>Ga0209085_1000349_pt1 | contig 34829 bp, 51 predicted proteins | sample C_131016_EF_Meta_FD_187310 | JGI IMG/M metagenome (GOLD analysis project Ga0209085, IMG submission 187310) | Freshwater microbial communities from Lake Croche, Canada to study carbon cycling - C_131016_EF_MetaG (SPAdes) (version 2) | ecosystem: Environmental > Aquatic > Freshwater > Lake...
GGAATTTGGTTGTTGGTGGAACATCTGCGGTCTACACAAACTCCAACCGTGGAAACATTAGCATCAATGGTGCATCTACTGCGCTGCTTGCTTTGTCTACTGCTGGAACAGGACGCGCTTATTTATATACGGATGGCTCTCGTCTTGACTTGCTGAACACCCAAAACGATGCTCTGACTTTTGGCACTAACAACGCAGAACGTGCCCGTATAGACTCCAGTGGGAATTTAATTCAATCTGCACCAACAACACCGCCATCACTTGCCACAAACGGAACAATGGTTTTTAACCTGACCAGCAACACCAATTTGCGTGTTTCAGTTCGTGGAACTGATGGAGTTACTCGTACCGCAAACATTACTCTTGCTTAACTAATAAAGGAAATATCATGATTACATTTGTATGGGCTATACCCCAGACCGACTACCTAACCGCTGATGGTTTTATCACCACAGCGCACTGGACTTGCACCGCAACTGACGGCACTTACTCGGCCTCTGCCTATTCCACTTGCAGCTTCGCCGCTGCTACGCCATCCATCCCTTACGCCAGCGTAACCGAACAAGATGTGCTGAATTGGATTTGGGCCAACGGCGTGGACAAAGACGCCACTGAAGCCAGCCTGCAAAGCCAGATTGACTTGCAAAAGAACCCAGTGCAAGCTACTGGTACACCTTGGACAACTGGAGCTTGATATGGGAATTATGGCATTTACCCCGCAGGGAAAAACAATTAACGTCACGGCAGCGGCAACAGCGCCAACGCCCGTTAAAGGTGTTTCCACAACCATTGGGGCAACTCAATACAGAATTATTAACACGGGGACTGTAATAGCTTACCTGGGCGTAGGAAACTCTGCCGCAGATGCAACAACAAATGCCGTAAAACCAACATCAACAAGTACATGGTGTATACCCTTGCTGCCAAGTACAGATGAAATTGTTACGTTCAATGCAAACGTATATTTCACGGCATCTACAGATTCTGGTACTGCCGATTTGTACATCACTCCAGGAGATGGATTATGACCCAACAAGAACAAGTCTTGCGTGACTTATTTACTGAAATTGTTGAAAAACTATTTAGTGCTGGCATTGGTTTATCTATCAACAACAACAAAATAGAACTAGACATTCCAGTTAAGGTTCGCAATGGTGGTACAGGTGTTGACGCACTCAGTGGCTACGTCACAGCAAACAACGACCAACCTTTTACCGCAGTATCAACCATTCCAGCAGAAGATGTTTCTGGCATTCTTGCAATGGAGAATGGTGGCACGGGTGTTGTCAGCGTAAAAGGTTACGCATTTGGAGATGGAAAATCTCTGCAAGGTGTTACAGAAATACCTGCACATGATGTAGTTGGGTTTGGAGACATGGCTAACCAGCGGTCTGACAAAGTTAACATCATTGGTGGAAAAATTAGTTCTACTGTTATTGACGGTGATATTTCTGGCAACGCCAACAGCATTAATACTGTTTTGCCATTGGCAAATGGCGGTACAGGCGTTACCTCTAAAGAAGAACTTAAAAAATTACTTACCTACGCATCGTCTGGTAGCAATACAGACATTACATCTTTGTCAGGAATGTCCACGCCTTTGTCCGTATCCCAAGGTGGTACTGGCTCTGCTTTTATAAATGGATTTGTTCGTGGTGTTGGCACTGCTTATATTGGTGTTGACAAAATTAATGGCAACGATGTGTACGGAGACATACAGAGCAACGCAGATAACGTCAACGGTATTGTTGCAGTAGCAAATGGTGGTACAGGCGTTAAATCGTTAAAAGGTTATGTTGTTGGCACTGGAGAAAAACCCCTGTCAACCCTCACACAAATTCCTGGAGGCGACATTGCTGGAGACATTTCTGGTAATTCTGCCGGCATTACAGGAATCTTGGATGCTAACAAAGGTGGAACGGGACTCAACAGTCCTGATGGCTACATCAGGGGTAATGGTTCTGGCTTTGATGTTTACAAACATGTTCCAGCAGAACATGTAGATGGCCTAGGTGACTTGGCATTGCAGACTAGCGCAGATGTGAACATCACTGGTGGTCAAGCATTTTTAAATAAGTTGACAGCGGTAGATTTTGTTTACGCTGGTGAGACACATTCAACTTACACAATGACAAACAACATTCCTTTGATGTCTCCTACGGGATTTTTTGAAATCAAAATTGGAAACCGGATTTGCAAAGTTCCGTACTTTGATTACTAATGTTAAAGACCTCTAGCGTATTTACAGCACTACCTGTTCCCGTCAATAAAGGCGGGACGGGACAGTCTTCTCTGCCGTTTGGGTATGTGTTGATTGGTAATGGTACTGCGCCTGTTTCTAGTGTTGATCCAGGAACAAGCGGAAATATACTTACATCTGACGGAACAACGTGGAACTCTGTCACGCCAACATACGGCACAGGCTCTGTCACTTCTGTTGCAACGGCGGGAACTGTCAACGGATTAACGCTTACTGGTGGGCCAATTACAACAACAGGAACAGTGACGCTTGGCGGGACACTTGATCTGTCTAGCCCACCTGCTATTGGTTCTACGGCGGCAAACACTGGCGCATTCACAACACTTAGCGCATCATCTACGGTCAGCGGTACAGGGTTTAGCACATACCTTGCAAGCCCACCTGCTATTGGCGGCACTACTGCTGCTGCGGGTACGTTTACTACGTTGACGGGAACAACGTCAACAACTACACCAATTGTTCAAAATAGTGCGGCTGCGGCAATTGCATTTAAAACAAACTCAGCAACAAGCGCATTAACTCAATTTAACATAAACCACATAGACAATTCTGTTAATTATGTACAAGTAGCTGGTGCTGCTACTACTGCTTCGCCGTCTATTGTTTCTGCTGGCTCAGATGGAGCAATTGGCTTATTGTTGTCTTCCAAATCAACAAGCTCTATTTTCTTTTATACCAACAACTTGAGTGCAAACTCTCGTCATTTGGATATTACTCATACGGGGTCTGTTGCAAACCGTTTTCAGATTACAGGCTCCCAAACAGGAAACCCTGTTGTTTTAACTGTTAACGGCAACAATGCTGACATTGACATAACCTTAACCCCCAAAGGCGCAGGCCGTGTCAACATCACAACCAGCATCAAGCCCAAAGTAAACAGCACAACAAGCGTTACATCTCCATTGGCTTGGAACAGCACATCTTATGATGAATACGCTTTAACTGCTTTGGCTAACGCATTGACTATTAGTGCCGATGCAAACACTGCGCCTGCTGATGGTCAACGAATGATGTTCAGGTTTAAAGACAACGGCACAGCTCGCGCACTAACTTGGACAACAGGTTCAACAAACTCATTTAGGGTTGTTGGCGTAACGCTGCCCACTACAACCGTGGCAAGCAAACTGCTATATGTCGGATGTATATACAACGCTGCTGATAGCCGCTGGGATGCTATTGCTGTGGGTCAGGAAGCATGACAACAATTACTTTAACTGGAACAGGAACGTGGACGCTTCCAGCCGATTGGAATGATGCTGCAAATACATTTGAATTGTATGGCGGCGGCGGCAAAGGCGGTGATGGTACGGCAGGCTCTAGCGGAGGTGCTGGCGGTGGCGGTGCGTACACTAAAGCCGTTAATGTCCCATTAAAAGCACAAATTGCCGCTGGATGGATTCAAAATCTTACTTATACCGTAAGTGCCGCTGGCTCGGGAACTCCTTACAATAATTTTGGAAGTATTTATTGGTATACAGACCCCGACACTGGAACTATATATTATCAAGGAATAGCTAATGCGCCTGGAGGTGCACCTGGTTCTGGAATAACCGGAGGTTCTGGAGGTTCTGGAGGTGTATTTAATTATTATGATTCAACACTTGGCTCATTAGTCAACATTGCAACAGTTTCTAATTCTGGCGGGGCTGGTGGTAATGGACGCTCAAGTACCACGGCGGCAGGCGCAGGCGGTGGAGGAGCCGCTGGCCCTAATGGAGCAGGTGGTTCTGGCGGCACAAACACTACAACCCTGCCAACTGTTGGACGAGGTGGTGGTGGTGCAAACGGAGGCGGCGCTGGTTCTTCTATTGCGGTAACTGCGGGAACGGGAAGTAATGGCGGCGGTAACGGCGGCGTAGGTGGAGCCGCATCCGCTTCAGGAACTGCTGGTTCTGCGGGGACAACAGTATATTCTGGAGGTGGTGGTGGTGGCGCTGGCGATGGCGTCATTACAACTTCTGGGGGCGCTGGCGGCGGTTATGGTGGCGGTGGAGGCGGTGGCGCTTCGTCTGCAATATCTACCGGAGGAGCTGGAACTGGTGGCATTATTGTTATCAATTACACTCCCATATCATCAACAAACACATCCAACTTTTTCATGATGTTTTAAGGATAAACGTGGCACTCATCAAATCAATCGATACAGACTACGGCATTCCAGCTCAATACTGGAACATTGGCGCAGTCCAAGAAGACTTTAAAGGCAAAGGCACTGAAGTAACCTTTTACGGCTATGCCTCCAAAGAATCCCGTGATGCTGGCAAACAGCCATTGAGCGCAGGCAAGGTGCAGATTGCTGGTGATGAATACGTTGCAGGTGCAGATCGTGCAACACTGTACGCAATCATTAAGCAAAAGCCTGAATTTGATGGCGCACAAGACGCTTAATATGGACTATCAAGTATTGTTTAATTTGGCTATTGCGGTTGCTGCTTTCTTTGGCGGTTGGGTGCTGAACAACATTACAAAAGCCATAGAAAGACTTGACCAAGACATTAGAAGCCTACCGCATGACTATGTTTCTAAAGACGATTACCGCAGAGACATTGACGAGTTAAAAGACATCTGCAAACAGATTTTCAACAAGCTAGATAACAAGGCCGACAAACCATGAATATGGAGAGCTTGTCATACGTCAAGTTTGGAGACAGGGACGGCCTGGGCGAGTTCTTGTTTGAGAACGGCGTACAACATCGCTTGTTCCATCAGATTTTGGCTGACAAGGGCATCTTGTTCCCCAAGTACCCCATCACAGATGCTGACCCTAGCAACCTGGATGACTGGTTGTTTGTGCATAACCAAGAACATGAGTCTCTTGCCAGCATCCTAAACCTAGACAACCCGTTTCAGTTGCTTGATTCTGACTGGAATGTGGAAGACGATTTCTATGATTGGATTGGTGTTCACCAGACCATTCATCAACAAATAGCAGCGGCGTTAGGAGTTTGATATGGCAAATCCATTTGACCCAGGTACACCTCAAGCAAATTGGTACGACTCTTTACCCGAAACAAACCAAGATGGGATGGTTGGCAAGAATTGGGTTGACTACTCTGTAGCCCGTGGCGGCTTAAAGAACTTTAGCCAGAGCTTGCCTAACATGACCCAATACCAAAATTGGGCAGCGAAGAATGTTTACACGTTTGGTAAAGACCAAAATGTAGACTTTCAAAAGGCAATAGAGGGAAAAGTATCGTGGTCAGACTTTAAAAACCAGTACCCCAACGCCATACCAGACTTATCTAAAGACCCAACAAAGGTATTTAATCCAGAATCAGGTCAGTGGATTGACAAAGGCCCAGATACAAATGCTCTGGCAACAATGGTTAACATTGCTTCCTCAGCTTTGCTTCCCGGTATTGGTTCTGCTATCAGCGCCGCATTAGAAGTCCCGACCGCAGTAGGTACTGCTATTGCCAGCACTGCCGTGCAAGTGGCACAAGGCGTTCCTATTGACAAAGCAATAATGAATGCAGCCATATCTAATGTTGTGCAAACAGGCTCGACAGATGTGGCAAAGACTATTGTTGCTGCTGGTAACGACCCTGCGGTGGCTAACGCAATCGCCTCTGTTGGCGGCTCTATTGCCAAGACCGCCGCTTCTGGTGGTAGCAGCACAGACATCCTCAACAACGCTGTGGGCGCTCTTGCTGGCTCTGGCGTAACGTCATTGACCGCAGAAGAACTAGGCACTGTTGCAAGCCGTGCTGTAGGCGCTGCTGTCGGTACTGCTGCTGCTGGAGGCGACACCACAAAAGTGTTAGGTGCTGCTGTTGGCGCTCTTAGCAATGACGCCGCAAAAAAATCCGATCAAAAGGTTGCTGACTTGGTTCAGCAAGACCAAACGCCTTCTTTAAAAACAGAAAATTCTTTTGCAGGAAATTTGCCTGTTTCTGCTGAAGCCGAAAATGTTATTTCGGCAATAGATGCAATAAAACCAGATCAGTTAGCTTTTGCTGGCGCTGTACCGGCTCTTGGCAGTGCCGCTGCTGCTGAAACTGCCGCATTATTGCAACGATTGGCGGCAACTCCACAAGGCCAAGCAGCTTTAAGAGAGGCGGCAACAGTAAGTACAAAAGTTCGAGACATAATTATTGCGTCTGGAGTTTTTGGCGCTGCGGGTGGCGCTGCGTTTTTGCAAGGCGCTTCTATTGTTCCGCCTAAAATAGAAACAACAACACCCGTCACTCAACCAAGTCTTGTAGATCAAATACCTGGTTACAACCCGCCAGGAACAACTGTTTCAACTCCAGCTTTAACTCCATCTGCATCTTCAACTTCCGCTTCTGCGCCGACAACGCCAAACATAACTCCGCTGGAAGACCTGACAAAAACTGGATACACACCTCCAGAATCGTCTATTCTTCCTGAGGACAAGCCAATAATTGACCTTATCAATAAACCGGTGACCCCTTCAGCAGAATCACCGGCAACGACAGACACATCTACCGGTACAAGTTCAGTTTCTGCACCAGGAACTCAAGAAGTTGTGATTACTGCACCTGCTGGAGAAGCGTCCAATGTTGCAACCAGTGACCAGCAGATATTGAATTTGATTGGTGCTGATAAAACGGCAACAGGTGAAGCAAATGTTGCCGTTATCAGTCCCGATGTTGTTGGCACTACAGGTGCAGATGCAAATGTAGCCCCGGTCATTGTTGATACAAGTTCAAAACCACTGATTGACACAACAACAAGTCTTGCAAATGCAGCGGGTCAGGTGTCAGACACGGTGACCATTACCCCAGAAAAACCCGCAGCCAATGTTGCTACAAGTGACCAACAGATTATTGATTTAATTTCCGGTGATACAAGTAGGACAGTGGATACAGGAGGCGGTGTCGGTACTATTTCTACTGGTGGCGGCGCTGCAAATGTGGCAACTGGAGGGGCTGGTGGAGAAATTGCTGCAACAGATACAAGAACGGGCGCAGGTACAGATACGGCTGCAAGCACAGCTACAGGCGCTGGTGCAGATACGAAAACAACCGCCACTACAGGAACAGATGTTGGGACAAGAGCCGGAACAGACGTAGCTTCCGACATCGGAGCTAAAACAGAAATAACCGGTACTGAGGTTGCTGTAGAACCTGCACCTGTAGAGCAGCTTCCCGAAACTGAAACAGAGACTGCCCCGGCTGAGAAGACAGCGCCAGCAGAGGAAGAAGTCGCAAAAGAAACAGTGCCGTACAAGCCTGAATTGTTTATTTTTGGCGGTACAGCACCTAAAGGCCGGAAGTCTTCATCCTTGTCACAGACAATAAATGCGCCGTTTTATCCGTCAACCGGCTTGACACAAGCCTTGACAGCAAGCCGTCCAGCGGGTGAAATCGAGGCTGACCCTTCCGGAAAGAAACGTCAAAACGTGTGGAACGAGGCATCACTGCGTCTTAAAGACGCGCTAGGACTTTGATATGGCAACAGCACTGAGAAAACTCACAGGCATGGGCGGCGATGTTCGCAAGCTCGCAAGACTTCTGCAAGCGAAAGCTCCCGAAGGTCACATGCTTGCCTATATCAATCCCCGTGAAGCAGCCTTGTTAAAAGCACACGGAGGCTCTGGTGAGATTCACGAAGACACCGGCATTCCATCTTTTGAGGATGGAGAAGAGACAACCGTAGAAATGGTGCAACCACAACTTGATTCAAGTTTTGCACAATATGAGCAGGGTGCGGCTCCAGCCGCTGAAACTGCTATTTCTGCCGACCCTTCTCAATACGCAATTTCTGCCCCTGCTGGCGGCAGTTATGGTTTCCAAGCAAAGCCCACTTCTGCTGGCGCTGGATTGACTCCATCTGGCTCTGTTGTATCGCCTGAAATCTCTGTTCCTTCTAGCCCTAAATACGGACTAGACACAGGAAAAGCATTGTCAGAGTTGACTGCTCAAGCTCCACAAGGAGATGGTCTAGCAAAACAATTAGCAAGCAAATTGGGCTTAAAAGAAGAAACTCTTGGTCGTTTAGGCATAGCTGGAATTCAAGGATTGTTAGGTTCGCGAGCAGCATCTCGAGCAGCAACAGAAGGTCAACAAGGCAAGACAGAGATTCAAGCTCTTGCCACTCCTTATCAACAAAAAGGTCAGGCATTGCAAGCGCAATCTCAGCGCGGGGAACTTACGCCCCAAGCCATGCAATCATTGCAAGCAGCACAGGCACAAGCCGCACAAGGCGTGCAAGCCAGAGGCGGTGTAGGCGCGGCACAAGCCACCGCACAAGTAGAGGCTCTGCGCCAGCAACTGTTGCAGCAACAGTATGACTACGGCTTAAAGCTCTCAGGTATTGGTGACAACATTTTTCTGGGCGCTATCAAAACTGGTCTGGAAGCAGACAAGTATGTACAGCAAATCAATAATTCGTTCTATCAGAACATGGCATACATTGCTGCTGGCATGACACCAGGCTCAACAGGTGGAGGTCGATAATGGCTGAAGAAATCGCAACACTTCCTAAAGTTCCGGCATTGCCTACAAAAGGTCGTATTGGCCTGACAGAAGCATTGGGCGTGTCAGAACCATTTATGACCCGCAAGGCTGAACTACAGCCTAAGATTTCAGCAGCAGAAGGTGACGTTGCAAAAGCTCAGCAAGCCCAGCAAGAAACACTGGCTAAAGGCAAGTCTGAAGCCATGCAAAGATACGGCACAGAAACAGAGTCTGCACAAAAGGCTTACGAGGGCAAGTTAGAGGCCGAGCCTTTACCTGCATTTGTTCCTACAAAAGATTCAATGCAAGACATTGCCGGTTTGTTTTCCGTCATCAGTGTGATTGGCTCAATTGTTGGCGGCAGCGGAAAGATGGCGGCTCAACGTGCCATGGGCGCAATGAACGGAATGATGGAAGGCTACCGCAAGGGCAAGTCTGACCAGTACAAGCAAGAGCGCAATCAGTTTGATGCCAACTTTAAAACAATGATTCAAAAGCACAGCGAGTTCCGAAAGGAAATGGAAGATGCTGTGAAGCTGGCGGCAACCAACAAAGAGGCTGGTTTTCAAGCTGCTGAAATGGCGGCAACAAAAGCCGGTAGCGACATTGTAAAGGCTCAGTTGCGTAAGGGTGACCTTATGGGCGCTTACAAGCTGGTTGACGAGTCTCAGAAGGGCGCTAACGAGGCTGTCAAGCTCGAACAAAAAGCCCGTGCTGAAGAAGCAAAAGCAGAGCAACACCGTCAAGACATGTTGTCCAGAGAGCGCCAGCATCGTGAGAGTATGGATTTGCGTGAACGCCTAGCAAAAGAAAAAGCATCAGCATCTCCTCGAGGTGGCGCTGCACAAGAAACTGCTTTGCGTGTGATGCAACAAGACATTGGCAACGCTAAGTACAACTTGGAAGACTTGAAAAACTTGTCTGAAAAGAAAGGCAAATTGCCTGGTGGTTCTGTTGCTTTTGCTCAGAAGTTTACTGGTGACATTTCATCAATGCTAATGCGTTATGCAGCAAACCAGAACATTGATGAGGGCTTGCAAGCTAATGACGCTTTGATGCTTAACTTGGCGTTTGACATTGCTTCTGCACAGTCAGGTGGTCGTGGTCAACTGTCAGACGCAAAGGTTCGTGCCGTTGTTTCTCAAATGCCTTTGGATGAGCAGCCTGAAAACACAAAAGCAACCAAGTGGGCGGCTTTGATGACTAGGGTTGATGAGGCCAACAAAACATTGCCAGCAGACAAGCAAGTTGAAATTCCTGAAAACTTGCGGAAATACTACATGGGTTCCCGCACAGAAGGCTCTCAAACTGGCGGTCACTGGGAATACCGTGATGACCCTAATAATCCTGGCAAGCAACAACGGAGATGGGTAAATGGCTGATTCAAAAAAACCATCTTCTGATTGGGAGAGCATTCCCGCTGGTGGTGGTTGGGAAGATGTGCCCACTGCTACTGCTGAGCCAAAAGAAGAAACAACCAAGCAAAAAACGCCCATGCAGCGTATTGGTCAGTTTGGTGAGAGCGCATTAGGTGGCGCTGTCATGGGTGCGGCTGCACCTGAACTAACCCAGATGGCTGGTAAAGCTATTGGGATGATTCCATCTCCATACACAAAAGCGGCTGGTGTTGGCATTGAAGCTGCTGGTCGTGGCATGAGAGCCATGCGTGGCACAGAGGCTGGTTTGGGTGCTTTGGGCGGCATGACCGGAGATGTTGCAGGTCAAGTTGCTGAATCTAAAGGATTTCGTCCTCCAGCCGTGTTTGCTGCCGAATTGTTGGGCGGCACTGTTGGCCCTGCTTTTGCCCAGACAATCACAAATGCAATCAAATACGGCTCACGCAAGCTCTTGGGCCTTGAGCCTGTAACTGCACTCAAAACAGTTGCTGGTGACTTAGGACTTGACCAGGCAGTCTTGTCTCCGTCTCAAAAGAAATTCATTCAAGATCAGATTGACAAGTTGCGCGGTGATGCGCCAAGCACTAAAGCACAAGAAAGTTTGTACGGCGCACTCAAAACTGGTGCGGCTGACATTACCAAAGCAGCAGAAACCAGTGCTGCGGCAAAGCGTCAACAAGCAGAAGAAGCATTGAGGGCGGCTGAATCTCAAGCAGAAAAGATGCGGCTGGCTGGCAAAAAGACTACAGACATTGGCGCACAGACCACTAAAGAGGCCCAGGCTGCACGTTCTCAAATTGGTCAAGAGCGAGAGGCTTCTGATATTGGTAACACATTGCGTGAAAAAATCAATTCTATTTATGGAGACATGGCTAAGCAAAGGTCTGCCGCTTACCAAAAGCAAAAGGCTTTGCGTGACGAAGCTGTGCGCCAGAAAGAATCTGCTGGTCAACTGGTTAAAGATGAGCCTGAGTACAAGGCTTTACTTGATGACCTGCGTAACAAGCTCTTGATTGGCAAAGAGGCTCAGAAGCAAGCAACCGCACCAGTGACTGAAAAAGGTGTGCTGCAAGCCTACCAAAACATCTATGACGCTGTGACAAACCGCAGGGTAATTGTGGGTGTAGACACCAACGGCAATCCCGCATACAAGACATTCCCAACATCGTTTGACGCATTAGATGATGTGCGCCGCCGCCTGGGTGATGCTGCTTACGGTAAAGAGGTTGAAGGCTACAGTGCTATTGGCGCAGAGATTGCCAAGAAGTATTACGGCAAGATTAGCGACATTCAATCTAAATTTGCTGGTGAAGCTCACGATGCTTTGCAAGGTGGCTATGAGGCCGCTTCTCGTTTGCTGGACAAGTACAAATCCAAAGCAGGTAAACGTGCCACTGTAGAGGACAGGTTTGACCCGTCCCGTTATCAAACAGATGCAGCATCCTTGCCCAACGATTACTTCAAGACACAGCAGTCTGTGAAAGACTTGGTGGAGTTGACTGGTGGTGATAAAGCCCTGGTAATGAAAACCGCCTCTGACTTCTCTGCTCGCCAGTTGCGTGACAAGAACGCCAAGGGTGTTCGTACATGGCTTAACCAAAACAGCGATTGGCTGAGTTCTCCTGATCTGGCTGGCGTTAAAAGCAAAATTGAGGCATACGCAAATACGCTTGAACGTGCAGAACGTGTGTCCGGAAAGACAGGCAAAGCCGCACAAATACTAGAGTCACGTGAGCCTACCGTGTTGAGGAAGGGTGAACAAACTCTTGCTGCTGGAGAAAAAGAAGCTGGCGCTATTACTGGTGAAGCTCAAAAACGGGTGCAAACCATTTTGGGTGACAGCAGCCCTGCCAAACGTGTGCGTGAAATCATTTTGGGCGGCAAGCAGTCTGTTTGGGATGAAGTTGGCCCTATCTTGTCCAGCTCGCCACAAGGCAAGAATGCCATTGCTGATGCTGTGTTGCAAGTTATTGCCCCAGAAGAGATGGGCGGTCTAATCAAGCTGACCAAGTTCAGGGAAGACGTTTCTCCATTTTTGAAAAGCTCCAAGCTCATGTCTGACAATCAAATTGCTGCACTAGAGGCTCAGTTGAGAACCATCTACAACTCAGCAATGGGACAACCGGCTAAGCTGAACATGATGCAGACGGCGGTCAAGAACGCCATCATTGGCGTAACTGCTCAACCTGTGGGTGCGGCAACCGCCACAACAGCAAAGTCTGCATACGACATCATCAACAATCGAGGCTCTGTTGGGTCTGCCTCTAGAGGGTATTAGGATGAGCAAGAAAAAAGAAAAGGGTATCAACGCAGATTTGGAAGCAGCTATCAACAAGTTGATGGCGCAGGTGATGACTGACCCAGAGGCCAGCATTACTGACAAGATGAAGGTCATAGACCGTGCCCTCAAGCTGGAAGCCCTCAAGATGAAAGATTCTGACTCAGAGTGGGGTTCTGGGTTTGGGTTGGACGATGATGACGAGAAGTGATAACATGATTATTCCGTTATCAAGAGGGTATTACTATGGATGCAACACAAATCATTCGCCTGGCGTTAGGGGTCATCTCAGACCGCTTAATTACTATCATGGCGCTACTCACATCGTGCGGACTTGCGAGTTACACGCTGTGGGCGGGAGGATGGGAGCGAGTGGCGACACTGGCAATTTTTGTAATTTTCGCTTATCTTACGGTAAGTATTAAGGGGAAACCAAATGAGTCTCAAACCTAAACATCCAGCTTATCAACCTGAACAGCGCCACCAGCGTTCACATGAGGATAACCAGCAGATTGCAAAGTCTGTTCGTCCTCAGTTGCCCCGTGATGGTTCTATGCACGGACAAAACAATGTTGCCAAAAAGATGCCAGCAGGGTTTATTTCCGTCTGGGATTTTGGTAATGGCGAGCAAACGAAAAGGTCACCAACATCCGGTGGTGGCGGCAAGGTGTACTGATGGCTAATAACATTTCGTTTACTCCTTTGGGCAAAACAACTTTGCTCACGGCTACTACATCAACAAGCACGGTGGGGGTTACAGCAGACAGTCCTGCCAACCAGTTCATGTTTGTCAATACAGGTACAAACGATGTGTTCGTTCACATGAGTCTGAGCAGCTCTATAACTGTTGTTCGCCCTACTGCTGGCAATCCTCAATATGGATTTTGTGTTGGAGCAAACAGCACTAAAGTTGTTAGCGATGGTCAGTCATCGGCAAACGTAACTGTTTATGTGGCTGGCGTATCAAATGCAGGTACATCACTGGTTTATATAACGCCTGGCGAGGGGTTGTAATTGCTTGACCCCATCAGCATCAGTGCCGCTTTTGCATTGGCAAAAAGCACTATTGCTGGTGTGCAAGAAGCAATACAAATGGGCAAAGACTTACAGGAATGCTCTGGCGACCTGATTAAGTTTTTTGAGATGCGTGACACCGTAGCCAAAGCAGCAACGGAAGACAAAGGCAAGAAACGCTCAGACATGGGCCAAGCCCTTGATACCGTCATGCAAGCCAAGGCGCTTAGAGACGCCGAGAAGAAGCTCAAAGAACAATTGATCTACTCAGGGCAGGGCGATGTTTGGGAAGCCATCCAAGCCGAGTACAACATGATTGTGGTTACCCGCAAGCGTGAAGAACGTGAAGCCGAAGCCGCCAAAAAACTTAAACGAGAACAATTGGCTGAGATGGTAGAAACAATTTTTTACGGTTTGGCTGGTTGCATTGTTGGTGGCCTGATTTGTTGGGGCACTGTTGAATTTGTAAGTTACAAAATGAGGTTATAAATGGATGAACTTCTTTCTCTCCTCAAGGGCGCTGCGCCTCTTTTGGCTACCGCTGTTGCTGGCCCTCTGGGTGGTGCTGCTGTGTCTGCTATTGCCACTAAATTTGGCGTATCTGATTCTGTTGAAGCCGTGGCAAAAGCTATCGCAGGCGACCCACAAGCAGCGCAAAAGCTGGCTGACTTAGAACTTGAATATGCAAAGCTGGATGCGGCTGACAGAGACAGTGCCCGTAAGCGTGAGTTAGAGATTGCTACCAGTACCGCTGCTCCCTGGTACAGCAAGATGGTCACCCCTGTGTTGGCTATTGGAATGTTTGTTCTGTGGGGCACGGTCAACCTTTTGCTGCTCAACAATGCTATTCCTGACGGCATGAGAGAGATTGTCATCCGTATGCTCGGCTCACTGGATGCAGCCAATATGTTGATTCTGAGCTATTACTTTGGTAACTCACACAAGCACTGACATGAACCTCACACCGCATTTCACACTTGAAGAGCTGACTCACACAGACCACCGTGAGTTTGACAACACACCTAATGAACAAGAACTTGAAAACCTTAAACGCTTGGCTGCTTTCTTGGAAGAGGTCAAAACAGTCCTTGGTGGCAAACCCATCATGGTCAATTCCGCTTTCAGAAGTAAACAAGTCAATGATGCTGTGGGCAGTAAAGATAGTAGTCAGCATAGGGTCGGCTGTGCTGCTGACATTCGTGTACCCGCTATGACCCCAGATGAGGTCGTGAAGGCCATCATTGCCTCTAGCCTGGGGTATGACCAAGTGATACGGGAGTTTGATCGCTGGACGCATATCTCTGTGCCCAACACGCCTGACCTTGCCCCGCGCAAGTCAAAGCTGATTATCGACAAACAAGGAACGAGACTGTATGCCTAGAAAAAAATCCCCTAACTTGTCTGTAGGCAGAGGCGAAAAACTCTCCGTCAAAGCTGGCGGGGGATTAACTGCAAAAGGCAGAGCCAAGTACAACAAAGCTACTGGCAGTAAGTTGAAAGCCCCAACGAAATCTGGGCCTCGCCAAAAAGCCTTCTGTGCCCGTTCTAAGAACTGGAAAGGCGAAAGAGGCAAGGCTGCTAGAAAGCGTTGGGGTTGTCGTTAAGGCGCTGGAATCAGACCGCCCTCAAAGAGGTAGGTTCCAAAGTGCCCTAACATCACCCAGGGGGCTGCGTGAATCTTGATGCCATTGTCACGGGCTATGCGGCAAAAGGCATAGTCTTCTGACAACAGGCGTTCTGTCTCTGGTTCAATAAACACAGGGAAGTATTCGTAAATACGATCTGCGCCCATATTGCCAGACAGGTCAAGCACATCATTGACATAGCTCTTGACAACTGGTTGCAGCTTTTCAAACACTTCACGCTTGATAAGCATAAACCCTGTACCGCCAGCAAAGACCTCTATAGGCTCATTGCGGGGCACAGTGACCTCTCCCTGATAGTCAACCAGGTTAACAACCATCGAACCCGTGAAGTGCTTGAGTTCATCTGCTGGAGTGTTGTTGTTTGCCGCCTTGTGGACGTTGTTCCAATTGACTTCTTTCTTGGGGTAGATGCCGCAGATGATGTCTTTGTCTGCATCCAACATGGAAAGAATGTCGTGGGGGTTGAACTTTATGTCAGCGTCAATGAACATCAAGTGTGTGCATTCAGGACGCTTCATAAAGGCGTTGACCAGAGAGTTCCGTGCCCGTTGAATCAGTGACTCGTTGAACATGAAAGAGAAGGACAAGTCCACCCCTTTCTCACGGGCAAGCCCAGGCAGAGAAACCATGCTCTGTGTGTAAAAACCAGTACACATCCCACCATACATAGGTGTAGTGATGAAGATGTGCTTGTTCATTGCTTGATGCCTTGGTCAGTCTTGACAATTTCCATCGCATCAGAGAAGCCGCTGGTGTAGGCGATGTTCCACAATTCTTGCAAGCTCATGTTGATGAGTTTTTGAGAATACTCAATAGCATTACGGCCTTTTGCCAAGCTCTCTTGCGAAGGTTGAATCTGTTGTTGCTGCACTGGTTCTGTCATGATATGTCCTCTATTCGTAAAACGTACTTGTTTGTTCTTGCTGACTTGCGCCAGCCGTGAACGTGAATTTTGATACCGGACTTGCGAACAGCGGCAACTGTATCGCTGTCCTGTATCTTCTTTATGCGGGTGCTAACCGCGCTTGCAGTCACCTGCACAGCCAGTACCTCGTTTTCCTTGATTGCCAGCAAGTCACACCAGCCCCACAGGTCTTGCCGTATACGAGCAAAAGGGTTCCAGTGTTCCACGATGGCAACCAGGTAGCCCTGCTCTCGCAAGTACTCCAGGCTGCGCTGTGTAGGTGATGTCTTCTTAGCCATCAAAAGGGAATTTCGCTGTCATCGTCTTTGTACTGGCTTTTGTTGCCGTAGGTAGGACGCACTTCTGTTGGGCCTTTAGGAACCTCTCGCTGCTTCTTGCTCCAGTTGTCTTCCGACAGAGAGAGCAGGTCAAAGCCTCGGCTGGTGGGTTTCTTCCAGGCGGCGAGCTTGAGTTTCTCTCCGGCCTTGTAATCCATTTCAAGGACAACAAAACCTTTGAAGTCTGGGGCAGAGGGCGACTTGCGCTGCTCTTCTGCTTCCCAGTACATCACACCCTTGCCTGGTTTTTCTTGATGCAAATTACTCATGTAGTGCCTTTCTGTAGTGATAACGGGCAAATGTTGACCCGCCTTGATTAACAGTCTCCGTAGAGATTCTGTGTCCGTTCTTGCGAAGCACCTCGATATGGGCTGCAAGCCTTGTGTCGTTGAATAGGGAGTGAGATTCCCTTTGTGTAAGTGAGTTGCCATCCTGAAGGTGCTTCAGAATTCTGGCTCGCTTGGTTCCAAAGTTGGAGAGGTTGGGGACGGCTCCGGCTTTGGGTTTGTGGACACGCCAGCCTCCACCAGTAGTGCCCTAATCTTTATCTTCTGAGTGCTGTCCAGGCTCTCCAGCATGTCCATGTTGACTGCCTTTAACCCATCCAGCTTCTCAGCCTTGACCTCTGCGGTAAGTTTGCTGGACAAGTGAATACGTGCCACCATGTCTACATAGCCCTGAAGCCACTCTTCCTTTGTGTGAAAGGCTGAGTAAGGGTCATCATTGCCGGGAACGTAGAGCTTGAAAGCACCGTCAGGTATTTCTATGACCGGCGTGTCAACACGCTCTGCTGTGCCCATATCTTTTGCTGGTGTAGGCGTAAAGTCCTGAACTTCCTCTGGTGTGTAGACACCCACAACACAGCCGGGATAGACGCTTCTGATACCCTCGGATACGACCCTGGCTCTGAGCATGGCACGGGGATAGTTTTTCCAGTTGTCTTTGTTGGCAATACCAATCGCTTTCGCCTTGGCAAGTGTCCAGCTAAGCTCAAGAGTTCCACCCTGAGGGTGACTAAAGACGCCCGTGACCTTCTCATCTGTGTATTCCTTCCATTCAACTTTACCCCCGGCTTGTTGGAAACGTGCAAGCATGGCATCTGCTTTCAGTGCTGGACGGCCCTGGATAACATGGAAGTCACGCATGGCGACAGCAGGGTGCAGGTTCTCTGCTTGGCACAAGAGCATGATTGCCATTGCTTCTTGGGTGTTCTTGAACCCAAACATCTTGCTGCCAGCAGCTACTTCTGCCATCTGCTGCATGTCTTGGAAAGGGACGATGTTGCTCATAAAAATTTCTCCACTAGAGTTAAGGTTGTGTCGATAACAGAGGTTGCTGCCATCACATAAATTGCAAGGTCAAGGCTGTTCATGTGTTCACCTTAGGTTTGTTCTTGCTGCCTACAGGTCGCCCCCGCTTGATGCGAGGCTCCCCGTCAGAGATGCGGTATCCGTACTTGGCTTTGTCCATATCTATCCGGATAGTGTTAAGAATCTCTGTGATTTCAGCAAGGGCTTTCCAGATGTCTTGCTTTTCTTTTTCTGAGATAAACATGATTAACCTTTCACCAGAAAGCGGCGTGACCCTGGTTGTTCGTAAATGAACTTGTTGTAGATGTCGGGCATGGCTTCCTGGAAGAGCTTGCTGTCAAACCTTTTAGAGGGTTTGGCGTTCTTCCAGGTAGCCAAAATCTGCCCGTCAATAGTGGTCAGCGTGGCCTTGTCTGCCATGTAACCTTGAACGATGGTCTGGTAAGCCTCTTCTCGGGCCTCCAGAGCCTTTATTTCGCTCTTGACCAGGGCTAGGTAGCGACAAGCCTCTTCCACGGCTTCTGAGGCTGTTTTTGTGGTTCCATCATCTGTTTTGTACATGAGCTTGACTTGCTCTGTAGACTCTGGGGGGAGGGGCTGGCGCGTTTGTACTCTCGCCCAGACATGTGCCATTGTCTTGACCAGCTCTAGCTTTTGTTCTTCGCCAATCGTAAAAGATGATAAGAAGAACTCGCTGCCACCAAATAGCACAGCCAGATAAATCTTCTCGCAGCCGTAGACCGCTGCTTCATGAACCAGTTGTGCCATGTCCGCAGCAGGTATGACTCCAGTGTCAGCGTCAAACTTATTGCGTACCGCAGCGTTGTAGTTCTTGCACTCGACCAGGATAGTTTTGCCATTCTCTTGTCCTACATAGTCAAAGTGAGATTTCAGCCAGGGTTCAGTCTTGTGGGTCAGACTCTCTTCTATCTTGTTAAGCTCAACACCCAGCTTGTTCTGGGCCAGCCGACCAATAACAGGTTCCATGACATGCCCCATCTGTACTGCTTCGATGTCAGACAGGTCTGGTATTTCCATCATGCCTAGCTTTGTGAGGATGACTTCGTTAGCCTTGCCCTGTGCTACCTTGCGGCTATCGCCTGACCAGATAGATGAGTTGCGTGTTTGTGCTGAGAAATCAGACATGGTTACTTTCCTTTTCTTCGTAGAACTTGGCAGATGTGTTGCAGCCAGAGATGCGTTGGGCAGAGCAATATTGAAACGGGTGACCGTTAGCAAAAGAGCCGTCAACAGGGTTTTGGGTGGAGGGGGCGAGAGCGCACAAGCCCAGTTCTTTGTGTTCTGGTGTGGCTAGGGGATTCACACGATAGTGTGTGCAGTTGATGCAGAGTTTCATGGGTTACTACCTTTTCCAAAGTTGAGAGCAACATGCTCAGTGGTGATTATACAGTTAGTTGATTAGGTGTTGTCAATCTTTTTTTAGAAGTTCCTCCAATTCTTCTGCGGTAACAAACGGGATGCCTAGTTCCCGATCTATCTTGTTGGCCTTCTCAATAGCGTATCGCACAGCCATCATCCGGGCTTTTGCCTCGCGCTCGATGCGGTTAAATTCGTCATCCTCGTCAGTCATGTGTTCTTTTCCTTCAAAACGTAGTTTGCATAAACCATTCCAGCAATGAAATATTCGTGGTCATACATTGGGTCAGGGTCAGAAGGCATATCAGATTGCTCAATCCCTACCCATGTGCGCTGTGGTGGCTGTGCCAAGGCTTCTTTGATTTCGGTAATGGCCTTGTTCCAGTTTATTGGCGTACCTTCCAACGTAGTCATGTTCAAAGCATCACAGTACTGCTCAAGCGCACGAGTGTACGCAACAAGGCTTGCGTAATCTTGCTCAAGAGGTCGTTTCATGGCTGCTCCTTTTTATATTCAACGCCGCACTTAGCACAGTGCCACTGCGGTTTTGTGGTGGTAGCGTCAATCCATTCGTGAGTGCAAGCCATAGGTTTTGGCTGTACTAATTTATCTCGCAGTTCATCTCGCTGTGCTTTTATGCACTCAGGGCGGTCGCAGTAGTAACTGCACGAATGGATTTCATCAGCAATCTGGCGTTTGCGCCATCCTGTTACTGTTGACATGGTAAGTCTCCTGTGAGTATGAGTGCGCGGGTGATGGTGATGGGGTGATACCTTACCAGGCCTTCCCGCTGCTGTGCCAATATCTTTCTTGCTTGTTCCAGGGTCATTGGGTAACTTCCTTTCTTTCATTCAATTTCAAACTCGCATAGAGTATTCACCCGAGGCACGTGCCTGTGGGTAAGTTATCCACAGTGTTATCCACAGGGATAGAAGCTCTCGTTTATCTAAACTACCTGACTTGAGTGCAGCACTCTTGTCAAGCCCAACTTGTCGCTGCCCCGAGGGATGCTCACCCAGGAGACACAAGGCCAGTGCGTTACGTTTATCTGTATCTGTCGCTTCAACATTTACAAGGGGCGGGTGATACCCCCGTGTTTTGTGACTGCCAACGAAAAAGCCGCTTACTACTGCGTCCGGTGATAGCGGTCTTTTTTCATTGACCACAGACGCATGAGTAAACGGCTTTAACCTGTTGGCTATCACGACAACAGGGGCGACTGTATCAAACCCTTCTGGGGTTTGTCAAGCCCTTACTAATTTGTCAAGTATAGGTAACAGGTCATAAACCCTGCTACCCATGCAAAGCAGATCATTACCCAGTCATAAGGGTTCTCGCGCGTATGGGGGCCATCTAAAGGGGGATAGATGTGGGCGCGTGAGGGGTTGTTATCGTGTTTCATGGTTACTCTCCCAATTCGACAATTTGACGGGTTTGTGCGCCGTGTTCGCGCAACATACGATTAGCCAATTCGACAGACTCAGTGATAAACGTATACCCGTCCGGCATGGTGACAATGTGCATCATGCTGTACTCATACAAATCATGCTGGTCACAAAATGCGGTCAAGGTTTCAGACATAGCGAGAGACATAGGAACATCCTTTAGGTTAAGACTGTCGGGATTGACAATCCACTAGGCCACTGTCACTAGCCTAGCAGTTGACAATCAAGCTGCTATAGCCATTGCAGTAGCATCCAAAGAGTTGATGTAATCAGCAGCTTTCTGAGCAAGGGCAGCAGCTTTAAAGATGGCTCTGTTGTCATCACGACAGGCCTTGAGCCAAGACTGAATATATCCAGCATGACGTAGCTCACCCTGAATGCCATAGTCTTGACACAGGAAAGCTGCACCCATCTCAGCGACAAGCTCTTCAAAAGCATAAGCCGGGTCAGCGAATCGTTTGCCTTTAGTCCGGTCAAGTCTTGACTCAGCACCAGCCCAATGAGTCAACTCATGGAAAGCTGTTGCATAGTAGGATGATTCACAATCAAAAGATGCTTTGTGTGGCAACTGGATACGATCAACTGAGGGCGCATAGAAAGCAGCATCACCGCCGTGACTGATAGCAGCACCGGTCTTGACAATGCGGTCTTCAGCAAGCTGATTAGCAGTGAATGGAGCAGCTTCTACAGGCTTAGCAGCTACTATTTCCAAACCCTCAATCTGAGCAGCATTGAAGACTGTATAGGCTTTCAAGACCGCATACTGCTCCGTCTCGCCTGTTGTCTTGTTTTCTTTTGTAATGGGTGAGAAAAACACAATGCGAGTGCCCTTTTCACCCTTGCGAACATTAGCCCCCAATGATTCCCATTGTTTGTATGAGGCCCATGCTGGATTGTCAAACCCTTGTGCCATGCTTGACATGCCAAGAATCAAACGATTGATACCCTGATAAGCCTTTTGGCTGATGATGTTCTTGTCAGCAGTGGAATCAGCTTTCCAAGGCTTAACCCATGGAACGGCGCCATTCTCTAATTGCTTAATGATGCTGTCAGTGACATCTTGATAGACTTGAGACATTGTGAAACCTCACTCGATTTAATGCTGTCTGACATTAGACAGTGACTCTATTATATGTGTAGATGATTAGCTTGTGTGATTGATTCTACACAATTGTTTTTATCAGAAACCTACACTCGATAGTCAAAAGCTATGCCATAGGTATTGACTATATAGTCTAGAGTCTATCAGATAAATAGACTTCTAGTGTGTGTGTCTATATGTGTCTATGGTTTGTTGTCGGTCAATACACAAGTGTATGTGACTGTCACCCTCCGTTCCCTACACTTATGCATGGGGTCTGACTGTCTGACTGTCATCACCAGTCTGACTGCTCACTGCTCACCATAGCTGTCTGACTTGGGTTGGGTGACTGACAGAGAATCATCACGCAAGACGCAAGCAGAGTGGCCAGTGAGATGGGTTTGGATATGCTAGAGGGCGTGCCCCCCACATCCCCCTCCCCATAAAAAATTTCATGTTTTCTGGAATTAGGTGTAGTATTGGGTTATCTGTAGAGGGGTAGACATGGCGATACAAGAGATTGGGTTAGAGCGTGGTATTGGGATGCCTAAGGCTAGGGTGGTGTATGCCTACCCTTATGAGGAGATGGATGTAGGGGATTCGTTTGTTGTGCCTATAGAGGCCAGGGCAAAGGTGTTGAATGCCAACTACAGGGCTGGTAGGCGGTTGGGGTTGAGGTTCATGGCAAAGACAGAGGGTGATGTCATCAGAGTCTGGAGGACTGCGTAGATGGGTAATAACTGGTTGTGGGCAGATGAGGATGAGTTGCGCTTGATGTGCGTAACGCTGAGTCATTTGTTGCATCAGTACCAGGTGAATACGGTGAATGTGGTGAATGAGGCTATGGACTATGGATACAGACAAGGATATGCAGACGCAGTTGTACGAATCTCGATTGCGTCTGAAGAGGGAAATGCAACGCGCCCTGTCTTGCATTAGCCCTAAGGCGAAGAGACTTTTGGTGGCAGAGTGGGAGGACAAGTATTCCGCCATCTTCTACCGTGAGTTAATAAACTGTGCCCGTAGTCGGGATGCGTCAGAGGCGATTGCCAACTGGAATGTAGATGAACTTTGACCTGAAACAGTTTTACAAGTTTTGCTCTGAACTCAAGATTGAGACAAAGGAGGAGGGCTTGAAGAAGATGGGTAACCTTCTGGGGACTCAGACGTATGTGATGAACGAGATTAAGAAGGGGCTGGACGAGGATGTCCACTTCTTTGTCATCTTAAAGGGGAGGCAACTTGGCATTACCACTATCTCGCTGGCCCTGGACTTGTACTGGCAGTTTACGCACCCTGGATGGCAGGGAACGCTGGTGGCAGATACAGAGGAAAACCGGGATATGTTCCGGAGTACTCTTGCGATGTACATGGAAGGGCTACCAAAAGAGTTCAAGATTCCGCTGGTGGCCCATAACCGCAACCAGATGGTTCTCAAAAACAGAAGCAGGTTGTTCTACCAAATTGCGGGAAATAAATCTCGTCTGGGGCAGGGTAAGGCTATCACTTACCTGCACAGTACAGAGACTGCTTCCTACGGCAACGAAGAAGGTATAGCCTCCTTGATTGCCTCTCTTGCAGAGCGTAACCCTGAACGCCTGTATATGTTTGAGAGTACAGCCCAGGGTTTCAACATCTTCCACGATATGTACAAGACCGCCAAGAGCGCCCGTACACAGAGGGCCATCTTCTGCGGCTGGTGGCGTAACGAGTACTACACCGTTGACCCAGAGAGCAACATCTACAAAGTGTACTGGGATGGCAAGCTCTCAGGTGAAGAGAAGGAATGGGTCAAGGACATCAAGAAGCTCTACGGCTTTGAGGTCAACTCACGCCAGATGGCTTGGTGGCGCTGGAAGATGCACGAAGGCATCAAGGACGAAAGCCTCATGTACCAAGAGTTCCCGCCTACAGAGGACTACGCCTTTGTGATGACCGGCACATCTTTCTTCTCTAACAGCCGCTGCACAGATGCAGCCAAGCTCGCCAAGAAAGAAGACCCTACCCATTACCGTTATGTTTTTGGGCAGCTATTCCAAGACACAGAGGTCATCAAGTCCACTGAGCGCCTGGGAACCCTGAAGGTCTGGGAAGAACCCGTAGATACCGCTTACTACGTTATCGGCGCAGACCCTGCTTACGGGTCAAGCGATTGGGCAGACCGATTCTGTATTCAGGTCTACCGTGTGTACGCAGACCGGCTAGATCAGGTGGCAGAGTTTGCAACCAGCGAGATGAACACTTACCAGTTTGCGTGGGTCATCGCACACTTGGCTGGCGCTTATAAGAACTCTACCCTCAACCTGGAAGTCAACGGCCCGGGGCAAGCAGTCATCAATGAGATACGCAACTTGAAACGCCTTGCAACCGCTATGGGCGGGGCTACAGGGCATGGCTTGATGGATGTGCTTGGTAGCATGACAAACTACATCTGGAGGCGAAATGACACCCTGGGAGGCCTCTCCAACAGCATTGGCTACCTGACCACATCCAACAGCAAGGAGAGGATGCTTCAGTACATGAAGGATTACTTTGAGCGCGGGATGATGGGCATCAAGAGCATGGACACGCTGGAAGAGATGAAGGGCATTGTGCGAGAGTCTGGTTTTATTGGAGCGCCTGGTCGCGGCAAGGACGATAGGGTCATTGCATCTGCCCTAGCAGCCGTTGCTTATGCAGAGCAAGTGCAGCCTCGCCTGATTGCTCAAAAGATTACTTACAACGTCAGCAAGGCTCAAGAGAACTTCACCCCCGAGCAGCTTGGCGTAGGCCGTAACGTCAGTGACTACCTAAAAAGGATTGGCATGTATGGAACTTGAAATACTTGTTGACGCCCCAAATGGAGAGAATGACCGCGCAAGAATCTATAAATTGTTTGAAGATGAGGGTTACTACGTACACAAGATGACGTTAGAAACTTTTTCTGACAGGCCACAACATTACTTTAAAGCCACGGTAGAGCAAAGTGACACCTTTAAGCAAGACTGAACTCAAGCGCCAGATCAAAAAGTTCCTTCACGACAAGGACAGGGGCATTTCTGTAGCTTTGTTTGCAGAGCTTTCTGGGGTATCCAAGACCATGCTGATGGATGTTTTTTATTACGAGAAAGAACCTCTGTCAGAGATGGTGCAGCGCAGGGTCAACAAAGCCTACATGCAGTGGAAAGCAGGAACAGTCAAGATAATGAAGCGGCAAGACAACACCCGATATGTGGACTACAGACGGGTTGCAGAACCCCCTATCATGCACGGCATGGGGCTGAAAGTCACATCTGAGGGCATCAAACTGCGTGTTGGAATGGTCAACCGGCACGATTACAGTGAAATTGACCTTAACGAAGCACTAAGAGGGTAACTATGGGCATTCTGAGAGACTATTACTGCGAATCACACGGCATTTTTGAGGCATGGGAGCCTGAGTGCCCTATGAAGCATTGCAGCGCGACTATTTCCGTCATTCACCTTAAACCAATCGGCATAAAGTCCGACAAGACCAAGAAAACGGATAAAACCGTTAAACAATTGGCGATTGACTATGATATGACGGACATTAAGACCACAAGAGAGGGTGAACATCAAACTGGTTACATGAAACGCAACAATCAGCTCTCTGACAAAGAGTTTGCCCAGGCTACAGAGGCTATGGAGGCCCAAAACAGGGAAGCCAAGCCTAGAGACAGTGCAATTTGGGGCGCTGGCGGTAACATCAGCATGAAATCCGTTATGGGTGGACAATTTAAGTCCATTAATGGAGAATCTGTCGGAATTAACCCCAAGGCAGCGGGTAACTTGACCGGCCCTAAACCGGCAAGCTACATGGCTGACCCAGACAACTTACAGGTAAGCAAGCCATGAGAATACCTACCGCTGACCAAGACCGAGAACTTTTCTATCTTGACCTGATTCAAAAATGCTTGGTCAGCCGTGAAGAACGCAAAGTAGATTACAGCTCTTTGCGTAGCTTCTATTTGTTTGGTAACGGGCCGGATGAACCTCCGGCTTTGTACAACAAAATCTTTCCGCACATTGACCAGCTCACATCGTTCCTCTATTCCGCTGAGACAACACGCTTCAGCATTCAGCTTGGCGCGGCTGTCAACGAAGCCGAGAACGCCAAAGTGCCAACGCTCACCCGTGCGTTAAATGACGAGTGGCTCAACTCCAACGCTGACCAAGTGTTCTCTGCTGCAACCACCTGGGCGCTGTGCTACAACTCTTGCTTTGTCAAACTGGTCATCAACAACGGTATGCACCCCTACCTTGTTGAGCCTTCTTGCATTGGCGTGTTGCGAGAAGACACTCCGTATATGGACAGGCAAGAGGCGATAGTCCATACCTATTACATCACCAAGTCCGAACTCTTTGCGCGGTTGTACTCTCACCCAAAGAGGGACGCTATTGTTAAGCGCGTAACGTCTACACAACACGAACGCACCGAGGTTGCAAACGGTATTGAGCGCATCATCTTGTCTCAATCCAATCCTACTATGTACGGCAACGTCAACCTGGACTTGGGTGGCGGCAACCGTTACAAAGCAATTGTTTCTGAAGACACAGTAGAGATGACAGAGCTGTGGGTATGGAACGATGACACACAAGACTATCAGGTGGTCACAAAAGCAGACCCTGATGTCATCATCTATGACCGGCCTGGTGAGTCTGTGTTTATCAAAGGCGAATTGCCTTTTGTTCAGATTGCACCTAACCCTCTGTACGATTATTTCTGGGGCGGCTCTGAAGTTCAGCGCCTGGTTTATCTTCAGCAGCTACGCAACAAACGCATGTCTGAGATTCTTGACTTGCTCAGCAAACAAGTATCTCCACCTACTGCGCTAATTGGTTTTACCGGCATCCTTGACGAAAAGAACTTTGCGCTTAACCGCGCTGGTGGCTTGCTTGCAACCGACATGCCTAACGCAAAAGTAGAGAAGTTAGCGCCAACTATACCGCCAGATTTGTTCCGTGAAATTGGCGAGATTGACTCTATGTTTGAAGAGGCGTCAGGTATTGTTTCTGTGCTGCAAGGCAAAGGTGAATCAGGTGTTCGCTCTTCTGGTCACGCATCACAACTGGCTCGCCTTGGTTCATCACGGGCCAAGAAACGTGCGCTGGTTATTGAAGACAGTTTAGAAAAACTTGCAACGCTGTATCTGAAAGCCATGCAGATATACGACAACACGCACTTCACGGACATAAACAAAAACAAGTTTATTGCTGAGCAATTTACCAAAGATTACGTGGTGAAAGTGGATGCACACTCCAACTCGCCTATCTTCATGGAAGACCTGCGCCAGCTTGCATTTAACTTGTTTAAGGCTCAAGTTATTGACAAAGAATCACTGCTTGACTTGCTTGAGCCGCCTATGAAACAATTGCTCAAAGACCGTCTGAAAAAGATGGAAGCAAAGCAAGAACAGCAGCAAGAACAGAAGGCGCAAGAGAAACAATCTGCGCCAAAACCTGAAGGCAAACCTGAACTTAAAAAGGTAGGATGATGGCTAACGTAAAAAACGCAACCCCTAAAGCCGACCAACCTAAGGTCAACACAAAAGAATTATCTCGCGGTGAGCAAACACCTAACTTGACATATCGCCAAACAGGGATTAAAACCTCAGGTGGGCGAAGTCAAAGGGATTACGCTCGAAAGTAACTCTGGAGTTGAACATGTACAAAGCACACAAGCGCGGTCGTAAGACTCGTCGGTAATTCCCCCCCCAGGAATCGGGTGTGGCTTCCTTCCCGTCAAAAGGTCGCCGCCTTCTAACCATGGAGAAGACTATGCGTAAAGCTCGTAAAGGTCGTAAGAGCCGCAAGTAATTAGACGGGGGCAACCCCGTTTAATTGCGGTTTGACCGTTAAAAATTCTTTGAAGGGCTGAATTAAAATGCCCTTCACCTGTTGACAAGCGGTTTGTAAGTGGTTACAAACGCACAAAAGGAGTTTTTATGGCTGTCCCGGAAGACAAACTGATGGAGTTAATGCGTAACCCCCGTTCGGCAGGTGGCGGCGCTCCTTCTGGTATATCTATGCCTAGCAATACTCCAGGTGGCGTGTCAAGCGGCGCTGGCGCAATGTCAGACGCTGAAACGCCTCCAATGGCATCCCCAATGTCCACCCCTGAACCCAAAATGGGCAGCAAAGAAGCCGCCATGATTAACTTGGGCATGGCGATGGACTTGATTGAACAATCTCTCCCTGCTCTTGGTTCTGAAAGCGAAGAAGGCCAGAAGGCTCTCGCCGCTATTCGCTCACTCACTGGTGTGATGGGGCCACGCAAGAACAAAACAAACGAACTTCAGCAATCTGAAATTCTCCAGATGCTCCAGACTCTTCCTCAAGCCGGTGGTGCATCCCCTGAGGGTAGGGCAATTTCACAAGCACCAATTCCTGGTATGCCACCGCAAGGCGGCGCACCAACTCCTCCCCCTATGTAAGGATTTATCATGGACTTGTTTAAACCACGCGGCGCTGCCGCCCCACGCCGCCCTACCGACAACAATCAACAACATGGTTTGATTGTTAACACTCCACGCTTTTCTCAACTCGGTGGCTTGAGTGCCCCCAACAAAGTTGGCAAAGCTGGAATGGCTGTGCAAAAACCTGGTGACGGCAAAAAAGTCATCTAATACAGACAACAGAGGGTAATCTATGTCACTTGAAAACGTATCTCTAGAAGCTCGTGATGAGCTGGCGGCACTCGCTCAGCAACTTGCGGAAAATCCAGCAACTCGCAAACAGTTTCTGCGTATGACCAAACAGGTCAAACCAGACCTGCCTATCCCTGAATTGGACATGGAAGACTTCACTAGCAATGCTGTGAACAAGTCTGAACAACGTGTGCAAGCCTTGGAAGCAAAGCTGCGTGAGCGTGATGCTGTTGAGGAGCTTCAAAAGCGCCGTCAGTCCCTGATGAAAAAGGGTTTGATTTCGGACGAGAGCGAAGTAAGTGATGTGGAAAAAATTATGCTGGAGCGCGGTATTACAAACCACGAAACAGCAGCAGAGTTTCACCAGTGGATGAAACAGGCAGCAGAACCGACTCCTTCCGGTTACAACCCCTCAGCAGTCAAGCAATTTGACTTGGGCAAGTATTGGAAGAATCCGGCTAGTGCGGCCCGTGATGAAGCGGCGAATGCACTCAGGGACTTGCGTAAACCGCAGCGTCCTATTGGGTTGTAAGAGGGTATTGGCGAGAATGAAAATTCTCTTTTCTACACGTTCCTAAGGAGGCCTTATGGCTATTGGCGGCGGCATCCTACCAGCTACAGGGTCATCTCAGTTTAATGAACTGACCTATGTAACTCGTAGAGCTTTTATTCCCAAGCTGGTTGTCCAGCTTTATAACTCAACACCTTTGATGGCGGCACTGATTGCAAACAGTCAGCAAGCCAGCGGCGGTGTTTCTTCTGTAACCGTTCCTGTTCAAGGCGCACAGTTCGTAAACGCTCAATGGTCTGACTACAGCGGCTCGTTCGCTCAGCCGTCAGTCCAGCAAGGTGCTTACAACGCTGAATTCGACCTGAAACTGATGATTTCTCCCGTGCCGTTCCTCGGTATGGAAGGCGCAGTTCAGCAAGATGCCGCCATTATTCCGTTGATTGAAGCTCGTATGAACGATGCAACCAACGTGATGATGGATGCAATGGCAACTGCCTTGTACAACAACACAACCAACACTCAACAATTCATCGGCTTGCCTGGTGCTGTTGACGATGGCACAACCTTGGCTACCTACGGTAACATCAACCGTAGCACCTACACATGGTGGAAGTCCAAGCAATACGCCGCTGGTGGTGTGAACCCAACCCGTCAGAACATTTTGCAATACATCTCAGGTACTGTGAAAAACGGTGCAGAGATGCCTTCATTCGGTGTTTGCGGTTTTGGTACATGGACATTGTTGGCTCAAGACTTTGTTGGTCAAGAACAATATGTCATCACCCCAGGTTCCGGTTTTGATTCCGACAGCAACGGCCCTCAAGCTGCATTCCGTGCGCTGATGGTTGCTGGTGTTCCAATCTACCCAGACCCATACTGCCCAGAAGGTACTGTGTACTTCCTGAACACCAACTACCTGTCGCTCTACATCCATGAGCAAGGTTCGTTTGTGTTTACTGGCTTTGAGTCCACACTTCCTAACTGGCAAATTGGCTACGTTGGTGCTGTTTTGATGATTGCCGAACTGGTGAACGTCAAGCCAAAAGCAATGTCCAAGGTGACGGGTTACAACTACCTCTCTCTGTAAGGAGTTAAATCATGTCATTAGCAGCAAACAAAATCCTACTGGCTAACGCCTCGACCAACACCCCAGGTGCGTACATCCAGACGCAATCCTTGGGCAATGCTACCGCTACCATTCCGGCTGGCTGGTATCAAATGTTGGCTACCGCTAACGTCACGATTGAGATGAACACCTCTAACAACATTGCCTCTCCAACATGGGTGGTTTCGTTGGCTAACAACACTAGCGGTGTGATTATTTCTGACGGCGTTAACTTCCGTGCCAACGTCTTGTCTGGTACTCCTACCATTACGTTGTACGCTACCAACGGCGGTCAAAACGCCAGCGGTACTTACAACTCTTAATAGGGGCACACCATGAACGCGAATAATGTAGGCTCACGTTACCCTGATAGTTTTGGCAACTTTGCCCTTTCCAATGCACAACCTATTTATTTGGGCGCTACTGGAAATGCTGTTACCACGCTGTCTACAGTTGGCTCAACTTACATCGTTCGCCGTGTGACCGTTGCAAATGCAAGCGGAAGTGTTGCTCTCGCAAACGTGACTATTCTTACCAGCAATGATGGGAATACAAGCAATGCAGTGACCAATGCTGCGGCTCTGACTACTGTTACAAGTTCTACTAAATTCCAAGACTTAGCCCTGTCAACAGCGGCAGGGACTACGGTTTATAGCGGCGCTTTGTATGTGTATGTTGGAACAGCAGCAGCAGCTAACAACTCTGTTGAAATTACGGTTTACGGTGACGTTGTAACACTATGAGTTCAGTTATCTATGTAACCAATCGTGGCGATACCAAACTCCGTGATGGATGTGGCGGTACGTTTTACGACTTCCCTAAAGATGAAACGGTTGAAATCCCGTTAGAAGCTGCAAAGCACATCTTTGGTTACATGGCATCAGACAAAGTTCCGCACCTGACTCGTTTGGGTTGGGCGCGGAGTTTTGCAGAAATCGACAAAGGATTTGAGAAGTTGGCAGAGTTTGAAATCTCTGAGCAGCCTCCCGAAAAGAACCGTTCGTTACCCTCGGCGGTTGGCGTAGTAGCTCTGCGGATTGAAAAATCCCCAGAGCGAAAGTCCACCCAAAGGGCCGCTTAACATGGACGCCAAATGGCAACACTCTCTTCCTACATCACGGAAGTGCAGCGACTTTTGCATGACGCAAACGCTGTCTTCTGGTCTACCTCGGAATTAACGGACTACATAAACGAAGCCCGTGAACGAGTAGTAAGAGATACTGGTTGCCTCCGAACCTTACAAGTAACGTCAACACCCATCTCCAACACTGGAGTTGTGGCAATCAACTGGTCTAATGGCCTAGCCGTTACTGCTGGACAGTTTGTTTTTTCAAACGTGTTCATCTACCAAGTCATTACTGGTGGAACTCTAAACACTGACGCTGCGCCTTACCCTTCATCTGGTAATGCGTTTCCTCCGTCAGGAACATTTACTAACGGCACAGCCACTCTGCAATACTCCGGCCCCGCTGAGATTATCAGTTTGGCTGCATTGCCTAACGGTATTCAGACGCTGGATGTTTTGAACGTCACTTTGTATTGGGGAAATAGCCGCATTCCTCTGCGTTATTTGCCGTGGAGTCAGTTCAACTCTCAACTGCGCTATTGGCAAAACTATGTGGGCCGTCCTATTTGTTTCAGCACATATGGACAAGGACAGTTATACATTGCGCCTGTGCCAGATCAGTCCTACCCTATTGAGGTGGATACGGTCATTTTGCCTACAGCTTTGTCGCTCACCAGCCCCACTGTGGTGGATAGCATTGTTGACCCATACACCACTCCTGTTGCCTTCTACGCAGCTTACAAAGCCAAGTACAAAGAGCAAAGCTACGGGGAAGCAGAAATTTACAAACAAGAATATGCCAAGCATGTCCAGGCTGTTCTCAATTCAGTCTACACACGCCGCATTCCTGACCCTTACTCTTCCTTCTAATCATGGCAGCAGCAGAACAGAAAAAATCATACGCTGTTGTCAAAGCCTTCAAAGGACTGAACACCAAGGCTAACCGCACTGCTATTGACACAGAAGAGTTTGCATGGATTGAAAACGCCATGCCGATTGGCTCTGGCAACATCAAAATTACCCCTGCTCAGTCAACCGTCAAAGATTCTGGAAACGCCGCCGTATCGTTTGCCAACGTAGTGACGTATCTCACTTCAGCCAACCTGGGTCTGAGCGATTACATCATTGGTTTTGAGGATAACGGACGGGCGCAATACTTCAAGATTGACAGCGCCACCAAGGGCAACGTAGCCGTTACAGGCACGTTTTCCAACACAAGCGTGACATCTGCACAGTACAAAAACGAACGCATCATCATTGGTGACCCCAACAAGGGTCTTGCCTCTTGGGATGGCAACAATGTTGTTCACATCGGCTCTGTTGGCATTATTGGAATCACAAATCCAGGCTCAGGGTATTTGACAGCTCCTAGCGTCACCATTAGCGCCCCCAACGAAACCGGTGGTGTCCAGGCTACTGCCGTATCTACCATTACGACAGGCGCTGGTGGCATCTCCAGCATCAACGTCACCGCTGGCGGCACAGGCTACACAGCCGTTCCCGGCGTAATTATTGGCGCACCCAACGTAGCCGGTGGTCAACAAGCTGTAGCTGTAGCTACTATCTCTGGTGGCCTTGTTGTTGCCATTACAGTGACAACTCCAGGCTCGGGATACACCACTGCGCCAGCCATATCTTTTTCTTCTGGAGCTGCTGCTGCAACTGCGGTGGTGGAAACCGGACAAGTCAACACAATTACGCTAACAAACGCTGGTACAGGTTATACATCTCAGCCAACTGTGACCGTTTCAGCCCCTCCTAGCGGCACGACTGCTACTGCAATAGCGCAGTACAACACCTTTTCCACCGGGACACTCTCGGTGGTGGTGACTAACGGGGGGTCTGGTTATGGAGCATCTGGGTCTTTTAGCGTTTCTTTTGCTGGTGGTTCTGGTGGTTCTGGGGCCGCTGGCACTGCTATCGTTAGCGGTGGTGCTGTCGTTGCGGTAATCATGACTAACCCCGGCAGCGGGTACACCGCAGCCCCGACAGTCAGCTTCTCGTCAGGTAGCGGTACAGGTGCGACCGGCACGGTGGTTCTTAACAGCGACACCATCGTAGATGTAGCCACGTTTTCAGGCCGTGTATGGGTGGCGGCAGGGCGTACTGTCTATTACTCTGCCGCAGGGTCTTACAGCGACTTTACAAGCGTTTCAGCAGGGTCTTTCACCATCTCTGACTCGACTCTGCACGGTAACATTCAGGCTTTACTGTCTGCCAACAACTTCTTGTACATCTTTGGCGATGACAGTATCAATGTATTCTCGGACTTGAGGGTGTCAACAACAGGCGCAACCCTGTTCACCAACACCAACGTAAGCGCCAGCGTAGGTACAAAACGGGCTTTTGCCATATTCCCGTACTTTCGTTCTGTGCTGTTTATGAACGACTACGGTATGTATGCCCTTGTCGGCTCTACAACCAGCAAAATATCTGACCAGCTTGACGGAATCTTCCCGTACATAGATTTCACCTTGCCGGTCACGGGTGGACAGGTGTTGCTCAACAGCATTCTGTGCGCTGCGTTCTCGTTCACCTACAACGACCCTCTATCCAGCCCCAGACAGATACAGTGCATCTTCTTTGACAAAAAATGGTTTGTCACTAGCCAGGGAAGTATTGATTACATCACTTCTGTACCTGTGGGCGGGGTGATTTCCCTTTACGGCGTGGACGGAAAAGACCTGTACAAGATGTATGCAAGCACTACAGCGTCTATCAACAGCACCATCAGGACTGCTCTGATGCCTATGGGTGACCCTATCCGTACTAAGCAAGCCCTAAAGTTTGGTATTGAGGCCACACTGACGCAAAGTGCGGTGTTGACGGTGACGGTGGACAGTGAATCTGGTTCTAGCCCATCTTATACGCTGAACAATGCTGTCACATGGGTGAATAACTCCGGGTCTACGATTGCCTGGTTAAATAATTCCAGCGCGACTATTGGCTGGTTGACGGCTTCCGGATATGCTCTGTACAAGTCAGACGCACAGCAGTACGGAAAATATTTGGGACTAACAATGACGTCTTCCGACCCCGCATTTGTGTACAACACATTTGAATTTGAACATGAATTACGAGTGAGGTTCTAACATGGCTGTTCCCTATACCTTTGGCACTGCAACCGCTTCTATCCCACTGTCTCAACTGGACAGTAACTTTGCTACTGCAATTACGCTAGGCAATACTGCTGTTTACTTGGGAAACACCACCACCAGTATTGGCAACTTGACGCTGACAAACGTTACTATCAGCAGTGGTAGCGTGAGCATTACGGATACAAGCATTTCCGGTAATGTCACACTTTCTGGCGGCACAGCCAACGGCGTGGCTTACCTCAACGCCTCCAAGGTGCTTACCACTGGTACTGCGCTGGTGTTTGATGGGACGAATTTGGGTGTTGGGACAAGTTCTCCAAGCAGCAAACTTCAAGTCTCTGGAGCAATTAGAACAACAGGCAGTGATTCTACGGCGGTAGCAAGTTCTGGCGTTATGAGATATATAGCTGGAACAACTATGGGTTTTGTTTCGTATGGAGCAAACACAAGCACGCCCGGCGCATTTAACTTTACAGGTTTGAGTAGTGACGCATCGGCTGGAGATGTAAGAGCAACTATTGACTCCGCAGGCAACCTTGGACTGGGTGTTACTCCTAGTGCTTGGACAACTTTTAAAGTCATGCAACTTGGGAGCGTGATGGCTCTTGGTGGAGTTAACGGATCAAGCTCTAATGTATTTGCAAACACATATTATGACGGCGCATATAAATATATTGGTACAGGCGCTGCTTATAGATACGAACAAAATATATCTACAGGTTATCACGCTTGGTGGACTGCACCCTCCGGCACAGCAGGCAACGCCATTACCTTTACTCAAGCAATGACACTGGATGCCAGTGGGAATTTGGTTGTTGGTGGAACATCTGCGGTCTACACAAACTCCAACCGTGGAAACATTAGCATCAATGGTGCATCTACTGCGCTGCTTGCTTTGTCTACTGCTGGAACAGGACGCGCTTATTTATA
>Ga0209085_1000351_pt1 | contig 34815 bp, 53 predicted proteins | sample C_131016_EF_Meta_FD_187310 | JGI IMG/M metagenome (GOLD analysis project Ga0209085, IMG submission 187310) | Freshwater microbial communities from Lake Croche, Canada to study carbon cycling - C_131016_EF_MetaG (SPAdes) (version 2) | ecosystem: Environmental > Aquatic > Freshwater > Lake...
GAAGAAATATTCAAGAGTATTCTGAAAGAACGTACTGATACTGGTCGTATCTATTTGGTTTACATTGATAATTCAATTAATCAGGGGCCATTTGATGCTGAATTAGATCCAATTTATCAGTCAAATTTATGTTGTGTAACTGGCGACACTGAAATTGAAATTCAGTATTATGGATATGAAACTAAAATTTTGATTGCTGAATTGACAGAAAGATGGATCTCTGGCCTAAATGATGACGCTGTTTTAGTTAAATCATGGGATGGTGAGAAAATTGTATGGCGTAAGATTTCAAATGCCATGCTTACCAAACATGTTAAAGAGTTAGTAAAGGTTGAAACCTCATTTGGTACTGTGAAATGCACACCAGATCACAGGGTATTCACTTCAACTCGGGGTTGGGTAGAGGCTCAGCAATTAGTAGTTACTGACCAGTTGTTATGTCATAACTCTGGAAAATCTGAAAACACTGTGGCGACTGTTAGCAGTTTAGAATTATTATCTGAAGAACCGGTATATGATATCACGGTGGAAGATACGCACTCATTTTTTGCGAACGGGGTATTAGTACATAACTGTGAAATTTTACTTCCAACTAGACCATTCCAGCGCATCGAAGACGAAAGGGGTTCCATTGCGTTATGCACTTTGGGCAGTGCCAACTGGGGTGCATTCCGTGATCCACAGCAGATGCGTAAAGCATGTCGCGTGTTGGTGAGAAGTCTTAGCAACCTATTAGGTTACCAAGATTTCCTCAGTATCCAAAGTAAACTAGCCAATGAAGACTTTGAACCACTTGGCGTGGGCATTACCAACCTAGCTTATTGGCATGCCAAGCGTAATTTGAAATATGGCGAACCTGAAGCATTGGCAGAAGTCAAGCGTTGGATGGAAGCACAGGCATATTATCTTACTGAAGCCAGTGTGGAATTGGCGCAAGAGCGTGGCGCATGTAAGCGAAGTCAATATACCTATTATGGGAAAGGCGTATTTCCATGGGAGCGTAGAGCCAAAGGGGTTAATGAACTCACCGACTTTACGCCATCATTGGATTGGGAACCATTGCGTGAGAAAATGAAAAAGTATGGTGTCCGTAATGGAACACTGATGGCAATTGCGCCAGTGGAAAGCTCATCTGTAGTATTAAACTCGACCAATGGCATTGAAATGCCCATGGACTTGATCTCGGTCAAGGAGAGCAAAGCTGGAAGTTTTGTTCAAGTGGTGCCAGAGTATAAACGTCTCAAGAATCGTTACCAGTTGATGTGGGATCAGACCGATTGTATTGGATACCTAAAAACTGCTGCGGTATTGGCCGCTTATGTTGACCAGAGTATCAGCACAAATACATTTTATAATCCAAAACATTTTAAAGATGGCAAGGTTCCTGGCACATTGGTTGCTAAAAATTTGATGTTGGCTCACAAATATGGTCTAAAGAGCCTATATTATAGCCTTATATCAAAGCAAGGCGTTAAAAATGATGATGACCCCAAGAAGGATTTACCAGCATTGGCTGCGCCCAGTCAGGATAGTGAAGGTGATGACAGCGATTGCGAAAGTTGTAAATTATGACCACATCGGACAAGAGCATATGGATCAGTATTTTTCACATGGTGATCCTTCATTCAAGCGATATCAATATGTTATATCAGAATCCGGAATAGTGATTTCTGAGACAAAGAGTTTGTTTAATACCAGACGCTATAGAGAATTGATTTCTGGACTTCTATGAACTATCAGACATTCTTCAATGTTTTCTTGGCAGAGATGCCATGGCGCATTGCCGGCGGTAATGCATTTGACGCACAATTGAAGATGTTGAAGGAAAATCAGAGTAATTATCCTGAGAATCAAAAAAGTATAGGAAACAATGTATACAAAATAACGGTGGGTGATCAATCAACTTATTGGACGGGATCTGGTGATCTTTCTGATGTGGCCGTTATTGTAGATACTGAAAATGATGGAAAATTCTGTAAAGTGGTTTTGACTAGTAAGAATCCCAGCATGCCCCATGGTGCGGCACCATACACCAGCGATCTTTATCTGGCTATCAAAAAAGATATTGGCACGTTGAATATGGTTTTCACCAGCGATAACATGCTGTCTGATGATGCTATGAAGTTATGGGATAGACTATTATCCCAAGGTTATGCGTTATCAGTCTATGATACATCGACCCATCAATATGCGCTGGACCACGTTAAGTCTACAGATGAGCTGGGATCATACTTTGGTGATATTGACAAACAAAAATATGTTTATGTTTTGTCAGAAAATGTAGAAATTACAGATGGATTAAAACATTCTATAGCTATCATGGAAATTAAAAGAAATGCATTATATCCATTATTTGAAGAGTTTCGCAAAAAATGAAACTTGACGAAATATTTGATACCGAATATACATTAGAATTTGCTGACCCAGCGATTTCTTCTCTAATCAAATCGGCATTGAAGCAAACGGGTGTTAATTCTTCCATGATTTATCAGGCGTTAGAAGATCCCAAGCAAATATTTATATTGGCATATATTGATAGTGCATGGGAGGTTCATCATGCCTTTGCAGAGCCCGGAAAAAATATGGTAAGTGGTGAAATTTTAAAAGAACCCAAAGCAGCTAATCCAAAGTTCTTTAGTACCATTGCTAAATTGTACAAGAGTAGATTAGATAAAAGTCATCCAATCAGGGTCACTGGCACGCCGGAAATGTGGCCAACCTATAAGAAAGTCATTGATAGAATGGTGTCCGGTAAACAATATAGAATGGGCGAAGTTACAGATATTACTAGATATGGAAGAGCATTAAAATCACAAGAAATCCATCATATGGGAACATTTCCAAGCTTGAACGAAATTATGGTACCAATCAAATGAAACATCATGAAGATATGTCATATGTGGAGAGATTTAATGAGAATTGGGTTTTTGAAATTCCACAATATACTGGCAAATCCGGAAATAACCCTTATGATACATTAGTTTATGCGTTAAGGGTAAATATTGATTCTGGCAGTAAACCAGAAAATCTTGGAAACGGGTTACATCGTTTAATTGTAGATAATCAGGATATATACTATTGGATGGAAATCAATGATAATGTTGATATCATTGTTGCCATGAAAGTATTTAGAAGGGGATTAGCGGTTAATTTGATTGGAAAACGTAATGGTGCAACTACTTATGCCAGTGATTTTTATCAAAATATTTTAAATTCAATTACAGGATCTTTGTTGTTTAGTGGAGATCAATTAAGCGATGAAGGATTTAAAGTTTGGGAAAGATTACTGAATTATGGAAGAACTATTATGGTATATGATCCGTCAAACACTGATCATTATAAAAAATTAAACACTGTACAAGAATTAAAAGATTACCTAGGATCAGAAGAGAATTACAAAAAATATAGGTATGTTTTGTCAGAAAATGTAAGGAAACAAGCTCCCCCACATTCTGATTTTGAATTACTGCGTGCCTATAAACTAACTTTTAATATACCACTTTAATGAATAATCTATAAGGAAAAATAAATGTCAAAATATCAATACGATTTATCGAAACAGGTGAATTATCTAAAGCGTAATATGTTTTTGGATCCAGCAGGACCAGTGACTGTTCAACGTTTTGAAGAATATCGCTATAATAAGATTGCCAAGTTTGAAACGATTCAACGTGGCTATTTTTGGGTACCAGAAGAAATCACATTGACCAAAGATGCCATGGATTTTAAAACTGCTAGTGATGCTGTCAAGCATATCTTTACTAGTAATTTGTTACGTCAAACTGCATTGGACAGCATTCAAGGTCGTGCACCTGTTCAAATTTTTAGTCCAGTGATTAGTATCCCAGAATTGGAAGCACTGGTGAGTAATTGGAGCTTTTTTGAGACGAATATTCATAGTAAATCATATAGTCATATTATTCGCAACATTTATAATGTGCCCAAAGAAGAATTCAACAAGATTCATGATACCCAAGAAATTATCGACATGGCTGCTAGTGTGGGCAAATATTATGAGCAATTGCATCAGATCAATTGCCGTAAAGAAACGGGTGAAGAAATTGATATTATCACGCATAAACGTGCCATTTGGATGGCGTTACATGCCAGTTATGCATTAGAGGCATTCCGTTTTATGGTGTCATTTGCCACTAGTTTGGCCATGGTAGAAAATCGCATTTTTATTGGCAATGGTAATATTATCTCATTGATTTTACAGGATGAATTATTACATGCTGAATGGACTGCGTGGATTATCAATCAGGTGGTAAAAGATGACCCAGATTTTGCCAATTTGGTTGACGGTTGCCGTGAAGAAGTATATAATATGTATATGGAAGTGATACAAGAAGAAAAGAATTGGGCAGATTATTTGTTTAAGCATGGTGTGGTCATTGGATTGAATCCAGAGATTCTCAAGAAGTTTGTAGATTACACTGCTGCATATAGACTAAAGGATATTGGTATCAAGTATTTGGGTGAACATCCTAAATCATCGCCGATTCCTTGGTTTAGTAAACATACTAATATTTCTCGCAAGCAAGTGAGTTTGCAGGAAACTGAAAGTACCAATTATATTATTGGTGCTATGTCCAACACAGTCGAGTATCAAGAACTTCCAGACTTATAATATAGGGGATTAATAAAAAATGAAAGCCATCGTCTGGAGTAAGACAAACTGCCCACAGTGTGACTCTGCCAAAAAGCTACTAGAGTCTCGTGACATTGAAATTGAAGAGCGTCAAATTGGTCTGGGTTATACCAAAGAAGATTTATTGGATTTGGTTCCTGACGCACGCTCAGTTCCACAAATTTTCATCGATGATGAACTAGTGGGTGGGTTTTCTGAATTGCAAAAATTTCTACACGGAAACGATTGACATGGAAGATGATGATTTTTTTGGTGCGATACCCAGCTTGACTACTGTGGATATGTCTATGTTAAGTTCGACATATCCATATACCAGTGGTATATCCCCACTGACCACTGCTCAAATTTCGGCACTTTCTACATCAAGCTGGTTCAGCGCTGGTTCAGCGCTGGGCAGTAGTGGCCCATATAATTTTTCCAATAGTTCATCTTTGCATGGATTCAATGCCACCAGCATCAAGTCCAATTTAGTGGTGGATGGTGATATCACTTGGAATGGACACAGTCTTGGTAAGTTATTGGAAACCATTGAAAGTAGATTGGCTATCTTGGACCCCAAGCCAGAAAAAGTGGAAAAATTTGCCGCGCTTAAAAAAGCCTACGACCACTACAAATTACTAGAAACATTAATCAACGACGATGACAACGAGGAACAACAATAATGCTAATTAACCGAGGATTCTCCAGTGGAGATGTATTGAGTTTAAAATTAATCAGTGGAGAAGAGATCATCGCTCGGTATGAGGAAGATGATGCTGATACCGTTTCAATTAGCCGACCATTGGCCATTACCATGGCAGGACAGGGATTGGGCATGATTCCTTGGATTTTTCTGGGTGGCAAAGAACAAGTTACTCTGCAAAAATCACATGTATTGGCCATGATGACTGCTAAAAAAGATGCAGCAGATCAATACATGCAGGGCACCACTGGCATTGCGTTGAGGTAATATTATATGCCATATATCGGTGGAACTGGTGGAATTGATGATGTTTATCATAGCGGCAACGTCTATGCCAACTTTGTCAACTTAGCACTATGGAATGATCCAGGTAGTCCCGCGGCTGCAATTTTGAGTCAGATCATGGCTCCAACATTTCAGGCTGATGCAGGGACTATTTCGGTGGATGGCGATGAAGATCCTGCTGTGGTGACCAAGCAGCAAGATGCATTGGTTGCTGCTGGCATTATCAAACGCAGTGATCTTGAAAAAGGCAATAACCCAGTAGTAGGCGCAGTGGATACCAGCGCAGGTATAGCTACTACTGCAACGTTTACCGCTACCACCGTGGATCCAACTCAAACAGTATTTCCTGATAGCTACCAGCTTAGTCCAAATTTCACATTAGGTGGAGTTACCAAAGCTCCGGGTGTGGTGTTTACGCATCCAGTAGAACCATCTGCTGGTTTGACTGTGGCACAATTAGTAGCCAACCTACAATTGTTAGCACAGAATTGTATGGAACCAATCAAGGCACATCGCCCAGATATGTATCTGACCAATAGTTTTAGGCCAGCGGGCATTGGTAGTCCAACCAGTCAACATCCCAAGGGTCAAGCTTGTGATATGCAATTTAGCAAGGCTAGTAAAGCTGATTATTTTACCATTGCGCAGTGGATTCGTGACAATGTCAGCTATGACCAATTATTGCTAGAGTATAAAACCACTGGAACTGGATTGCCTTGGATTCATATTAGTTTTAATGGTGCCGGCAATCGTAATCAAGTACTGACTATGATGAATGATCGCAAATATGCCACTGGATTAACTGATCTTAGTGCAACAGCTTAGAGAAAATATGGTATCTATACAACAATCTGTACAAGATTTAATCAACAGTTATAATAATTCTCCACAACCTTCATTCAAGGTTTCTAATTATTTTCACATATATGCTGATTTGTTTTCCCATCTCAGAGGCACCGATTGTACCTTTGTAGAAACCGGTATTCTCAATGGTGGAAGTTTGTTTATGTGGAGAGATTGGTTGGGTCCTCAGGCACGGATTATTGGACTTGATTTAAATCCCAACGCAGCCAAGTGGCGAGATCATGGGTTTGAAATTTATATCGGTGATCAGGGTGATCCTAATTTCTGGCAAGAAACATTTAAAACCATTGGACAATTTGATGCGTTACTTGACGACGGTGGACATCAATCATTCCAGCAAATTGTCACTTTGACCGAAAGTTTAAAAGCAGTTAAACCATCTGGACTAATCGTGGTGGAAGACACCATCACCAGTTACATGAGAGAATTTGCCAATCACGGTGACCACTGCTTTTTGAATTATGCCAAATCCGCAACCGATGTGTTGGTGGCCAAATCAGCTGGTTTATGGGATGGTGAATTTAATCCAGTTAATAATCAACAAGTTATGCAGCAATTTAGTAAAATTCATAGTATTGAATTTTTCTCTGGTATTGTGGCATTCAAAGTTGCACCCTATGCGGACGAGAATCCAGAACTTATCTGGAATGCTGTTGGTCGCCCAGCAAATACAGAGTTTGATTATAGATCGGCTGGGACAACCAAATCAGTATCAGTTAACTGGCCAAATCCTTTTGTTCAAGAAAATATTGTTGTTCGGGGTTACTAAAATTGGTTAATCTAACATTGGAATTATTGATAGAACTAGCACAAGAAGTTGAAATGCATGATCCTATTATTTGGGATGGCGTCAATCTTAACAGGGCAGGAACATACCGAATGATTGCTGCCAGTATATTAGAACAGTTTGATACTGACAGCTATACCCAAGACAATAAGATTTCAATATTAGCGGCCATGACCAGATTGGTTGTTGAAAATTTTGTGTTGAATGCACGCATATTAGCATTAGAATCAAAATAATAACAAGGAAAATAACAATGTCTGCAGTGGATATATTTGTAGAAACAAATTCTGTATTGAGAACGGGCTCAAAAAAGTCATTTCAGTATGGAAGGTCATGGCAATATCATCCCCGTAGTGATCGGCATTCCCAGACAGCATGCTGGGCTATTATGTTTGATCTACTGCAACATTGTAGTCTTTTACAAACTCATGTAGCAGCGGACAAGGTTGGGTTTGGTATCAATCATGCCGTATTGAATATTGCCACTGGCAAGAGTAAAAACTTGGATCTGGTAATCCAAAGAATCAATACTTCAGATCCACCGCAGGCAAACCTAGATGGTCCCAATAATTTTGCTGAATTGGGTGATTTTCTTGGTATGGAACTAACACGTCAAGAACTATCTATTTTATACTCATTGCCCAAAGTTAAATTATTGAAATTGCCTGATGCTCCTGTGTTATTGGCACTGGAAACCAAAGCAACAATGACCGAACACGGCAAAGCCAGACCTAGATTGTTTGATGAATTTAATTCTAGTCATTCTCTGGTACATAGCTCATCGGCAAATGCCATTTCTGCGGGATGGTCTATTATCAATACATCACCAAACTTTGTTTCTCCACTGAGAAATCCGTTTCCAGTTGGGGCCATGAATGATACCATCACGGTGCATAAGCCTAAAGCGGCCGAAAATTTGGCCAGAGCATTGACTAGGCTGCCTATTGCTACCAGCACCAATCCAATCGGATTCGACGCGCTGGGGTTCTCTATGGTTTCGTGTGCAAATGACGGCACTCCCATGACCAAAGATACCACATCTTATGTTCCACGTGGCATGGGGTATTCACATTTTCTTTCAAATCTAGAACAATTGTATAGTACACGGTTTTCACATATTTGACAAAGTTCTGAAATAACTGTATAATAACCGATTAGACGTATCATAGCGTTTAATTTTAAATTTAAAAAGGAAATAAAATATGAAAAAGCAATTAATCTTGGCCACTCTTTTGGCAACCGCTTCAGTAGCAACATTGGCAGCAGAACCATTTGCTAGCCTGCAATACAAATATGACCGTTTGAATTCTGACACCAGTAATTCAGGTTATGTTTTTGACATTGGTTCCCATCTCACCAACAACCTCACGGTTGATGTTTCTGGTGAAACAGTCAATGCCAACAAGACAAATTCTTTGACTAACCGTCTGGAAGGTGGCTTGGCTTTGAGCGAAAAGTTTGGAGCATTTGGCGTATACGCGCGTGGTGCATTGGGTAATAAAATGACCCAAGGTGCTGACTCAATGTATTACAGTGTTGAGCCAAGCTTGTTTGCTAACTTGACTAAATCTGATTTGGTTTCAGTTGGTTATCGCTATCGTGCAGCAACCCAAGATAATAAATTGGATCAAACCCGCACAATTCGTGTTGGTTACACCCATTCTCTGACTCGTGACATCGATCTTACTGCCACGGTAGAGCGTTATCAGGGTGATGTAGCACAAACCAGTATTCTAGCTGGCGCAGCAATCAAGTTCTAATTGTGGAACACAGGGTCGCCAAATATGGTGACCCTTTTTTGGAGAACATTATGAAATATCTAGTCACAGCTTTGGCTCTATTGTTTACTGTGTCCACCGCATACGCTGGACCCCATATTAATTCTAAGAATAATAAACCAGCCACCAAGCACAGCACTGTAAAAAAACACAAAAAGTTAGATGCGATTCACGGAAAGGTCAATTGACCAAGTGTGAAAACTTGTCTATAATAGATCAAATACTACTTTGGTTTTTACACTCATCGATTTTTGGCCAATAAATACTTAATTATGAAAGCTACGTTAAACGAATACGTCATTGCCTATCTAACCATGCTAAGTGGGTTAGCGGTATCTTCCGTTGCTGTATACTATTCAGTCAGCGGGTTGGCCACTATTTTCTCTGCTGCAGTAATCCCTATTATCGTCATGGGTGTGGCATTGGAAATCAGTAAAATCATAGCCACATTATGGCTTAAGCAACACTGGAACACTGCACCTTGGTCGATTAAGGCTTATCTCAGTGCTGCAGTGACCATATTGATGCTGATCACTGCCATGGGTGAATTTGGTTTCTTGTCAAAGAGCCATGCTGATCAAGCAATTCCCAATGCAGATATTGCTGCCAAAGTGCAGGACATTGATCAAAAAATTCAAGTAGAGCAGGATGTTATTGCAGCTGATCGTAAATCACTGGCACAATTGGATAGTACAGTTGATCAGGTTATGTCACGCACCAACGATGAGCATGGTGCTGAACGAGCCAACAATATTAGAAAATCTCAACAACGTGAACGCGCCCATCTCACTGATGAAATTAGTAATTCTCAGCATAAAATCGCTGAACTAAACAAACAGCGTGCGCCAATTGCCAGTGAATTGCGCAAAGTAGAATCTGAAGTTGGCCCAATTCGTTATATTGCTGCATTCTTTTATGGTCAAACAGATCAGGCTGTATTAGAAAAAGCAGTAACTTGGGTGATCATTTTAATCATCTCAGTATTTGACCCACTGGCATTGATCTTGTTGATTGCCAGTCAAGTGAGTTTTATCGAGATTCGTGAAAAGAATCTACGTTATAAGCAAAATCAAATCGATGCACCCAGCCCAAAATCAGCTGATCGTGCTGCGCATAGTTATGATGATGACCTTACTGACGAACAGCTTGCCAATATTCGTGCCAGTGTAGTATCTCCTGTGGGCACAACCGTTGTTGTAGATAGTATCATTGAGCAAGATGGTCAAGAAGACGGAATTTCTAACGACGAACGCGCATTCTTCAAACGTGCACGTACCGTGGCACGCCAGTTAGACCAAGATGCACTCGATACCAGCACTCAACCAGTGGATCAACCTGTAGTCGAACAGCCAGTAGGAACAGATTCGACAGATTCTATAGCGCCCCCAGTGCCATCAAGTGTCAGAGATGAGCCTCGTTTAGTCAGGTATAAAGTTTTTCCAAGAAAGACTCCAGTTCAGCCAGTTGAGGAAGTTCAGCAAGAACCTGAGCAACCAGAAGAAACCCCAGTGGTCATTGCTGAAACATCAAGTTCATATATTCAAAATGAAGAACAGCAAGAAAGTAACTTGTGGAGTAGTACTGTAACCAATACCATTTCACCAGAAGAATACTTGCAAGCCAGTAATGAAAAACTGGAAGAGCACATGTCTAATATCGTCAGTGGTGTCAAGGACGGAAGTATTCAAATGTCAGACATTCCTCAAATCTTAGTTTCAGAAGTCAAAGCCAGGGTTTAATCTTATGGAAGGTAAAATCACACTGGTTACTCCACCAGATGTTTTTGAAAACAACAATTTGGGCGTGTTGTTTGTAAACATCAGTGAACTAGACCAAGATCTGACCAGTGAATGGTTAGAAAAAACAGAAATTCAACAAGACATCAATATCTATGTTTATGATAGTCAACACCATCATGATACAAAATGGCTATTATATGCCATGAATTGCTGCAACTATGCTTTTATTGACTTGGATCGAGCTGATAATTTGGTAATTGCGCTAAGTAGTTATATGTTAAGCATTTCCAATTCAAGCATATATTATAAAGTCAGCGATTCAGATTTGGCCGAAACCTATAAATTGGTCAATTTAAATCGTGTTCAGCGCATAGAAGATTTCTTGGAGAATTTAGTCAGTGAGTAATGTCAAGAATATTCATGAATCATGCAATTTCTGCGGCAAAGGCAAAGAATCAGTTGAAAAGCTAATTCAAGGCGGCGACGTATATATCTGCAATGGGTGTGTAGAAGTATGTTCTGACATATTAAAAGATGAAAAAAATAAAAAACAGGGCAAAGAGCCTACTGTATTAAATCCAGCAAAGATCAAAGATTATCTAGACGAATATATTATTGGCCAAGATGATGCTAAAATGGCTTTGTGTGTGGCGGTTAGTCAGCATTTCAAACGTATCAAGAATCCCAGCAAGGAAATTCAATTAGAAAAAACTAATTGTATTTTACTAGGGCCAACTGGTGTTGGAAAAACCATGATGGCTCGTAAGATTGCAGAGTACATGGATATTCCATTTGCAATCTGTGATGCCACTAGTATTACTGAAGCGGGATACGTGGGCGATGACGTTGAAAGTATTCTAACTAGATTAATTAATGCAGCCGATGGAGATATTGATAAAGCCAGTCGCGGTATTGTCTACATTGATGAAATAGATAAATTAGCCAGAAAATCTGAAAACTCTTCCACGACACGAGATGTGGGCGGAGAAGGTGTGCAACAAGCTCTATTGAAAATGGTAGAGGGTAGTATCATGCGTGTACCCACTTCTGGCAAGCGTAAACATCCCGGTGGGGATATGCAGGAAATTGACACCAGAGAAATATTGTTTATATGCGGTGGAGCATTTGTTGGATTAGATAAAATCGTGGGTCAGCGCATTGACGGTAGAAGCATTGGATTTCATTCCAGTAACAAGGTTGTGGAAAAAGCACAGGAAAATGTTGGAGAATTATACCAGCGTGTCATGCCCAAGGATTTGGTTCAATTTGGATTTATACCAGAGTTTATTGGAAGATTTGGTATCATTACTCATGTCAACGAACTTACCACTGAAGAATTAGTGCGGGTCCTCAAAGAACCCAAAAATAGTATTATCAAACAATATCAATACTTGTTTGAATTAGATGGAATTAAATTAACATTTGAAGATAAATGTTTGGAAGACGTGGCAGAAAAAGTCAAAGAACTCAAAACCAATGCACGTGGTCTTAAATCTGTACTAGAAAAGATACTGATTCCCTATGAATTTGATGCTGTTAACCTTGTAGAACGCGGTTTAACTGAGATTGTGATAAATAGTTCATCAGTTAATGGCGACCCTGCTATTCTGATATTTGACAAAAAAGCCAAGAATGAACAATAATAACAATCATAGAAGACATTTAAAAGGTACCACCGTTATCGTTACCGACAACATGCCATTTAATGTGGCCATGCGTAAATTCAAACAAAAAGTCAATGATTCTGGCATTCTAGAAGAAGTCAAAAGCCGTGGCTTTTATGAAAAACCCACCACCGTAAGAAAGCGTAAAAAAGGCGCAGCACGTGCCAGACATCTCAAAAAACTACGCGACAGTTCAATGCCAAAAAAAATGTATTGATTGTTTTATAATTTCATAGTATAATAGTCTCTCTGGTTAATCGAGACAACACTATGAAAATTTCCCTATGCAGTGACCTTCATGTAGAACACAGACACGAAACTCCGCCATTATTTGATAATGCGGATAATGCTGATGTGTTGGTCATGGCCGGCGATATCATGGTTGCCAATGTGTACGTTACCAGATCATATCATTTAGAACACAAAAAAACGTTTAATGATTTCTTGGATCATGTATCCGATAAATTCGATAATGTTTTATGGGTATTGGGAAACCATGAGCATTATTATGGTGATTTTACAACTACCTATGGTATTCTCAAAGAAGTTTGCGCAGGATACGATAATATTCATCTATTAGAAAAAGAAACGTTGGTGTTAGATGATGTAACTTTTATTGGCGGGACTTGCTGGACGGATTTTCTTAAAAATAATCCACTGTGTCACAAAGAAGTTGGGTTGTCGTTGAATGATTATAGATGTATTACTAATGCTAACCGTCAAGTTAAATCTTACTGGAATGAAACTAAGCAAGATTGGAACCGTCCTGCTGGGTTATTAATCACTGATGATATCTATGATGATCATTTGAAATTCATGGAATATGTTGGATCTGAGTTAAGCAAATTAAAGCCAGATGACCAGTGCGTTATGATCACTCATCATGCACCTAGCTTTCTTTCGGTTCACGAAAATTACAAAAATGATACACTGATGAATGGTGGATTTGTTTCTGACCTATCCGAATTCATCTTGGATCATCCACAGATCAAGTTCTGGACTCATGGACACGTCCATAACTCCATGGATTATATGATTGGTGATACTAGGGTATTAGCTAATCCATTAGGGTATCCAGGTGAGACTTATCATCATGTGGATGAATATAAATTAATAACTTTTGAGTTGTAATATGAAGACTACAGTTAGATTGCAAAAAATGAAAGATTGGGAACAGTTCAGCGATTGGCTTTTTGCAAATTACGGAAAGCCATCAGAAAATAGTTCGGGTAAATATCAGCCAGTTGGATTTACTTCTCCAATAATTTCTTCGCCCATCAGCTCAGATTACATGGAACTTACTTTTGATAATTCAAAAGACGCCATGTTGACTGTCTTGCGTTGGGGTGGCCAAGTGGTAGATCATGCGTAAATTTGAATGCTGTGATCACCTTGGCAAACCATTATTCTGTATTATCAGCGATCATTGGTGGTGGCTGGAAAATTACGAAAAACTTAAAACATGGTGCCACGGCCATAGTTGTACAATATACCATGAAGGTATTGTTATCTTTCCTGATGATAATGTCAAAGATCTGTTTATTCTGACTTGGGGTTGATTTGAATCTGTTATCTAAATTGCTGCCAGCCATTATCGGGGGCATCATCAGCATGGCATTTGGTAACAACCTAAGAAACAGGATGTATCAAGTAAAAAACGAACACGAGATTATGTGGGTGGCGTTGGATGATTTGGCACGTATGTACCCAGACCATCCAGCCGGAATGTATGCTAAAAAGGTTTTGTCAAGAATACCCGAAAATTATAGAAAATAATCATTTATTTTCAATATTTTTTCTGATATAATAAATAAATGTGTAGATGACCTAGGTTGGCTTCTACACCACGGGCAAAATGCCCAAAATTATCTTACTTTTAAAGGAGAAAAAAGATGACTAATCAACATCAAGTAATGCGTTTTGACACTTCAGCACTAAACCGAGCCCTAGTTGGATTTGACAGTATGTTCAATGACTTGGAAGATAGGTTTGCCAATCAAATCAACCAAAACTACCCACCTTATAATATCGTTAAACGGTCTGAAGACTCGTATGAGATTCAACTTGCCGTTACCGGTTTTGACAAGGATGAGATCACGGTTGAAATTGATCAAAACCAATTGATTGTTCGTGGTCAGCATTCTGATCAAACCAATCAAACTGGGGAATATTTACACCATGGATTGGCTAATCGTGATTTTATGAGAAATTTCACGTTGGCTGAACACATGGAAGTGGGTCAGGGCAAAATCAAAAACGGTGTACTCACCATTGAGATTAACCGTGTTGTTCCTGATGCACTTAAACCCAGAGTGTTAAAACTCAAGGCAGAATAACGCCAAGAATGCATGGGGGCGCATGCCCCCATACTAAATATCAATGTTAATCAAGAGGACTTATTGTGCCTAAGACAGACGACCTAGTGATTGAAAAAAAGAAAACTACATCTAAGAAACTAAAGCCGCCCAGTAAATTCAAAGTCGTTGTTTGCAATGACAATGTAACCACAGTGGATTTTGTTGTGCATATGTTAATGACTGTATTCAATCATTCGCTAGAACAAGCAATTCAAATTACTCAAGCGGTTCATGAAAATGGATCTGGTATTGCAGGAATTTACCCACATGAAATCGCTGAACAAAAAGTATATGAGGGTGTTGAGTTAGCCAGAACCAACAAATTTCCGCTGGTATTAAAACTAACAGAAGCATAATTATGAGCTTAAAAGAGAAAACCGCAGCCAAACATAAATTAGCAGAATCCACTGCTTTTATGCGGCAGGTTTTTGACGGAACATTGCCCAGAGAGCAGTGGATTGATTTTACATATCAAAAATACTGCTGGTATTCTGCTATTGAACTCAAAGCGGCAGAAGTGGGAATACTAAAATTATTACCTGGAATAGCCAGATCTTACTTGATCTATCAAGATTATGTTGCCATGACTGATGGCAAGCTGGCGCACGATTTCAACACAGTATCGTTGGGGTATGCTCATTATATTCAGTCGTTGAAATTTCCCAGCGATATTATAGCGCATTTATATACATGGCATATGGGCGACATGTACGGCGGTCAAATGATTGCCAAGCTTATTCAAGAACCTCATAGTCATTTAATTTTTGAAAATCGTGATCAATTAATTGCTACGATTCGAAGCCTAATCAATGATGACATAGCTGGTGAAGCCAATATAGCCTTTGATTGGGCTATCAGAATCCTACAAACTTATGACAATTGAAGTTTGGCCACAGATAATAGCACTGGCCGAACATTTTAATTCTAGATTCAATCAAACTGGGGTATTGCAACCTGTACAAGACTACGGGTGGCCCAACTACGTTTATACCAGCGATCAATATCGCCGTGCACATGTGGAAATCGTAGATCATCGCGATTCTCACAAGATGTATATTCTACATTGCACTATATTTCCGCACATCAATGATCCTAGTCCCATATTTGGATTTGATGTAGTATGCGGGCAACATAAAATAACTGGTGCATTTCATGACTACAGCTCTACTGGAAACACAGTCAATTCTATGTACAAATGGTTTGAATCTCTGAGTAATAGTTACCAATGGAAAAAGCCCAGACAGTTACCTGAATGGGCTCAATCTATTTTTAGTGATAGTATAATTGCTGCCGGTAACGTTAATACTCAAGATGAATTAGACGCACTATGTGCTTTGGCCAGCAAAAGCTTAGACTATTATTTAGCCAATGTAGGCTATAATGTTGGACACAAGGATTATACGGCTGGGCAGAATAGATATTGTTATTATCAACGTCAGAATCCACACGTTGTGCGCAGCATGGTCAGCATGGGAATTGATCAAAATTTGATGCTGGATTTTGTCGACAATATGCTATTCCCTTTTGCGTAGGGTATAATCATGATTATCTCTATGGTTTTTGATGGTTAATGCGTGTAATATAATGATATATACATGTATATGTATTCACATATATGTATAAATTTAATTTAAAAGGAAAATCAAAATGACTTGGACTACACCTTCAGCAACAGATCTACGTTTTGGCTTGACTTGAGGCCAATTAAAATTGGGTGAATTGCGGGAAACTCTAGAACAGACAATCCGCAGCCAAGCTAATCAGGGATGATTAGAAGGTTCAGAGACTAGTAGCATACCACTAGAACAGTGATGAAGCTACCACGAGCGCCCAACACCATAGAATTACGGTGATGAGATAGTCCGAACTGTATGGGAACATACAGAAATGTGGGATAAAGAGCCCACATGATAACAAAACAGTTGAAGTCACGATGTACATTGCAAATCGTTAATTTGATTCTGTAATGAAAAAAGGTCCTAGAAATAGGGCCTTTTTTGTTTTTTAATAAATATGCTTATCCAACGAGCATATCAAATGATATTAATTCTGACCAAGCAAGCTGAAACTGACTATGAAACTGCTAGGTTACTGGCGAGTTTCAAATCCAAAGACATTTCAGCCAGAGTGGCCCACCCCGACGACTTTGATATAGTGGTAGATCGTGATATCCGCAAGGGATTAAAATATCTGGGTAAATCATTTGAATTGCCACAACTGGTATTGGTCAGACTGGGTGCCGGCATATTACCATTCCAATTAGCTGTAATCAGACACTTTGAACAGGCTGGCATACCCTGCATTAATTCTAGTGTCAGTGTAGAAACAGTCAAAGACAAGCTGCGCACCAGTCAAATATTAAGTAGAAGTGGCATTGCTATCCCCAACACCATGATGGTGCGGTTCCCCATTGATGATAACCTAGTTGGTCACAACATCGGATTCCCATGTGTGATCAAGGTAGTCACCGGTAGTTACGGCGAAGGTGTACACTTATGCGAAAATAAAAAAGACTTTAAAAAGCTCATGGAATTTGTTGAGAGTTTGGGCAACAGAAAGACCATGATTGTACAAGAATACTTGGGTGATCGTCCAGGAGAAGATCTCAGGGTGTTGGTGATTGGTGGAAAAGTCATGGGTGCGATGAAGCGCAGTGCCCCAGAAGGTGATTTTAGAGCTAATATTACCAATGGTGGTTCTGGTGAAGGATTTGAAGTCACTGAAGAAATTGATTTTATAGCACGTGAAACAGCCAAAACACTGGGGCTGGATATTGCAGGTATTGATTTATTATTTGACCACCGCGGATTTAGGGTGTGTGAAGCCAATAGCAACCCAGGTTTTAGTGGATTTGAAAAGTTTTGTAACCGAGATGTAGCAGATTTAATCACCGAATATGTGAAATTTAAAATACACCAATGACAAAAATTCTAATGTGTCCTCCAACACATTTTGATGTGGTCTATGACATCAATCCTTGGATGACCAACAATCAACGATCTGTTAATTCAGTTTCTGCCAAGGCACAGTGGCAATCACTGGTCAACAAATTAGATCAAATTACAGATATTATAGAATTACCTGCCGAACCCAATCTTCCAGACATGGTATTCACCGCCAATGCTGGATTTGTATACAAAAATACAGCAATATTATCCAAATTTTCAGTTTCCCCCAGACAACCAGAAGAAGAATACTTTGCCAAATGGTTCAAAGATCAGGGCTATGATGTTATACAGCCAAAGAATTCTTATGAGGGGCAGGGGGATCATCTAGTAGACAGGGATGGTAGACATTGGATTGGTACTGGATTCAGAACAACAGTTGAAGCCACAGTGGAAATCCAAGAAATTATAGGGCAACCAGTTAATGCTTTAACCTTGGTAGATCCTAGATGGTATCATTTGGATACATGTTTCTGCCCTCTGCCACGATATGGTCAAATTATGTGGTATCCAGCAGCATTTAGTAGAGAAAGTCAGGAATTAATTCGAAAATCCTTTGATATTTCTATAGAAATAACAGAAAAGCAGGCGTTATCATTTTGTTGTAATGCTGTGTGTATAGACTCAACCATTTTTATGCCAGTGGATGTGGATTTGTATAATAAATTAAAGAAACTGGCCTATATCGTAGAGCAGTTTGATCTTAGGGAATTTTTGAAATCTGGTGGATCTGCCAAATGTTTGGTGTTACGGCTTGACTAGACATGTGCCCCAATTTGTGGCACCTAGGTAGCGAATCTAAGTGCCACGGGCTTGAGAGCGGCCCCTCTCCACGCAACGTATTGCGGTCCTAAGGAGAATTCTTTTTAATCTTTGTGTGTTGTGTAGTGCTCTTTATTGTGGAAATCAAATAGAATCTTGGTTTTTTCTTCCAACATCGCTACACGTTGATCCATCTTTGCCAACACCACTACTAAGGTAATGCCAGCAAGAACGATTGGCCATAATTTTGAAACTATATCCATAATATCCATTTTTTTCTCCAAGTAATTTACTTGCAGAGGCAAATAGCCCTCCATTTTAATATTGAAATTGTTAGAATCAGCGTGTACTTCGGCTGATCTCTTATAAAGTTCTTGAGTACTAATGCGTAAATGCCTCTAGTACCTATTATTTACAGGTACTAGAGGCATTGTAAAGTCAGTAGTTATTTCACACGTAAACTACTTACACAGCTTTAACCCAAGTCATGCTCTGGAAAATGAGTGGCGGCATATTCTGCTGCTATTTTAATACCAATTTTTCCGTGTACGCCTAGTGCATTTTTGACAAATGTCACACTCATTGGTCCACACCGATCATACTGATGAACCACTGGTATAACTTTTCCATCATTGTTGAGCAAATAACCAGCACGATTAAAGTTTAGATTCTTTGAATGATGCATGGTAGAAATAGGGCCAACTCCATTATGATTAATAGCATAATTGCTAAATGCATTACTATATATCAGATGATTATGACATGCCTGATCTTCATAGGTAATCATCCTGCCAGTATTACGTAGTCGGTCTACTTCATCAACCATGGCGTCGAGGTATTGCATCATGCCAGCTTTGGTGCCCATGGTAGTGCCAGAACAAATAACATATTCTGGTTCCATTTGAACCAATCGTTCCATGCCATAGAACGTATAAATCCATGGTCGGTTATGCTGACAATTCCTAAACAGTTCTGGTTCTGCAAAAAACTCCAAATCATGCCGGGGATATTCAGCAAACGGATCGGATTGAAAAACAACATCACGAGTATCGGATACCAGTATATTTTCAACATCATCAAAGTATTCATTTAAGCATTCACGATATACTCTAAACCGTTCTGTTTGACAGGTTTCACGAGCCAATGGTGCTTCGGGGATAAAAGTATAGATCCCGTAATCATCAAAGAATCGTTGCTGTTCTTCATTGACACTGGCAGTCATGAATACCACGTCATCCTGATAATGCTGCCTTAGAGATAATACAAATGGTTTAATTTTTTCAACACTATAACCAAAAATCATGCCCATTACTAAATTTTTACTCATTATTTTTTCTCGCAATAAAAAACTATTTTACCCGGGATAGGTCTGGTAACTTTGAATACTGCTAATCCATGAATTGAAAACAACTGTGTCATTTGTTCTTGATTCCAAAACCATAAATGTTGCACAATTCTCCAATGATGAAGTCCAGATTCTACAAAATAATCGGGAATGTCCACTATTAATATTCCCTGAGGTTTGAGAAATTGCTGAACCTTTTTTAATGTTGAATTGACATCTACAATATGTTCTAGACTGTCATGCATGGTGATGAAATCTTGGGAACATAGATCTAAGTCACAATCTTCAATGGTTGTTCTAATAGTCACTGAATCGTCACCAATAGATTCACCAGGCTCTATGCCCCAGCAGTTAATACCACGCTCACGGCATGCATGAACAAAGGCACTGTTAGAACTGCCAATGTCCAATCCGGTCATATTTTCTTTGATTAGATCCTGATAGGCATCCAATCTTATCATGGCCACCTTTTTATCATTTTCATATCTAGCATGATAAGCTTGGTGACCAATGGCTTCTTGCACATCACTGTGGTAATGTTTGCGATACCATTCATCTAATTTATCATGACTCCAGTCCGGCAAGTATTGATGAATTACGCCACAGTTACCGCAGACCAACACGGGAATATCATGCATGGTATCATGAGAAAAGTCATGATCATTGCCACACGTACAAGTTTGTATGAGATTATTATTCAAATCAACCATTAGAAGTATCGTCCATTTAATCTAGGAAACCATGCATCCCCAAAACCTTGGGGTGTTCGGGTTGCTTCATAGTCTAGTCTGATCTCACACCAGTATGATTTTCCCAGACCCAGTGCCAACGTCAATGCCATACTTTGATTACCAATAAATTGTTCAGCGCCTTGAATGATTCTGGCCAATTCCAACATATCAGAAACCGGGCGATATTCCACATTGCATTGATGTAATTCACAGAAATCTTGGTGTTCTTTGGGTGTTCCCACAAAGACAGCCATTGTTTCTAAATTATAATTGTCGATCCAATCAGTCCACTGTGGATTGACCATGGAAATATTATAATGCTCTCGTTTAATGTGTCTACCAGTGCGATTAATAACCACTGGTTTTCCGGGAATCACAATGGGATTATCCACGGTCAACCAAGGATCCAATAATAGAGCTTGACGATGCTCATGAATATCCAAACCACACACCAAGGCATAGCATTCGGTGGCGTTGCCCGCCCAATCTTCTACCTTGCCGTTTCGTCTAGCCCAAAATTTATGGTGATTTCTGAGATCATATGAAACTGGTTGATTCTCCCATATTTGGAGATTGTTTATATATGGCTGTTTTTCTAACAGTGGCCATATAAAATCCAAGTCTCGTTGGGTGTATCTACCAGCATGGCATCCTGCATCACCTCCGCCCCACATGGCTCTGGCAATATTGTCCATGCCATTGAGTTCCACATATAAGTCACCGCCTCCTAAAATTTTAATTACATTCAACGAGAGTACAGTATCCCCAAATGTACCTGCATGCAAAAAACTAAGATTAGACATATTATGCACCTCCCGTCAACCATAATTTGGGAGTATTATTCCATAATGCATCGATGTCCACAAATGGATCACGTCCATCTTCAACCATGATATGAAATGCCAGACCAGGAATGGGACTAAACATCATGACGTCTGGGCTATCCCAGACTTTGCACAATGTATGGGTTTCGTCTTTGATACATATCCACTGAGCTGCAGCTTGAAAATGCTCTCGATACTTGTCATAGATGGCGCGACTGGCCAGACAAGTATAGGTACTATGACGTACAGTGCGGTAATGGCGATATGGACCCAGCAATAGAATGCTGTCATAAATTTGGCGAGTATATCGCCAGATGTCATCATGTGGGTTAATAGCAATCATGTGCCCAGTATTGCCTTCTAGCTTGTCTACAGTATCAATCATATCCTGAATAGCTTCGGGCTGATGAAGATAATCATCTTCAATATGATACCATAGATCAGTGGCGTGCTTTTCCACTTGATCGTATACGCGGTAACAGGTGTGACTGGGCCCAGTGCCATCCTCTACCGGAATAAATTCATTGGGAAACTTGCAATTAGACAGAATTGTCTTGAAATCTTGAATGGCTTCTGGACTACTATGATCATCCAAAACCACCAATTTGACTTGATGATTGGTCACTTGGTTGATACTGTTGACCAAACTGCTCATGCAGTGATTGACCAGTTCATGTTTAGGAACTTTAATATATCGACCGCCATCCTCTTCGCCGTGTAACATATTGATTCTGGTACAGGTTCTTAACACAATTAATAAATTTCTGGAGTTATTTGTTGAAGTCATAATTTCCTCTAATTATATGTATATTTAATCATATTTTGACGGTAAAGTCAAGTTATGTTTTTGTTGCGTTGCACATAAATAATAGATAATAAGGAGCATATATGTTGGCCGATTTGGTGGCATCTCTTTTTAGCTATGCTGTGCTCCTGAGTGGGTTATCCGGGGACGTACCTCCTTTCCTAGAATTCCAACCCAAAGAATTTTTCATAACCCATGCTTGTGGTGGATCTCCTAATTGTCATGCTGTGGGGTGGTATCCGGCCACCGGTGGTGATACTATATATCTGCTAAACACATTGGATTTGGAAAATCCAATTGTTGACAGTATCATTGTACACGAATCTGTGCATTATCTACAGTTCAAACACGGAAAATATGCCAATAAAAGCTGTGCTAACAGTTTGGAACTTGAATATCAAGCCTATGGCGTTCAAAAAGAATATCTACTCCGCGAAGGTAATGTGGCCAACGGCGTTGGGTTGACCGCGATCTCAATGCACTGCGAAGAATAATTCCAGCCCCTCTACCAACATTAAATAACTCTATACATAATTGACTACGCAAGCGTGATCGCGTATAATTTTTGTTTACGTCAAGGAGATGTTATGTTTAGGTTTCCCATAGAAGAAAAAGAAAAAATGTTTGAAAATCGATTTATGCAGGTAATCGTTGCCGCCATGCGGGCACGTGAACTACGTCGCGGTAATCCACCAAAAATAATTAGTCGAAACGGTGCAGCAGTGACAGCACTTAAAGAAATTGAATTGGGCCATATCGGCGTTGAATACTTAGATAAAGTTCGTTAATAGAGAGGAATATACCATGTCTGAAAATAAGAAAAATCGTAGAGTAGCAGATCCATTCAAAACCAAAACTGGCAAAACCAGAATGGGGCCATTGAATCGTGAACAACTGATGAAATTTATTGAATCAGCATCCAAGCCCAAACATCGTGCCATGGCACAACGGGTCTATGACCGGAAATATGGGCATCTAGTTGTAGAAACTCCGGTGGTAGAGTCAGTGGATACCCAAGAAGTAACTCCCGAAACATCTAATTAATATAATAAGGAAAACAAAATGGCATACGATATCAGAGCAGTAAAAATTGGCAAAGACATCAAACGTGCAACGTGCATGATCAAAGATAAACATGTGCGTGGAGAATTCTTGCGTAGCTATGTAAAAATCGCCGAAGATGAAGGCAGGATGCGCAGTAGTCGCAATCGTGGAGATCGTGACACCAAGAGCACCGATGATGGTAAATAATATAGAGGAGGACATACCTACTATGACCACACCAGCACCAAAGAAAAGTAAAAATCCATTTATTAACTTGGTTAATGAAGCAAACGCAGCAAAACATGTCCCAGTCACCGATGAAACCAAATTGGAGTTGACTGTGCCTAAAGCAGCAAAATTAAAGAATCAAGTACAAATTAACAAACCTACCAAACGCAGCGCAGGTCGGGGTCGTTAATAGACTTAAGTACTAGGTCAATGGTGATACACGTGGATATAAATAATATCCATGTGTATTGTACTAGGAAAATATTTTGAAGGTATAGGATGGGTCGGGGTCAAGAACCGTGATCGAAACTATGTACCTACCATTTCATTCAAAAACAAATCTCTCAAAGACGGGCTAGAGATTATGTATTACGAAGATCAAGACACCAAGTATTGTGAAGGTATTAATTCGCAAGGTGTTGCTATTATCGGTGCCAGCCTCATGGTCAAAGACGATGAAATGGAAATAAAAAGTAGAAAAAAGATTGGCACTGAAAATTCTGGCACCAAAATCAAACATGGGTTGGAACAAAGTACTGCAAAAGATGCTGTCAAAGCGTTGATTGATAAGAAATTAACAGGCAACACCTTGGTATTTGATCAAGAAAATATGTATATTTTGGAAGGAGCATGGCGTCCTAACGAATACAAAACCAAGGGATATTCATACAAAGTACAACACATTCCGCATGATCAGGTTATTGCACGAACCAATCATGGTGTGATACTTAAATGGACCGGGTATCAGCACACAGGTGAAAAAAAGCAAGATTTAAAAAGAATCAGCAGTGAAGCGCGTTTACTTGTTGCCAATTTTGTTGGACAACAATCCCAAGAACCTAATGAAATGCTTGATGGACTGACCATGAAATTCAGTGATAACCCACAACTCAATGGGCTTCGTACATCGACACAAGCATCCAAAATGCGCACAACAGCCCAGATCATGTTGATTCCCAGCGAAAAAACCTTGTATTTCAGACCAGTTCAAAGTAACATTAAATTTGATTTTTGGGAATTAAATCACCCAGAACAACAGACTTGGGTAGAAGTATTAAGCAATCGCCCAGCCTATCAACATTTGATTGACCATTCTGCCAAATAAAAATTATCAAAAACATTCAAAGACTTATCTCGTAACAACAAATAATCTGTAGTTCTTCCATTTCAAAAATTTTTAGACCATTATCTACAAGGATAATTAATGGTATGAAACCCACATTACATATCTTATCTAGCCCATACAGTACCGTAAATTTAAACAATAGAATGGATCCATTCTCCATCAGCACATTGAAGTTCATCGATTGGATGACTGACTTTGGCTGGAACTGTATTCATTATAGTGTCGCTGGCAGTCAAGTTAATTGCCAGCAAATCCAATGTTTGGATGTTATCGGCCCAGACAACAATGATAACATTATGAAATACAATACTCGCGCAGCTCACGCAATTGGATTAAACAAAAAGCCCGGTGATATTGCTCTATGTTTTTATGGCGTGGCCAACAAGGGCGCGGTTGATCCCCATCCCGATATCAGGGTTGTCGAACCAGGAATTGGATATGCAACTAGTGCGGTTTTTGCTCCCTATAGGGTATTTGTCTCCTATGCCCAACAACATATGTACTACGGTGAACAAAATAAATTAATGTCCCCAAGTTGGTTTGATGCCGTAATACCTAACGGGTTTACCCCCACTGAATTTGATTATAACCCAAACAAAGGTGATTACTTCCTGTGTTTTGGGCGTGTTATGGAAACCAAAGGCATACACTTGGCTATTCAAGCCACAGCCGCCACTGGTAAAAAATTGGTCATAGCTGGACCCGGATCTTTGAGTGATATGGGATATCCCAGTATACCAAGCCATGTTACCATGGTGGGTTTATGCGATGCAGAACAGCGTAGAGTATTGATGCGGGATGCCAACGCTATTATCGGGGCCACCTATTATATTGAGCCGTTTGGCAACATGGTAGTAGAGGGATATATGAGTGGCACGCCCGCTATCACCACTGATTGGGGAGCATTTGCTGAAACGGTGGTTCATGGTGTAACTGGATTTAGATGTAGGGAATTCAGGGAATTTGTACAAGCAATAAACAATATTGATCAGATTAATCCGCAAATATGCCGTGATTGGGCCATGGCCAACTATAGTGATCAAGTTGTCCATGAAAAATTTAATCAATATCTTGAAAAGATTAGTCAGTTGGATTTTTATAGACCATGAAAACCGCATTTATAGTCACTAGTAGTATTGAAGTCAACAATCAATATCCACTGAGTTACATTGGCACCAGAACTGCATTTACTGCTGATGAGAGACTACGGCAAACTGTCATGACTATTAATAGTCTGAATTTTTTGAGTAATTCAGACACGGTAATCTATTTGATAGACACCAGTGAAAATTACCAAGAGTATCTGGAATTTTTCAGGTACCAAGGGAATTTAAGATTTATCAGTGTCAAAGAAGAAATGCCAGAAATACACAATGAGGTTACCACACATCCCAATAAAAGTAGGTGTGAAACGTTAATTATTAGCAATTTTTTAAGGAAATATGCCAAAGAATTGGATCAATTTGACTATTTTGTTAAATTAACTGGCAGATATTCACTAGACACCACATTTGATCAAACTGTATTCAATCAAGACAATTTAGATAAGATGTTCTTTAAGACGACATGGAGCTGGGAATGGGTCGATGGTTGGGGAGATTCTTATCAGATGGTGGATCAACGTGCATATCAGGGTGATAATCGATTAAATCAATATTGCACGGGTGTGTTTGCATGGGGACGAGAAAAAACAGCATATATGCTAGAAATCTTTACTGTGGTGGCATCAATTTTAAATGTGCCAAGATTTATTCATTATGATATAGAAACTCTAATATATTACTTTACTGGATCAGCCAGACATGATATAATAGAAACAACATGGCTGGTATGTGGTTGGTACGGTGCCGACGGGAAATTTTTTAGGTATTGATAATATTATGAGTGTGACATTAATTATAGTTGATGATTTTTATTCTAATCCAGATGCTGTGCGAAATTTTGCACTATCTCAGGAATTTGGAGTGCGTGGTAACTACCCCGGATCAAGGACTCTGCCATTTTTGACTGATGATGTCAAGGAAGCAATACAAGATAAACTACAGTTTGCTGGTCCAGTCACTGACTGGTTAGAGCATAGTGGTTACACTGGCTGTTTTCAAATGACCACGGCCATTGATAGAACATGGATCCACAGTGACAGCTATAATACATGGGCTGGTGTATGTTATCTCACTCCAGATGCGCCCTATACTGGCGGCACTGGGTTGTTTCGCCACAAAGCCACCGGTGAACACCGACGTGTCACAGATGATCACGAAGGATATGATTATACCAAATGGGATTTATTTGATCGCATTGGTAACAAATACAACCGATTAATCTTGTACCGTGGTGATTTATTTCACGCTAGCTTGGACTATTTTGGGGATAATCCACAAAATGGTAGATTGTTCCAGACATTTTTCTTTAACACGGCCAGAATCTAGCGATGACGTACAAGGTTTGTCAAGTCATATTTTCTGCAAATAGAGTAGAATATTTGACCAGAACATTAGAATCCCAAAAGTTTTTGGATTTCTCTGGATGTTCTGTTGATAAAATCTTTATTGATGATTTGCCTCTTAACCGCAATGATCGGTTGATCACTGATTTGGTACGCGCCTATGATTACCAAGAACTGTATTTGCATCCTGTAAACCTTGGACTTAGTGTAACTTGGACTGAATTCTGGAATTTGATCAGGGGTCGTGATTATGATTATATCTGGCACCAAGAAGACGATGTGGAGATATTGGAGCCTGTAAAAATTGTTGATCTGATCGATCTACTGAAATCTAACCCATCTCTTGCGCAGATAGTACTCAAACGCCAAGCTTGGTATAGTAATGAGTTGCCAACACAGGCATTGGCCGATGATATCATTGTTGACATCGGTAGAATTGAAATTATGAATCAGCTGGTTTTTTCTCCCATGGCCAGTCTATATAGTATAGACCGAGTGCGGTTTGATTATAGTTCTTGGTATCGTGAGAATTATCCAGATACCAATTTACATTCTATTAATTTTAACGAAGGTATGATTGGTGTAGCACTTCATGGTGCTCAACAATTGATTCCAGCTCGTTTAAAAAATCCGGCTGGTCATAATCTTATAAATCACATTGGTGAATATTTTTCTGGTCGCCGTGTGCTGCCAGATGAACCGGGCTATCAGGCATTTGCTGGATATGATCCAGATAAAAAATATAATAGCCGTGATGGCAGCGAGTATCAATCATGATTGAATTTGATTGGTCTAAATTGACCCATGCAGAATTATATTCAATTATGTATGCCATTACGCCAAAAGTAGAAAATAGGCAGTTGCTTCCTGAACAATTCCACCGCATCGCCGCCGCCAATCTGAGAAAATACTTGCCCATAAAGGTGGTAATGCAATATAACAAAATAGTTCGACCAAGGCTGGTCTACATGGGCGGAGCATACTATCCCTCGTCTGATCAAGATGGTAAGAAATGTATAGAAATAAATTTCAATTACGATCTATCAAGGGCTCCGCTGAATCTTACTCGATTGAGAATGCACAGAATTTCTGTGTTATTTGCCGATACCATGTTACATGAAATCATACACATGAAGCAATATCGCTCAAGAGATCACGAAGCAAACTCAAGTTACCCCAGCCAAGTTCCCAATCAGAAAAAACGAAATGAACAATCTTATTTGGGAAATCCAGATGAAATTGAAGCATACTCATTTAACATTGCATGTGAATTGCTTAGAAAATATAAATTAGATCAGCAAAAAGCATTGGAACATCTTGACTTGGAATATCGTCCAGCCAAAGATAACTTTAGCAAATATTTGAGAATTTTTGATAAAGATTACTCCCATCCTGTGATAATCAAATTAAAAAAATTAGTAAGATATTATATACCTCGTGCTGCATCAGTTGGCAAGCCATATACCAGATCAAAATGGCTGAATAATTAAAAAATAGTTGCAATTTTTTAACAAATGCTGTAAAATATATCCATTCATCAAGGAAAATTATGAAAAACAACAAACTTAATATCCCAACCAAAAAACCATTGGCAGCTCAGGTAGAAGTAGCTACTGGATCTCCATTATCCCCACGGTTAAACGTTAACAAACCTGCCAGTTCACCACCTCCCACTGTAAATACTACTGGCAAACGTCCCAGTGTTATGATTGCTGTGCCTGCTATGGAAATGGTCAACGCTGAGTTTGCTCAACATTTGACCATGGCCGCTGCCAACATGGTAGCCAATGGCATCCGAATCAACTGTGCATTTAATATTGGCTCTGTGGTTACCATCGCCCGACGCAATCTAGTTGATATTTTCTTAAAAAGCGATTTTGATTATATCTGGTGGGTTGATTCGGATATGAAATTCCCAATTGATGCCCCCATGCGATTGTTGGCACGCAATAAAGATGTGGTAGGCGCAAACTATCGTCGTCGTCGGTTTCCTAATCCCAACTTTACTGGAATGATGGGCACTAGTGGATCATTTAGTGAGTTTCAAACCACTGACAATAGTCCAGACATGGAATTGATTGATGTCCTTCCCCATGGCATGGTATTAGTCAAACGTGAAGTTTATCTAAAAGTACCTCAGCCACATTATCTACAAGAATATATTCCAGAATATAATCTTGAGATTGGAGAAGATATTTACTTTTGCCAGCAAGCACAAAAAGCCGGATATCAACTCTGGGTTGATCAACAGCTTAGTCGTGAAGTAGCACATATTGGTATCTTCCATTTCACGTATAACTTATCAGTACCACAGTAATAATCAAGGATATAATAATGATTCCTACAAAAATTGATTTTGAATCCATTGAATTACGCCAAGTAAAAAATGGCGTAATTGTGGTATTACGTTCTGAAACTGATGAAGATTTAGAATACGTTTTTGACAATGCCCGTAAAGCCATGAAATTCATTCGTGAATTATTGGAAGGCAAACCACCGACTATTAAATCTTGATTAAACGAAAATATACAACTGGAGAAAATGCTTGGATCCACGGTATTTCCACGAACAACAATAAGTTGTACAAGGGAACCGTGGTAAAAGTACTGGACCTCAGTGATTGTGGATACACACATCCACATTATATCATTTCAATACCCAACCAAGTAGAAGCATTGCTTGAGATCCGCACTTGGGAAACCATGAGTCAGGATGAGCGTGGTCCCGTGGGCGGTCTACGTGAAGTATTGAACTCAGAAAACACTTGGCCAACCCATAAAAAAATGTGTCAGACGGGATACGCTTATGATCCAGAATACACCGAAGTTGCGCCTGTCGAAACTCCCAAACGCAAACCACGTGCCAAAAAGAAAAGAAACACACAGCCAACATAATTATGGTGTATTGAAGATGTTGGGGTTATATCCAAAAATTGTCCCAATTATTACCAGCACTGAATTAGGCGCTTTTCAACTTCATTTGTCTGAAGAATGGCCAGACATTGACAAGACTTGGGATGACGTTCGAGATGATGGATATGGTTCCGAAGATACTCTGTGGATCAAAGCAGATTGGTGCAATGAGAAATTAAAAAATTGTCCAGGTTGCACCAAAGTGGCATTTGATCGGTGGGATTTCCAAGATTTGTACCAATTAGAAAAATTCATAACCCTATACCAACTAACATGGCAGACCTAAAAAAAGTAATTGTACATACATTTACCATGGGGGATGTGGATGACCCCGATATCCATGCTGCTGAACCAATTTGGAAATGGCAGCAAACCGAAGTAGGAAAATTCGTGATGAAGCGTGCTGCAGAGACTCCGATTTGGCATCGTGACCTGGATAGATATAGTATGGGGTGGAGGTTTTCTATCGTGGCAAAATTTGACGAAAGAGCATTAGTGGAGTATTATTTGAGGGGAGGGGAAGATTATTCCTCAAAATATGACATAGGAGAATAGCATGATTACAGCACAAGAACCAGCAGAAGGAATAATGAAAACAGATGACTGGGGTGATTCAAAAGTTTACCGAGTTGCCTGTAATTGTGGCAGTGCAGAGCACATTCATGAGGTATGGGTAGAAGCTGATGATTGTGGCGTTAATGTGAAAATATATACCAAAGTTACAACAAAATTATGGAATACTTTTATCAAACCACGGTATAATATTGATAACCAATGGTTACAAGAATTAGACTGGTTTTGGAAAGGACTGGTCAATGGGCTTGTAAACAAAATGAAATTGACGTGGTCACTGTGGATCAAAGGGCATATCGAAGAAGAATCCGTTATTTGGTTGACTGAGCAGCAAGCATATAACTATTCTAATGTATTGATATGCGCTGTGGGCGATGTTCAAGAATTCAAAAAATCTTACAATCTAGAAAAAACCAAGGAGTAAATTATGTGCAATATTTTTAATGATCAGAAAAAGTTTATGCGTGCCTGTGACCAAACTGTGGGTGAAAATAACCCAGATCAGTTTAAGTTACATTTGAAATTAATCGAAGAAGAGTATAATGAGTTGCTGCTGGCAGTCAACCAACAAGATCATGTTGAGATCTTGGATGCTCTTGTGGATATCTTGGCAGTAACCGTGGGTGCGATTAATAGCATGGGCGCCGATGGTGAAGGTGCTTGGAAAGAAGTAGTACGTAGTAATTTCAGTAAAATTGACCATGAAACTGGAAAAGTACGCAAACGTGAAGATGGTAAAATTATGAAAACTATTTCTTATAGCCCACCTGAATTACAGCCATTTTTACATGGGAGTATGAAATGAGTGATGATTTGGAAAAAATAGCAGATCTGGTGTTCAAATCGTCTATTTGGAAACCTGCCGATGTTAGCCAAGAGCCAGAGACCAAACTGATTCAATGGCAAGTATATAAAGTTATGCTACCGGGTTTAGATGAGTTTACACTGCATTTCAATGGATACACTGCTGGTTATTATGGGGAAGGTCGTGTGTGTTCTCCAGTGATGGAATTTGATAAGAATACCATGCGTGGCGTCACTAGATCTGGTAGAGTATACGAATTAGTAGGTAGTCCGGGGCACAATAGTGATGCAGCATATGTTTGGAATAAATGGCTATCATTGAATGATGTTGAAAAGTATGAATGCGTTACTGATCAATTTTGGAGTGAGTAAAGATGGGTATGTTTGACGAGCTAACATATAAAGGTCATCAATACCAAACTAAAGATACGCCAGCTCAATTATTGGATCAATATGAGATTCGTGATGATGGCACTCTTTGGCACCAAGAATATGATGCTAGATGGGAAGAAAATTCTGAATCTCTATTCGGTGGATATATTAGGCACGATAATGAAAGATGGGTATTTTGTTATGACTTTGATGGTTTGATTGTGTTCTATCGAGAAGATAAAGAGAATGGTGGATACAAAGAAGATAACTGGATAGAACATAAAGCATTATTTAATAGTGGTAAAATGATCAAATTAGATGGGGAAAATCTGTGAATGCAGTACAAAGCTATATTGCATTAGATTTAGAATTAAATAATGCGCCCGATGGCAGCACTCCCAATCCTAAAATTATTCAGGTGGGGGTGGCTATTGGGTCATGGGATCATTTTGCTGATAATGCTATTATTACTAAAAAGTGGTACTTGAATCCAGAAGAACCTATCTATCCGTTTATCACACAGCTAACAGGAATTACTGATCAAGATGTACAAATTAAATCAGTCAGTCATGCTCAATTAGCGGAAGAATTGTATGCTTTGTGTCAAGAACATCGTGTTTATAAAAACTTTATAACGTGGGGACAAGGTGATTACGCTGAATTAAAGGCTGAATTTGATGCGAGAAATATTCCATTTAAATTTGGTGGGCATCGAATTATTGATGTTAAAACATTTTACACTTTGCACATGTTAGCCAAAAGTAAAATGCCAAATGGCGGATTATCATCTGGACTTGCCGAATTTAAAATGAAGTTTCAAGGTACGCCACATCGCGCAGATGATGATGCATTGAATACATTAAGATTATTCTTTACAATTGTAGATAAACAGACTAAACTATATTACTTGATTAACACTGCCAAGGAAATCTAAGTGAATCACTTAATTCAAGAACTTGTAGATCAATCAACAAATAATGTTAGATTGACCTTGCCGCAAAAAAATCAAGTGTTTCGACCAGGGATTTACGCTAATCATAAATTTGATCTAGAAAAATATACCGGGTTGGTGGTCAAAGAATGTTTCCAGATTATGCAAGCACTGGACATTGACCCAGAATTTAAGTTGCAAATGGGTAGAGCACTAATAGAACATTTTGGAATCAAGGAATAAGAGAATTATGCCATCTAGAGTACATTACTGGAGCTGCTCCACATTAGCAGATTGGATTCGTGGTAAACCCAAATTAGTTGTTGGAACAAGTGATGAATGGAATGACTGGAAAAATGCTGCACGAAAAGAACGTCCTATTCGATTTTGGATTGCAGAAGAAATGTTGGACAAAATTCAGAATTTTGTTTATTGGCCCATGGATCGATTAAATGATATCAGATACTATATTAACAATCGTTGGGTATCCCGTAGCCATGCTTGTACTGCCCATGCTAGGGATATTAAGCCTGGAACTTGGTGTGACGTGGGAAATCGCTTTCTTCCCTGTCTTTTTAACGAACTTGTGGATTTTGTCGAAGTAGAAACTGCTTGGCATCATGTTTGGTGTGACGATGAAGCACGTAAAAAATATCAGACCCCTTGGTGGCGGTCAGGCTGGTTGCGCTGGAGAACTTGGCGTTGCGCAGAGGCTGGATTGGCACACCTTGATTGGGCGTCTACGCTGACCAACGAAGAATGGTTAGATGACGATCAAAAGCATTTGGCAGAGCCAACCAGACAAGCATTGGCTGCTATTGAAATAAAAGAATTATATTTTTGGTGGACTAATGTTTATCGCAACCGCACAGATCCACATGAAGCAAGTGGCTGGAGTGAGTATTGTGAAGCTATGCGTGTAAAATATAACGTTAACTTCTTTGGTAGTCTTAATAGCAAAGACGAAGATGATCGTGCTTGGAGTGATCGTACTCATAAAAAGTTAAGAGAAATTGAAGAGGCATATGCGGCAGAAGAAGAAGCCATGATGATACGTTTGATTAAGATCAGAGATTCACTTTGGACCTAAGCATGGCTGATCTTTCCTCTAGCACAGCAAGTAATAGATTTGTTAATCCATTTGATGAAGAAAAGGAACCTGTTGAAAAAGTATGGTCCGATTATGACTTGGAGTATGATCTAAGAACCACTGATTGGATTTTAGAAAAGGTACGTGGGTCTGAAAGTTATGCACAAAATTTATATGCGGCAATGTGTAATAATCAATTTCAAAAGATTGAGGTTTTACCTATACTAAAAAATCAAGTCTGGCATTGCAGTTGGCGGCGTTCTGGTGGAATTATTGCTGACATGCGGCAACAGGGTGACTATCTTGATTGGTATTGCAGTGGAATGGGCGGACTGATCGAAGAACATGAAGAAATGCAGCACGATGGATTTGTACCTGAAGGAAAAATCACTCAAGAAGTTCTTGACGATTTAAAACAATTAAAATGGGCCGTAGTTACAAAAGAAAACGATGATGACTAAAACTCTTACCAGCTCTCAACAAATTCGTGAAAACGCCAAACGTGATCATAGCCCAAAATGGGACAATGCCACAACTTGGTCTGCAGATAAATTTACTGAGCATTTTCATAATGCCATGAATTATTACAATGTAGAGTCTAATCCACGTGATCTAAAAGTCAAAGTCATGGAATGGATGAAGCTTAATGGATTTGGCGACAATCAAATCTTAGATTTCAAAAATTCAAAAGATTGGCGCTGTAATGTAACTATGGGCGCTATGGCGTGCTGTATGTTAAAGGGCATGCCAGCAGTACACCCTGGATTTAACAATGGCAGAGATTCTGCAGAATGGTTGACTCTAAAAATTAATCAGGTAATATCACAGAGTAAACAGGATCTGCCAATCAAACCGACAAAAAAAGCGCAGCCAATTGAGATCACCGTACAGGATCGTATTCTTGAGCAGGCTGTGGATATGAGTCAAGAACTAGATTATGCTATTGATAAATTCATCGCTAATCCGGATAACTTTAATTCAAAATCATTTAAGCCACAAGATATGTTACGTGCTGCCAGTGTCAAAGCCGCGCAAGCCAGATATATTAAAACATTTTTTGAATCAGATCA
>Ga0209085_1000352_pt1 | contig 34580 bp, 35 predicted proteins | sample C_131016_EF_Meta_FD_187310 | JGI IMG/M metagenome (GOLD analysis project Ga0209085, IMG submission 187310) | Freshwater microbial communities from Lake Croche, Canada to study carbon cycling - C_131016_EF_MetaG (SPAdes) (version 2) | ecosystem: Environmental > Aquatic > Freshwater > Lake...
CAGGAATAAAATCTACAGTCACACTAAAATCTGGTGTGAAGAATGGTAGAATCTGTTCTAAGATTTGTGTGCCGTCTTCTGTGTTTCTTACATAGATTGATAATGAAAAATCAAAATTGTAAGGCACAGGAACATATTGTGTTTTTATACTTGTAGAATCTGTAGCAGCAAAATTACGCATCGTTGATGGCAATTTTCTACTTGAATCATAACTCATACCTGTCATCTCAAACGAGATTCTAGGAACAGATGTTGCGATTGATTTAGTTAGTGTTGGGTCAGAAGTTAATCTTACCAAGTATTTTTCTTTTGCGCCCCATGTCAATGGAACTTTAAAAGTTTCTTTTGCATGTAAACCATCCGCAGTATATCGTACAATGAAAATATCATTGAATATTGTACCAAATGCAACAACAATTTTTCGTATTGTTCTGTTATAGAAGTGGTCATTATTTAACATTAATTAGCCTCACCGAATGGATTGTGTTCTGTGAAGTCAATAATCAAATCAGCTTCAGATTGAATTCTGGAGTTATCTACGATATCTTCAAACGCATCATTTTCATGGTATGCGGTATTAGCAACACCAAATGAAGTCCAAGATGCACCGCTTGTTGCGCCATGGACAATAGTATTATTGGCATATGTGCCTTGTGTGAGAACCACGTCCAACTGTCTGTTGTTGGCTGTCCATGAATGTACTACAGCTTGGAAAGTTGAATTTGCCAGACTTGTGCCTTGATACACATATTCATCCATAACATATGCACCAGTACCACCGGCTGCCATAGTAAGGTGTGTTCTCTTGTATGCATCTCTAATCTGACCATCAATTTCTTCAATGCCAGTATGAATAACTTCTTCTGAGAATACATATTGCTTGCACTTCAATGCAAATACATATACGTTGTTTCCACGACCACGGCCTAATGTATAAAACATTGCCTGGTCATTCTCATGTTCAACAGAAGTAATTTCAAAAAAGTTTTGAACCAATGGAATGTAAATTAAATCACCTTCTCTTGGTCTAAAAAGATTTGATGCAGCTGTTACATATTTAAATCTGCGGCGTGATACTAATAAAGTGAGCTCATCTCTAATCTCTAAACCAAATTTAGAAATGAAGTCACCTTCACCATCCATACCTGTGACATTCTCAAGATACATTTCAAGCGAATATGCTTTTGTATATGTCTTTAATGTATCTTCACCATATAGGTAATCTACTGAGTCACGGCTTTCCCTTGGCATGTAATACAAATCCATTCCATGAATTTGCATAGCCTCAATAACCAAATCTTCAACCAGTAATTGCTCACTGGTAATTTGGTTAACTGGAAAATTATTAAAGTAAAAATTGGTACTCATTATTAACCAGTAAATATTTCAGACGGCAAACTACTCATGTTGTATATTTCTTCTTCCATCTTATTTAATTCATCCATTGCTTCTTGCATGATTCGTGGACCATCTAACGTCACGCCACCAGGCATTTGAATACCAGCAAACTTAGAGAGATTTGAACCCCATTGATATTTAATTTTTGCAGTTGCATATCTCTTTAAAAAGATATCATCCCAAACATCAGAGATGCCAACTTTAGTCATAGTGACATTTGTAATATTAGATGTTAATGGTTTTGAAAGTATGATGGTTGTTGGATTAACAATCTTACGAACTTGAACTTCTTGGCCATCTGATAGTTTGATAAAATCATTTTCAAGGATTTCTTGGTCAAACACTGTGGCTGTTCCTGTCATTGTGTTGGAACTTGTTGTGCCAGTTAATGTACCAGTTAAAGTAATTGTGTCCGGTCTCATTGCACGATAACATTCAATGATAACATATTTACCAACAACACCGTCTTGTACCCAATCAATGTCAAGCATTAATTTATTGTGGTGACGATTGAATCTAAACTGTGGTGTGCCAGAGAATAATAAATTCAATGTGCGAATGTGTTGCATAGTGATTTCATATGACACATACGATACAGATGTGAAGTCATAGAGGTCATGCAAACGTAATTGGTAACGCAAGTCAAACATGTTGACTGAAGAATTCGAATCATCAAACGGTTGAACACCAGTCACAAAAATTACTGGGTCTGGGCAATAAATCCAACGTCTATCAATATCTTCTTGTGTGAATTGATGCTTCATGTAAATCTTTTCACAACCATCAAAGTGGTAGTCTTCAAAGAATTGAAGTGCATCATCAATACGGTCATCTACTTGGTCGTCATCTACGTTAATTTGAATAACAGGATGACCAAGTCTACGAAGGCAGTAGTCTTTAAATTGTTGTCTTGTAGCGGGTTTAGCCATGGTTATTTCCTATATTATCTTGTAACGCCTGGTGAAATTGTGGCTATACCTTCTCTAACCCGTGTCTTTACATTTGTAGGGCTTGTAATCAAAACATCATAGACTACTCTGCCTGGAGTTAAGTTTGTTGTGTTAGCAGAAGTCATAGTTAAGGTTATTTTGCCATTTGCACCATCAGAAACTGTGGCTGTAAAATTATTGGCACCTGTAGAATAATAAGACCTACGAAGCTGAGCCGCAGCAGTGTATGAAGATATATTTTGAGCAACACCAGCGGAATCATTAACAGTAATGACTTTTGAAAAATTTGCACCTTGCTCAATTATGAGTTCTAAAAATTCAGAAATTTTGATTCTCCTTGAGGTATTGTCTATTTAGTCAAACAAGCTTATTGGAAATAAAAAACCCTGCCGAAGCAGGGTCGTTGGAAATATTAAAAAATTACCAACCCGCCATAGTTACATATTTTTGACCATCCGCACCACAATCAACAAGGAATTCATCCTTTTGTTCTGCGCTGTAATTTCGGCATTTTGTACGCTTGAGTTCGGTCTCTGTTTCTTCCAGCCATGTAGCTTCCAAAGTGTTTGATTTGATGTCGTGACAGATTGCGGCTAAATAAATCATGAAGTTGCTCCTTTGATGATGGAAAAGTTAAGTACAAGTGCATCAGAAAGTGATCCACCAGAAATGTTACGAACATAAATGTTTGCCCCACCAGCTCCCACGTTTGACCAGATGTTGTAATTTGCTGCGTTCCCTGCGCCTGCGTTAAGAGTAATTAAAAGATTATCTACTGCGGCAATAAGCGTACTATTAAACGTAAAAGCAACTGTAGTAGTTGCCGCCAAAGCCGCAGCATTCATCGTAATCTGACCTGTAGGCTTGTTTAGCGTGACAGCGGTAGATTTTGATGTTGCTTGTGTAACAGTACCACCTGCACCTGCGCCGTAGCCAAGACCTGCAACATTGGTAACAAGTACGTTTCCGCTGGAGTCGATACGCATACGTTCAGATGAACCAACACCAAAAGCCGTATACGCAGCGGAATTGCTTTCGTTGTTATTTATAATGAACGCACCATTCTTATATTTAGTAATATCAACAACTGCTACTCCAGAACCCGCAACATTAGAGGTAATTAAACGCATATTTACGCCAGCAGAAGCGCCTGTATTGGCGTTATAAACATCAAAATAACGAAGCGTATTGCCAGCATCAGCAACGCCGCCAATATTTGCGTTACCGTTGGATTCGATACGCATACGTTCAATGTTGTTTGTGATAAACACACTATTGTTTGCGCCAGTAGCACCAAAATAAGCACCGCCATCCGTATACAAATAAGCATTATTTTCGTCTGTAGTAATAAATTGATTTTTTAATCCAGACCCGCCTACTGCTACTTTATACCCACTAGTTGATGTAACACCAATTCCCACATTACCGTTGGAGTTGATACGCATACGTTCTGTAATCGTTGATGCACCATCAGCGGTTGTACTGAAAACGATTCGACCGGGCATATCTCCAGCGCCAGGCGTGGCATCGACAACGGCAGAAATTTGAGCCGCAATAGCATAGGTTGAGCCGTCCCAAGAATAAAAATTCAATGCTCCAACATTATCACCTGATTGAACAATTGTTGGAGAAGAGGCTGTTCCTCTTGATTTTATAAAAGCAATACCTGGAGCATTTGTTCCATCATTACTTTTTCTGATAGTAACTAAATTGCCAGCGCCCGTATTTGTGCTAAACAGAGCAGAAAGAGGTGTAGCGTTAGTAGGTATTGTTGAATCTCCCACAGTCAATGCTGTGGTTGGCGAAGCAGTACCAATACCAACATTACCATTGAGAACATACAAGTTACCATTAGCTGTTGTGTTACCCTGTAATGTCAATTGTGTTATTGATGAGTTTGCAGGAAACGCAGTGATAGTACTAGTTGTTCTAAATCCTAAATGTCTCACATGGACATTAGAAGATGCAGTTGGTGCTGAAGTAAATGTGATTGTCTTACCAGAAGTTGTATAGTGTACTGGTGCTCTTTGCATCATACCATCAACCATTACAAACAATGTATTGGCATCAGCAGGTGCTTCTGATAGTGTAAATGTGGTTGTACTACCGTCTGGTATAAAATTGTCGGTAGTGAATAAACGAATGTTGTTTGCTAACTTAGAGTAAGTAACAGAACCATCGGCAAGAGTAACTTCATTATTTACATATTGACGATATGCAACATAGATGTTATTTGTTCCTGTTGGAGGAGACTCTGAAAATGTTAGAGTATTACCAGAAACATTAAATGCTACAATTGGTTCTTGTTGAATGTTCTCAACAAATACTTCGAGCTCAGTAGGAAAATTTACTGCTCTACTAAGAGTAAATGTAGTCGTAGAAGCATTACCAGAAAATCTCTGCACATCTGAAAGAGGTGCACTTGTTCTAGTTGGGTCTCCGGTTTGAAGATTGGATCCTAAGTAAGAAATTTTAGTTCGCCTTAATTAAATGACCTGTGTGGCCTGTTTCTTTAATTGTATTTAGTTCTGTTCGTCAGCTGGTTCTGGAGTATTACCTTTAGCAAGCCACTTTAAGTATTCTTCGTTACTTTTGGTATTATGCATTTCACCAGTTGGTTGTCCATCAATCAACTTGATTGCAAAGTCGCTTAATTGTATTAGTTTATATGTAATCATTTTATAACTCCGCTTCTACTGACCAGTGAATTGACATATTACCCGAAGTCGTACTTGTAGCACCATCAACTCTAAGACCAATAGAATTTTCACCCGTTGCATAGTCACTTGCTGCAAAATCACCTGAGCCAGAACGAGACCATCCAGCACTAGCAGCAAAAGGATTATAAGTTGTTATTGTGGTCGGAACGACACGTTTTGAAACCATAAATCCTGTAGAAGCAACAATTGCCGATGCAGTTCCAATATAATTACTAGCCAACAAAGTACCAGAGGTCGAACCAACATTTTGTATCGGTTTAGTTCCTAGTGAAAAAGATTTCTCATAGTATCTTTGACACAAAGCCAACTCAGTACCATATGGGCGGTAATCAAATGCTGTGGCTTGTGTGCCTCTTTCCAGTTGTACACCTGTGATGTAGAAAGTGGCTCCGTTTGTACCGACTACTGATGTATCACCAACAACAGTCTGATAATTTGTTCCAGCCCATGCACCACTGGGTCCTGCATTTGTTGTGCCACCACCTAAACTAAATCGTATTTGTATTCCTGTATTGTTGCTGGTTTCAAAACCTCCACCTGCCATGGTTGTATCTCCAGGAATAGTTATTGTCTTGTATTCCCAAGTATTCGTTGCTGATATTGTGTAAAGAACCGGATAGGCCCGTTGATTTGCACTAGTGCCACCCCAAGCAACCACAAATCCAAAACTACCATTTAATGAACTGCGTACCCAAAAAGACACCGTTATAGAGCTTGCGGATGTTGTGCCCCAGTTTAAGTCAGCAACATTATATCCTTCTATCAATTGTTTAAGTTGATAGTAGTCTGCACTTGTAACTGCGTATGCAGACAAAGAAGTAATGCCTGCATATTTTGTAAATCCATTTGGTGGTGTAACGCTACCAACATTTTGTTGCACCGAATATTTACTCGCTGCACCCGCCTGAATACCTAGCCACCTATCCAATGTATACGTGGCAGCCGGAGTTGTTGAAGCGCCCGCATTCCTCTGGTCAATGACCATTGCACCATTGATGATTCTGTTCTTAAAGCCATACGGAGACCCACGGCCTTCGTAATCTAATGCTTGTGATACTGTTTGAATTCCCATTTATATTCTCTTATTCTTTTGGTTCATCCGCTGGAAGTGGTGTGTTGCCCTCTGCAAGCCAAGCAAGATAGGTTTGGTAGTTTGGGTCTGTTTCAACTTTTAACATTGAAGTTACAGAGCCATCTTCATTTGTTTTGATGATGACATCGTTTCCAGTTGGGCTTTTAGAAAGTTTATACATCATAATTCCATCCCTAAAAATTCAATGTATGTTGTTGCATCAGAATTACCAATCCACCTATATGTGTTATATGCTGTAAAACCAGTACCAGTGATATAAGTCATAACTTGATCCATTGACGACCTATCTAAAGTCATATTAGTGCTAATTGCTCCACCTGAAATTGCTGGAGCAGAGCCTCCTAATGTAATTGACGTTGGGGCCGTTCTTGCTCTGACTGGAAGCTGAATATACCCAGACAAACTAGTTGTTGAAATTGCGTTCATAAGAACTATTGGCATATATGCGCCGCCAAATTGCGCTCCACATAATTTCCAATAGTATCTTTGGCACAAAGCCAACTCAGTCCCATAAGGTCGGTAATCAAAGCTGCTGGCCACTGAGCCTTTTTCTAATGTAATTTCTGTAACTTCGTACCAAACAGTGCCAGCAACTGCGGTATTACCAAGTCCGCCAAATTGCATACGTAATGATATATTTTTTGCGCCAGCTGGGATTGTCGCCGTTGATGTGACTTTTGTCCAAGTTGTAGGTAAACTTCCGTTTGTTATATTATAAACTCCTACATTACCGTCTCCTGAATCAGTAGATGCTAGAGAATCTGTAGTAGTAGTATTGTATTGAAGATAAGTACTCCAATTCAAAAACGGAGTAGCTGTTGAACTGGTTGCTGTTGCTGAAGAAAATCTAATCCAAAAACTCACAGTCACTGTCTGTCCTGCTAGGTCATAGCAGTTATAACTTTCAATTTTTTGACTTAGGTCTATTCGACTACCACTGGCAGCTTCTACAGTGGTTGCGCTAGTTGCACGTATGGCATATCTAGCAGTCATTCCAGCGACTGCACTGGACACTGATACCCTCTCATGGCCGCCATCTTGAAATCCCATTCTAGTCCAACGGTCGGCTGAATAATTACCGGTTGTAGCAAATATACGAGAGGTAGTGCCTCTCTGCCATACTTCAAAAGTACCGTTAATTATACGATTTTTGAAACCAAACGTATTAGCCGCAGAAATATATCCTGTTGGTGCTGTGTTTGCACTATTTGTTCCAAGTAAAAGATTACCAGTGGAATCAATACGCATACGTTCTGTGCTGCCGGTGTAGAAGGTCATGGGGAGGTATGTGCCTGTGCCAACTCGGTTTGATTGAATACGGAAATCCGTGTCTTGAACCATCAAGACACCGCCAAAAGAACCATTACCAGTAGCAATACTTGTGGAATCTTCAAACCGAAGGTGGGCAGTGCCAGCACCTGCGCCAACAGTGCCGTTTGGAATAATGGAGATGTTTGACCCTGAACTTGCCGTACTCGTTTGAAACATCACACGATTAGCAAGGGTCGCATTACTAAAGTCACCAGTGATTCTTGCGCCAGAGCTACTAAATTGCAAATTACCATTATTATCAATCCTTAGGCGCTCAGCACCATTAGTCTCAATAGCTAAACTTGACGCATAACTAGTATCGGTTTGTATTCTATCGGTTACTATATTTCCAGCCATTTTTTATCCTTGTGGCAGTGCAGATTTAATCTCGTCTACTGTAGTTGCAGAATTGATTGCTGTTTGCATCTCTGCATATTTTGTTCTGATTGCCATTATTTGTTCTCCAGTGCTTCAATTCTTGCTGTCAGGGCTGTGATGAGGGCTTGTTGTTCTTGGATGGCTTTGACCAATACAGGTACAAGGTCTTGATAATTTAAACCAAGTTTCCCATTACCATCTGTTGAAACAGCCTCTGGTAAAACAGCTTGAACATCTTGAGCAATCAAGAAAATTCGGCGCACATCATCATGGTCAGTTTTATATTTACCAAATACAGTACGCAAACCAGATAACTTGGATGTAGCCTCTTCTATTGGCGCAATAATGTCTTTCAGCGTTTCATCTGATGCTGTTGTCCAACTTGTCCCTCCTGTATTTACATAAGGCCCTTGAACGCTAGAGCCTGCGCTCCATGTATATGTTTGAATAAAACCACTGTTATTTGCGCCGTTAGATTGAAAATCTATTGAGGCTATTGCGTTTGTTCCGTTAAAACTTTGTATGCTTCCACAAGCTCCAGAAGTTGAAGCCGTTTCCCGCTTCATCCCTAAATATGCCCTGTTACCGGCTGCGCCCATAATATTAACAGCGTATGTGCCAGTAAATAAACTTGTAGTCCCCACCAGCAAGTTACCGCTGGAGTCGATACGCATTGCTTCATTTAAAGAAGAAACATTCGTGCCAGCAGTTCCAGATGCGGCATATCGCCAAACATGAGTTCCGCTTAATTGGTAATAATCAGTAACGAAATTTGTTGCAATGTATTTATAGTTAGTTCCATCAAAATAAGTATTTGTGGATAGATGAGAAAGGCCAGATGAACCCCACAATGATGGCCCTGTCATTTGCAAAACAACACTTCCGCTCCAAGCATTAGGCGTAAGACCAATCCCCACATTACCACCAGTCAACGTCATCTGAGCGGCAGATGGTGCGCCATTGTTATATGCGGAAAAGTTCAGACTTGCAACAGTAGAACTTGCGGCAGTTGTCCATATTCTTGAAGCGTCTGATGTGTTAAATCCGCTTGTATCGTTTAATCCAAATTGAAGCAAAGGAGAGGCGCTTCCACCCGATGTATCTTGAATAGATATTTTTGCCGCACCAGCAGTTGAAGAAACAACAGCAAACTTGCCATATGTACTTGGCGAAGTAGTACCAATCCCCACATTACCAGAGGAGTCGATACGCATACGTTCAACGGTATTGGTACTAAAAATTGTAGGTGCATTTGATATATTATGAATATAGCCAGCACCTGAAGAACTTGGTTCTAAAATCACCCATGAACTTCCTACTCCTGTGTTTGTAAGTTTAAGAACACATTCAGTAGAGCGAGAAAGACTCAGTAATGATGTTGGCGAAGTAGTACCTATACCCACGTTACCATTATTATCAATACGCAGGCGCTCAGATGCAACAGTGGAAAACGCAATGTTTCCGGTGTCAGTTTGTATTGTATCACACTTGATTGTACTTGCCATTTTTTACCTTATTTTGCTTTAAGTGCAGCGATTTCTACTGCTTGTGCATCAACAATTGCTTTGAGTTCTTGGACAGATTTAACAAGCATTGGAACTAAACGTGCGTAGTCAACAGCCCATGATTTTTCTACCTCTTCTCCATCATCACCCTTTGCAACAGCTTCAGGTGCAATAGAGAAAAGTTCTTGAGCAATAAATCCATAATCAACAGTTGCTTCGTCATGTTTCCAACCATATGATACAACACGAATATTATTCACTTTGTCGATTGCTGTTGGAGCATCAACAATATCTTTTTTCATTCTTACATCTGATGAAGTTGCAAGACTAGTTGTTGTATTGTCAAAGTTAAGTCCACCACAATATGTTGCTCCATGGTAAAACAAAATACCATTTCGTGTACCACTATATGTTTTAGTAACGTATTGATATGCTGGCGAGCCATCGGTGGTGTTGGGTGCAGCAAAGAATGTTCCAAGAGTTGATGACGAAGCAGTAGTTTTTCCAATCAGCAAGTTACCGTTGTAATCGATACGCATACGTTCTAAGCTATTGCCAACCCACCGATGGCTCGCCGTTCCGCCAACCTCGTAAGTGAGTAAGTTGCCAGCTTCATGCCTAATGTAAAGCGTTGATTGCGTGTTATCCGTAAGACATAATGATGTACCGTTGGCAGCTGCAATTACCGCCAATTTTGCATAACTTGCTGGCGAAGTAGTATTAATCCCCACATTACCAGAGGAGTCGATACGCATACGTTCTAAACCGACCGTAGTAAAGTACATTGAACCACTAAGCATACCAACCTCAGCAGAGTTGGTTATGTTATCTGAAAACTGCAAGTTCACATCACGTCCAGTAGCTTCCGATTGAATACGAAGTACCGTGTTGGTGCGAATTGCGGTTCCTGTCAGCGCAGAAGAAATAAGTGCACCTGGATTTTGTGATGAACTAGCACTAACATGAAAACGTGTTGCAGGTGTAGTACCTAATCCCAAGTTACCGCTAGAATCAACTCTGAGAGCTTCTGTTGCCGCAGTACTAATCGCTACAGTGTTTGTAGATGGGAAAAATATACCAGTTGAAGTATTACCACTGAAAGTAAGACTTGGTGCAGAGTTGGATCCTGGTGATGCTGTCCAAATACTATTCGTAACATTGAAGTTAAGATTAGAACTTGGTGTTATAGTCAAACCGGTACTGTTGGCTGTAAGTATGGTTACGTTACCAACATTCAATGTTATGTAAGAACCTGCAGCCTGAATTGTATCGGCAATTATTTTTCCTGCCATTTTTTACCTTAAATTATTGTCCAAGTGGCATTATTAGCAATTGTAACGGTTACGTTATTTGCAATTGTTAATGGTCCTGCACTTGAAGCATTATATCCTGTAGTGATACTGACATTTTCAGTGAGTGTACTAGCATTAATTCTGACGATACCATATGTATCTGCGGAAAGATATGGTGTAACAGTAACTTTACTACCCATATATGTCAACTCAATATTCTGTGCGCCTGTTGGTGGTGCTTCTGTGAATACAATTTGACCATTAATCAAAGCATAAGAATCTGTTTTTTGTTTTACACCAGAAACGGATACAATAACAGATGACTCTGAACCTGTTGGATATGATAGAGTAAATGCGGTCGTAGTATCATCACCCGAAAAGTATTCGGATTGAAATGAACCACTTTGAATTTGATTACCTAGATATGACATATTTCTATTTAGTTGGGTTCGTCAGCTGGTTCTGGAGTATTGCCTTCGGCAAGCCAAGCAAGGTAGGCTTGGTAGTCTGTGTTGGCGGGGTCAAATGGAATGCTCCAACCGTCAGAACGAAGTACAGAAATATCTTTGCCATTCATGTTTTTTTGCAATTTGTAAGTTATCATTTATAGCTCCGCAGAAAATAACACGCCACTAAAAATGGTGGTAGGTTGATTTACCGTCAAACCCGTAAATCCAGTTATTAGAAAATCAAAATGCTGTGAAGCGACATGACCCGCATTTACCGTACAACCCGAACCAGTAACTATAGTAGACCAAGGAATATTTTCCACACTCATTGATGTTGTTGATAGAGCGATTGACGGGCTCGTTCTAAACGTAACAGGTGCGTTATAAATTACATTGACGGTTGTGGCGGAAAATGCGTAACCATATAGTCGACCGTTATATCCACCAGCATATTGAAAATACCTCTGACAAAGTGCCAACTCAGTGCCATATGGGCGGTATTCAAAAGATGATGCAGTTGAACCTCTTTCCAACTGGACGCCTGTGACGTAAAAAGTAGCACCTGCGGTTTGCGCCCAACCGACTTGAGATGAAGTTCCTATTTTATTTGTTGCTGCTTGCCAAGAACCAGTGGCTATTTGAAAATTGCTTCCACTTCCCAAATCCAATTTCAGTCGCAAACCAGTTGTATTATTTATTGGGTAAGCAGTTGAACCACCCGCTGTATCACCAGGAATAGTTATAGTTTTATATTCCCAAGTATTAGCAGAATTAATTGTATATGTAAAACTATAAGTTCTAGTATTATCTCCGCTTGCCAAAACACCAGAATATGTACCCGTTACACTAGAACGAACCCAAAAAGATAATGTAACTGTAACTGCACCGGCCCCACCAAATCCAAGGTCTGATACATTCAAACCTTCAATATTTTGAAGGATGTCAAAAAAATCACCAGCGTTTCTTGTGCCAACAGAAGTAACAGTTATACCTAATGCATAAGCAAAACCTGTTGGTACGACAGATGTTGTTTGTTGAAAAGTCAATGTTCCAGAACTAACTTGAGGTGAAAATCTATCTACAGGATATGTGTTTGTTACAGCAGCACCCGCATTCCTCTGGTCAATCACCATTGCACCATTGATAATTCTATTTCTAAATCCATTCCAAGCACTTGATTCTACTGAACCATCTGCAAATGTTATACTATCGCCACCGTATGATACACTCATTTGTTATGCCTTATTCTGTAATCTGTGCCAACTGTTCATCAGTTGGTCTTTGTAATGTTGGGTGTTCCCATTTAGCAATGTAGTCGCCTTTGCCATCGCTATCGTTCTGTAGACGGATAGTGTCCATGAAGTCTGCGTCTTGCAGTTTAGGATAAATTGCTTTGATTTTTTCATAGAGTGTCATCATGCGCTCCTTACCATTGCGGCTTGAAAGTTAACGGTTCCTGCGCCGGGGCTTGTGTTTAATGTTGCTGAGAAATAACAAAAAGACTCAATGTAATCGGTAGACCCATTACAGTAAACAAGCGCTGACATATTAGCTATTCCATAACTCAAGACTGCCGTAGTTGTGCCATATACAACTACAGAGCCATTTTTTGCTATATATGGGCCTACCGATGCGGTTCCAGCGGGTTGACACGTTGTTGTTATTTGGTAATAACCAGCTACGGTTGGAGTAAACCTACTTGACGAAAAGTTGTTATTGGTATCCCAAAGTTCTGTGTCAAATGTTATCTTTGTGTAAACACCGCCGGTCAACGCTTGTGCGGCGGCGGAGTATGCAAAAACCGAAGGGCCATTACCAACCACATTGGTTGCCAACTCTGCTTGAGTAATAGTGGCATCTGGCAAACCGCCAGCGGTTAACCCTGTAAGGTTACCATCACCATTAAGAACTAATGCCATCTAACTGTTCCTTTGTTGGTTGTGCAAGTGTTGGATGTTCCCACTTGGCTATGTAGTCGCCTTTGCCATCACTATCGTTTTGTAATTTAATATCACCAGTTGCAAAATCATATGTTGCAAGTTCTGGATATAAAGAAATAATTTTTTCGTATAGTGTCATCATGCGGCCTTCACTAAGTATCCATTAAACCATGTAGTATTGGCATTAATTGTATTTGTTCCAGATCCACTCTCATACAAATAAAATGAAGCATAATCTGTTGTTCCATTCAAATAAATTAGAGTTGATATATTTGAACCAGTTGCAGTTGAAGTTGTATTATCAAGACCTTGCTTATACATACTTCCATTTTTATAAATCGCACATAAGGACCTACTGAAAGTAGAACCTGCACCCAAGGACCAACAAGCATTCATTTGATAATATCCCGCAATTGTTGGTAAATAAGAATATGCAGGCACACCATTAACAGTACTTCCTGTATTATTGAAATATGATGCAGTATCAAATTCTTCTGTATTACATTGAACAATTGTCCATGTACTTGAAGAAGCTGTGAATGTTGCATTTGGATAAACACTAAACGCAGGAATGTTTCCAAAAATACCTTGTGTTACACCATTTTGTTGAACAGTTAATGCACCTGAACCATCACCATACACTGTAGTACCAAGAACACCTGTGGTTGTTGTATTGATTAATGCCATATTATAAAATCACCCATCTTTGACCTGTTGGAACTGTAACAGATTTGCCAGTTAAAATTGTAATAGGTCCTACAGAATATCCATTCTTACCAGTAGTCAACGTGTATGTGTTGTAAATTGTATTGGAACTTTCAATGATTGCATTACCTAACTGAATGGCTGTGTTACCACTGCCACCTGTTCCAAACATTCCACCAGGAACTCTAGTTAAACTCATTTTATGCTATCTCCAGCAAACTTGTAATTACGTCCACCGAACCATTGGCGCTTACTGTTACTTTTAAAACATCTGCTGCCTGTAGAACAACTTTTTGGTCACCGCCGATAGGAACAAGTGTAGACCCTGTGATTATAGGTGCGTTGGATATAATAGAATAGTCTGTTGCAGAACGAGTTAAGTATACGTTTGCAATAACAGTTGAACCTGACTTATTAGATAAAGTCATTCCAATTAATGTGGTTTGTGTAGCAGAAGGACAAGTGTAAATGTTATTGCCACTTGTTACTATGTTTGCTGAGCAATTGCTCTTAAACGTGTTAGCCATTTAAAATTCCTAATTCAAGTTGTTTTTTATTTAGTCAACCTAATGCAATCGAAAACGCTAATGCCGTTGCTTCTGCGTCAGTAATTCTTTGGTATATTGCACTATTTGCCGTACCAACTAAAGTAATCACGTTGGCAGTTGCAATGTTAGCAGTTGTAATATTTGCAGTTGTTATTTTAGCAATATTTGCAGTAAGTACTTGTGTGACGTTTGCGTTACTGAATGTTGCGTTACCAGAAACATAAAGTGTTCCGGAAATATTACCTGTTGTGATATTGGCTGTTGTTATATACGCATTAGGAGTAACAAGTGTCGCAGATACGTTTGCGTTACTAAATGTTGAATTACCAGTTACTGTTAATGTGTTTGCAAAAGTACCAGAACCTGCAACTGAAAGGTCATCAAAACCTATCGTGTCAAGTGTAATGTTACCAGATACAGTTAAGTCACCAGCAATTGTTGTGTTACCATAAACCGCAAGGTCTGTACCGACATATGCTTTGTTTGTTACATTAAGTGTTGCAACATTGTATGAAATTATAACATTACCAGCAGTCAAATTACTTGTTGTAATATTGTTGCTGTACTGAGTATTGATTGTTGCACCAGTTACAACATTAAGTGTGCCAGAAGAACCACCAACTTCTAATCTTGTGTTGGCATAAAATGTTGAACCATTACCATTGGTAAGAGTATTCGCAACACCAATTAAATATTGTGTTGCTGTTAACCAATGATTGAATGTATTGGCAGTTGTTAATTGGCCTGTATTATTAGCTGCCATTATTCATATCCTTGTCTAACAATTTTAGTAACAACATTTTAATGTCTGACATATCGTTTTCTATTTGAGTCAATCTATTCTGAGTTTCAAGTTTTTCTGCTTGTTCTTTCTTAAACATGTCTCTTTGGACATAGTAATTATTCAAACCAACTCTATCTGTATTTAGAATAGCTTTGGAATGAATATCACGAACAAAGGTCGAGTCTTCTACAGGTACAAAATCTTGACTCATATTATGCGGCCGGTAATGCGATTGCACGAACATCACGGACTTTAGGTACATTTGTTGTATCTGTTCCTGTCATAACAATCTTGATTGAGAAAGTTTTAAATGAATTAAATGCAGTCGTACCAGAAGTATATGTGATTGCGTTATTTGCAGCACCAGAAATACCAGGCGCAAATGTTAATTCACGGTAGTCTTTTTTGTTTCCAGATACAAAGTTTGAGTTACCAATTTCAGTCATCAATTGATATGATTTATTTTCAAATGTGTCCGAATCAGAACGAGCAAGCATTTTGTAATAAACATAAATGTTTGTACCTGATGGTTTGTAACCTGTCAAGTAAACACGCAAATCTCCAGAATCAAAACCATCTGCAAGAGTTACTCGTCTTGTCATATATCTAGTTACAGAATTACCGCCAGTTTTCTTATCTTCACCATTATATGTTGCAGCAGCACCTGAACCACTGCCACCAGAAATAGTAATAGTTGGTGATGTTGTGTATCCTGTACCACCCGCATCAACAATAATACTTGTAATATTTCCTGTTGTTACGTTTGCAACAGCATATGCATTTGCACCTGAACCACCACCGCCTGTTATAGTTACGGCAGCATTGCCACTATATGATGTACCGGCAGTTGTAATAGTAAATCCCGTATTCAACAATGGTAATGAGTTAATAATGTTCTCAACAAAAACACCAGCAAATCGTGTAGTGTCCAAAACAGGAGAAATTGCAGGATTTAAAGTTGTCATTGAAGCCTGCAATATCATTGTGTTATTACCACTTGCGGGATTAAGAACACGGCGACCATTACCATCATCCATTGTGTAATCATCACCAGGATTAATAGGTAAATAACTTGTAGTTCCACCAGTTGTTTTTTCAGATAAGAAAGAATAACTGATAGCAGTATTAGGTAGAGCAATTTGTGAACTTGTTAAATTCAACAAATCGTAAACAGTATTAGATGTTGGTTTATCAATTAAGAATTTAGCAGTTGTTGTTACAGATGTATCAAATACTTTACGATAAATTCTAAACATTATATCAGTTGTCTCATCAGCAGTCCATGTGGATGCATTTTGTGATTTAAACAATGAACCACCATATGGTTGTTCTGATATTTGTTTTCCACTCACCAAATCTAATTTACCAACTTCTCCAACATAAACTTCATATCCATTTGAATTCGATACAAGTACAAATGCATGTTCACCAGGTGACATATAAATTGGAGCATCAAATACAAAGTCTGTGTATTTTGTTGCGTCATTCATATCAGGAGAATCAGACACTTGAACTTTATCTGGTGATAGAGTTACAGTTGCATAAGGGTAGATAACAGTTGACGATGGGTATCCATTAACTGTTGGTCTTAATTGAAGTGTAACTGGCGCAGTAACATGTTTAGATTTAAAGCAAACACGAACTCTCTCAATAAACATACCTTGCGAGTATTGTGTAGGAGATATTAAGAATGATTGAGCCAGAGGATCATACCAACCCATGATTGGTGAATCAAGTTTACTTGTCGTTGTAGTAACTCTGCTATCATTAACAGAAGTTCTTTGAACAGTTGGCTGAACAGTTGAAACAATTGTATTTTCAGTTGTTTCTAAAATACCTTGTGCAAAGAATGATGCATCACCGTTTGTAGTAGAACTGGCAATATCTCCAGTTGAAGAATCAATCAAACGGAATTGTTTTTCACCCACACGGAAAGTAGATGCGGGAATATTAAAGACACCAACTGTGTCACCAGAACGAACAGTTGTTAATCTGCCGATAGAATAAACAGAAGTTGAATCTGGTGTTGTGGACCATGGTGATGAAATATTTGCCGTTCTTGTCGATGCAGTATAGGCATTCATCGTTCTTTGTTGACCTGCACCAGTACCTGACGTAATAGTAATTAGTGTACTATTAGAAGTATTTGCATACCAAGTTTCATTGACTGCACCACTTGCGTGATTGGCCAAAACAATTTGAGATGCAGTTGCAGAAACAACAGAACCAGAATAGTGTTCATATCCATTAAACTTCACAGATGTGCCAGAAACAGTACCTATCAAATTTCCACTAGCAATATTCCATGATGTTGATGCATTAACGTTTACAACAAACGCATAGTTATTGGAAGTTTTTGCAATAACGGCCGTACCATTTGAAGTGGCGGTTGCGTTGTTGTAAATCGTAACCGTTTCAGTATTTGCAGTCTTCGTTGCATAATTCAAATTATTTTTTTGCATGACGAATCTGTTGGCACGGGTAACGTACTGTTCAACAGAAGTTCCATCAAAGAATGGATACATTATAGTATCTGGTTTGAAATCTGAACCAACAAACAATACATTCTTTGCTCTCATGTATGGTATAACTGAAACGTCAACAATACGGTCACCAATAGATTTGGTGATTGTTTCTGGAACAATTTGTGACAATATACCTGTTCTTGTTTGTGCTGCGGTAGTAGTTGTAGTTGTTGAATTTGTGCCAATTACACCATATCTACCTAATGTATCATTTCTGATATACAAATTAGGATTGTAAGAATTGGTAGACGAAACAACTTGTGGTGTTCCACTCCAAACAGTATTCCAACTTCCCCATTCATATGTAAATGCGGATGATGAATTAACTACGTTATCAATTAATGCCCATGCGTCTTTGTCACCACCTAAGTTAACGATAACATCAGGCTTCTTAGTTGTATCAACCCAAACATCAGATGGTGGATTTAAACTAATTTTACCAATATAATTAACCACGTTGAATGGGTTAATGTTAATAGTCTTTGATGCCAATTTCTGGTCAACAAAAGCAGTATTTGATGAAGTAACTGTTACATATGGACCAGTTTGTAAATAATTGGAAGAATTGCTTGCATCAAATGTCAACATTCTAGATGTGATGTTGAATGTTGGACGAAGTTCTTTTATTTTTGGATCAATAGATGACGCATAATCTAAAGCGGTTACGTCAGCAACTGAATGTCCTTTGAATGAGTCAACGATAATACCATTCTTAAATCTTTGTAAGTTTGAAGAATAGTTAGTTGTTGTATCTTGTTTATTAACTGCATCTTGTTCAAGTAAAGATAAAGATGTATAGTATTCAAGGTTACCAATACGAGAATCAAGAGAACCAATATCACGCATTGTGTAACGGCGATTGTTTATATACGATACAGCAATATCAGAAGTATTCGCAACATAAGCAGGTTCAGTTAAGATATAAAGATTCATCGAATCAGTTTTATCTTTTGGAACTAAAGGAGTCAAAGAAGGAATGCCTTTGATAACTTCAAAAGTTTTATTCTTACTCAATACAACTTTATCAATTCTAGGTAAGTAATATGAGAAGTCTAGGTAAATGTCTGAACCGTATTTTGGAATCTTAGGACCAGTAGTTGCTGGATCAACGTCAAACAATACTGTTCCAAAGTTGGCAGCAGTTGCGGCTTTACGAACAGGTCTAAAGTCTAATACATCACGTAATTGATATGTCTTATTCGCACTGGTCGAAGCATATGAAGGTATTGTTGAGTAATTTGGATATGAGTCTGCCGTAAAGAATCCTGCACCAGATGATGAGTATGCTTTATAACGAACAACAATAGGTCCGACTGGCGCAGCATAACCAGATTTCAATTTGATACCGGCATGGTCATAGGAAGAATCTCTTTGACCACTATCTAATGTGTAACGTGAAGTTACATCTGTGTAACCAGTGTTTGCAATTGTACCACCATTGAAGTCATAAACAGAAACTAATTGGAAAACATCTGGAACATAAATTGTTTGCACAGTATCAGGTGTTCTGATAACGTTATTTGCTTGAATTGTTGTTTGTCCACTTGATGCATAAACAATAGCACCACTTGTATTAACTACTTCACCGCTAGTAGTTTGGATTGCTGAAGCTTCAGACACAAGGGTTTTAGATTTTGCTGGACTACCAGATGCCAATGTATAATCGATTGTAGCAATAATGTTAGCAGTCATGTTGTTGGCATTTGCAACAGTTAACTTTTTAGTTGTAGTATTAACTGCGGTAATGTTTGCAACAGGAACAGTTTGATATTGAGTATATGGTGATGTACCCACACCAGTTACAATAACTTGGTACTTGTCTGCAATAAATGTAGATGTAGTTGCAGAAGAAAGGTTTGCACCCGATTCTAATGTTAATGTTGCGGAATCTACAGTAGTTCCTGTGCCCGAGAAAGCCACGTTTTCATATAGTCTTCTGTAACTATAAGAGAAATCTGCGATTGTACTTGGCGCAACATATTGTTGACCTAAAGTAATCAATAAAGGTTCAAATGAAGAATCAGTTGTGAACGCATCAACATAAGTTGATGTTGTATCTTTTGAACGATTATCTAAGTTTGCAGAGGCAATTCTAGTTAATCCGTTAATGGTTACTATAGACTCACAATCATTGAATTCAAAATCGATTGCAAATTGAGACTGTGAGTTTAGTGTTGTAGTAAATGCAGATGCGATAGTTAAGTTACCAGTTGCACCATTATGGTTTGTAATAAACTTTGGAGATTCACCTACACCTGGACCAGAAGTAATTCTAAGTTTTGCACCTTTATATGCTTGGTCAACAGTAGAATAAACAATACCCGCAACAGTATTACCGATAGTCACAGTAGTTGTTGTTGCGTTGGTAGAATATGTGTTTACGTTACCTACGATAGATGTGTTGACATTTATATCAAATAAGAATGTTTTGTAGGCAGATAAAAATGAGTTTGCAGTATTTGAACTAGAGTCATATGAAACTGATTTAACTCTTGCAGTACCAATTTTTGTATTACTAATAGAACCGGCAGATGTTAAGTTGATTGATGCGTTTGGAACGCAATGTAAATCAACCGTAGACAAATGGTTAATTGGCCAGTTGCCATAATGTCCAGTTGTGTAAACAAAGTTACCATAATCACCAGTTAGTCGTTTATTGTTAACGAAGTCTGTAGTTCTTGGTTTTGGAATTGTTATTGTTGTTGGTGAAGTAGTTTCATACTCGTAACCAAAAACATATGCCTTACCAGGAGACAAAATAATGTCCATGTTAGCAGTATTGGATGGATTTGTCTGTAAAGAAATTAAGAATGGACGTACAGTATAGTTACCAGATTCATCATATGTTCGTCTTGCTAATGTGTCTTCAAAAATAGCAGAAACACCTGCATCAGCAGTTCTTGTAGACTGTCCATTAACCACTCTAGACAATTCAATAAATTGAGTTGTGTCTGTTGAGTCTAAAGTTCTTGTTGCAAGAACCAAATCAATTTTAAATCTGTCTGAGCCAGGCGCTTGATAGTTTGATGCTTCTTGTGCAGGGTCTAACAAACTGGTGTCAGTTGTAGATTTTACAATAGATTCGGTAATTTCAAAACCGATTCGTGCATTTGAAGTTGTATTGCTGTATTTTGAAATGGCAATAGTCTGTGCATCACTCTTAATAAAGAAGCCTTCATAGAAGAACACACCTGCTGTAACAGAGAATATTTGACCAGAACCAACACCAGATGTTGCAATCGAAGCATAATATGGTGATGTTTCATCTGTCTTAATTACATCACCATCAACAAAAGATGATCCATATAATTGCTTAACCATCAATGTGATTGGGTCGCCAGTGCCTGAATCAGCAGCATATGCCTTAATAATTTCACCACGTTTTGATTCATCATTTGAAAGTATTGCCATGCCAGTAAAATTGTTGGCAACAATATCATTACCCAAATAGGTAGAATTTAATTTGATATATGTACAGTCTTGTGTGAATGTTTCAGCGCCAGAAACAACTCCACCATTTTTATATGCTGCACCACCAAAGCGTTCAGATTGTTTCTGAAGCATGGTTTGAAGTTGTGTTAACTCTCTTGCTTGAACCGCATAACCTGGCTTGAATAAAACACGAAGAAATTTCTTATCCTCGTCATAATCATCATAGTAAGGATTTAAATTAAAATTTGTATTCAGTGTCATGAATTATTTTTTCCCTTAAAATTTAACGACAAATTTGAGATTCTCAGATTGTCCATCAATTCTTTGTGTTTTCGTAATGTTTTCAACATATATTATATCGCCAGCATAAGGTTCAATTTCTGGATAATCAATATTGACAGCTGTTCTTCCTGTCGGATTAGTTATCGTGCCTTTTAAAGGACTACCTAATGTAATTGTTCCTTTTACTTTAGTTAATCTAATAACAGTAGATGTAAAATCATTTACATATCCAGAAAAAGAAGCGTTTGCAGAATCTGTTCCTTGATAAACTAATTCATCTAAGGAATAATTTGTTCCTGCAATAACAAGTACATCAGTTGTTTGTGATATCACAGAATTCGCAACTGCTGTAGCTTCTTGTGTATTAGCGCCATATTTATACGGGTTTACCAAGAGACCGTATTGTCTAAAGGTAGTATTTGCAGAAATAAGTCCACCTTCTGTTGAGTCAATTTGACCCATTCTCATTGCAATCATTACATTTGATGCACCAAGTTCTTTTGCAGAATTGTATCCATGACCATAATTTTGCGGTAGAATTGTTCGAGCAGTTGCTGTATTTGATGTACCATAAACATATACATTTGCTCTAGTGTAACTTCTACCATATGACGTTACATCAATTGCAGCTATTTGATTGTTTGTTACATTCGCAGTCGCAACAGCACCATAACCATCACCATAAATGTAAACTCTTGTTCTGACGAAAACTGTGTTTCCAGAACCACCAGCATTTGCACTTGTTACCGATGATAATGAGATTCTATTGTTCACAGTATCAACACTGGTAATATATGAGCCAGTAGTTATTCCGTTACCAGATACTGACATATTCGCAGATATGTTTATGGTGTTTGCAACAGAAATAATTGTGCAACCAGAAGTAAATGATGGTACAGTAATGTTACTGTGATAGTAACCAGAACCAGAATTTGTGACTGTGATAGTTGTTAATTCACCATCAACAACGGTTGTATCAGTTACATCATAATCTAATCTGGCTGTTGAAATTGGTGCAGGAATCCATTCGTCTGTCAAAAATCTATTAGATGGTTTAATGTTGTACAAATACTTCCAAAGGTAATTATCTGAAGTAAGAATAACACCATTTGAAGTTAAATTTTTACCTGTCGGTTCAATTGTTGAATTCGCTGAGACATTGTTTGCCAAGCACTTATATACATTACGTTCAGAATTGATTACGTAAATTGGCTTTAAGTTTTGAGTTGTGTTAGATGAAAGCAATTCAGACATTTGAATCAAGTCATCAAACTGTCTGTACTTTGTATTTGCTGTCCAATCTACTCTAGGTGCAACAAGTTCTAATTCACTACCAGTAACTTTCTTGGCAGCGTACATGTTGTCCCATATTGATTTTTCCATGGCAACAGCATCGGTAATATCATCTGGAGAATCTTCGTTTGTCCATGGAATATGATTTCCGATAAACACATAACCCACCGTAGCTGGTTCTGGTTCATAGAACGATTCTTTAAACTGTTCAGCGTTATCAAACGCTAATTTTTTATAAGTGTAATTCGTTGTCATGTTTCTATTTATCTGTCAGATTAAACATATGAAGTTACTCCAATTCCATATACAAACCAAGTGTTTGCTTCAACATGATTTAGTGTTGCAACACCATATGTCGTAACATTTCTTGCAGCTGATGTTGTATTGCCAGCAAAGTATAATGACACATCAGTATTTGGTGATATAGTTACATTAGCACTTGATGCTGTTTTAGAAATAATCATCACAGTTGTTCCATTTGAAAATGCAACATTCGCTGTTGTTGGAAGATATACTGTTGTATTACTTGCAGTTGTATAGTAAATGTGTTTACCAGCATCAGAGAGTGCTAATGTATAATCAGATGATTGTGGATTTTGCGTTAATATTTTTGTATTTGCCTGATTGAAAGCGGCTTGTGCTGTAATGTTTGCAGTATTAGCCTTATCAAATGCTGCTTGAGTGTAAGTTGTATTAGCAAATCCTGTAATTGCAACATTAGATGCACTAATAATACGGCCATTGGCTGCCAAGTTAAATGTTGCAACAGAAATTGTATCACCATAGAATCCTGCCGAAGTTGCAATGTTCGTAGTATCTAAATTTGCCTTATCATATGCAGACTGTGCTAAGACGTTTGCAGCATTAGCCTTTGTAAATGCAGCATCAGTTTTAATGTTTATTGTGTTTGCCCAAGCGTATGCTGAGTCTAATTTAATATTTGCGGTGTTAGCAAACGCATACGCAGATTCTACTTTAATGTTTGCTATGTTAGCAAATGCATATGCAGAATCGGCCGTTATGTTTGCAGAGTTTGCTTTAGTGTACGCAGAGTTTGCTTGTGCTAAAGCAAGAGGTGCAACATTATCAATATACAAATCTAAGTTTGAAAGACTTATTTGTTTTGTTGTAAATGTTCCACTAGCTTTATCGACAACAACAAAAACGGTATTTGAACCGTTTGAGCTTGGTGTTACTAATTCTGGTAAAACTGATATTTTTGTAGAGGCCATTTTTTATCTATCCTATGATTCTATGAGCAAGGAGAATTCGTCTTCTGTTGTTATTTCTTCTGAAAGTTCTGTAGTGATTGATGAATATACAGTATTCATAACCACCATTTCTTCATTGTTCGCAGTAATTGTAAATGCACTTGTAACCGCTAGATTGGTATTACTTATAACACTTGATATAACTCTTATCTGAGAATTAACGGCAATATAAGAACCAATTGTTATCGCACCAGAGCTAGTTGCGACATTGAATTTGGTATTTGTACCTGTAACATAGATGCTACCTGTTGCAACATTAACTGTACCAGAGATACCTGCAATTTTAGCTTTTGCAGTTTCTGAATCTCTGGATACTGGATCATTAATGACACTGATTTTGTTCAACTCAGCATATGCTTTGAATCCAGATGGATGCAACAATTCTTTAAATATCTTTTTGTATTTAGCAAACTCAGTTACAGATGAAGTCAAATAAGAGTACTTAACATAGTAATCTTTACCTTGTAGCCTCTTATCATATGATGAAAGAATACCATCCGCACTTGTCCATCTTCCTGCAAGTGTTTCATATGTCGGATTCAGTGTGGCATTTGCAAGTGCTGTACCATCACCTCTTGTTGTTAAGTCGATTGTTGGAACAAAGATGTAACCAGCACCTGGATCAATAATTAAAATTTCTTCAATCTCACCGATTCGTTTTGTTCCATAACCTTCAATATTTTCACCATCACCCATGATACTATGCACAGTGATGTTTGCACCAGAACCTGTATTAGATGAAACAGTTACTGTCGGTAAAGCATCTTGTCTGTAACCTTGACCACCAAGTAAATATCTATTAACATGACGTATTGGTTTGTTTGTAACAGCCGCAGTGAAAGATGTGTTTACGTTTAATGAATTTGCAGATGCGATTACGTCAACTCTTTTAATTTGATCCGCAATCATAATCTTATCACCAATTTGCAACTCGGTATCAAATGCGGTTGAGTATCCTTGCACCATAACATTTGATGCAGAAGTAACAGACACATTACCAGAAAGTTTAAATGGTAATAATTTTACACTTGTAATGATACCATTCAATAGAGTAGTATTTGCAATAGATGAAACTTCGGCTGCAGCACCAACACCAAATGTCATTGGTAAATTTGTAAAGACTAATTCGTCACCAACTGCATAGTTAGAACCACCAACATTGATATCAAATCTACCAATAGAACCGAATGTATCAATCTTAACGGGCGTTGGTGTCGCTGTTGCACCTCTGATTGGAATAGTGTAAACAGCAGGTTCCGCATTTAATGTTGGTGATGTAGAGACAACAGCACCCGCAGCAACAATCGTCACATTAGAGATTGAACCGATTGCTGTATATGAAACATTACCAAATGCATCAATCAAACGAGTAGATGCGTTAGTAGAAGCAACATTACCTGCGGTACCGTAACTTGCCGCAGATATTAATGTTGAACCAATATCTGAAATAACGTCAGAGAAAATTGTAAATGTATTTGGTGTATTTGCACCAGAAGTATCTACAGATGCAATAGCAAAATCTAAAACTACTGGATCATATCCAATAGCTGCAATTCTTCCTGGTGGTTGAAATCCTGCGCCACCATTATTGATTCGTGTTCTGTTAATTACACCACTAAAAATTTTAGAGATGGTTGCAGAGCCTGGTTGGTCATTAGAACCGGTACTGATAAAGACTGGATCACCAACATTATAATTCGAACCACCATTTAAAAGATTGATGGATTGTAATGAAGAAATACCGGCAAGTTGAATGTCAATTAATGTGCCATCAGAATCAATATAGCTGGTGTGTATCTTTTCACCAATATTGAATTCACCAATCAGTGTTTTATTGTTGATAAACAACTCAACAATTTTTCTACTGTTGACTAATCGACTAGAGAATTTTTCGGTAATTGCAGTTGCACCAGATGTTAAGCCTGTCACTTTACGATTGACAAGTTTGCTATAATCTAATGTATTGTAATGTACTTTAATTGATGCACCACTCGCAGGTGCAGTTGTGAATATTAATTTTTTAGATTCTTTTCGTATGTAATAACCACTTGTTTGAAGTGCATCATTTACATATACTGTAACATCATTAACTTCTTGTAGAATCTTAAATTGTTTTGTTGTGCCGTCAGCTGTGTAATATGAAATTACATCACCAGAAACTTTCAATACGTTTTCAACAACCCAATTACCACCAGATGCAATCAGAACATCATTGCTTGGATATTTGAGTTCCAATTCTTGACCAAACAAGAAGCGGTATAAAAGTTTAAATGAAGACTCTGTACCTTTTGCAAGATACATTGGAAGTACATTTTTAATTAATGTGCTTTTCTCAATCTGCATGTCTTTTGGAAACAATGCTGCAAATGTATTGAAAAACTGTTCTTCAAAATCGTCAATAGATTCATCAACATCAGAAATGTATCTAAGTTCTTTTCCACGTTTTGTTAAATCATTTATTTCTGTACCTTGTTTTGTTTCAAGGTACTCATAGTAAGCTTCTAAAAATGTAATGAATAGAGGATACTCGTCCCGAACAAATTCGGGAACTTGTCTATTAATCAGTAAAGAAGTTTTTTGGTCAATCATTGGATTGCAGTCAATTCTGTTGCAATTGCCGATGAGTCATCAGAATCAATTGTAATGATAGTATTTTTTGTTGAACGAATGATGCCTTTTTCTGACTCAATAGTTAGACGAATCAAACCATCAGTAGTTAAAACAGTCATAACTCTTAAATCATTTAGTGTCACTAATCCTGTAGAGTAATTGATTGTACCTATTGCAGGATTAATAATCTGTCTTTCGGCTGATGTGTTATAGAAAATTGTTCGTAGTGTACCAAATTTTGTATCAAGTACTGGAAATGCTGATGCACCATAACCGTTACCACCAGTAATTGTTATAAGTGCTTTACTGTATTCTTGACCACGATTTGTTACGTTGATAGATTCGATTTTACCATTAACAACAACTGCAACAGCAGTAGCGCCATAACCATCACCAGTAATTGTTACTGTAGGTGCAGTAGTGTAACCAGAACCACCAGATACAACTTCAACACTACTAACTCCAGTATATGAATCTGGCACTTCTTCAATTTGAACATTTCTAAGAATACCATCATTATCATATTCGGTAAATTCTGTTGAAGTCAATTTATTTGTAACTGTGCCTCTATATAACTCACTATGAAAATTAATTTGATATGTTGATGCAACACCTAAATTAGGCTCAAATCTTTTTTGTAGTTTCAACGTACATTCAGAACCAACGATAGCATTTAAGTCAACTGAATCAATCGCATCTTGTAACTTTGATAAAACCAATGTTGAATCAAATTTGGAAAGATTGGTTGTGTTATATAATAAAATTGCGTTCTTAATTGAATTTTTTATTGATTCAGAACTTTGTGATGTTTTACTTTTGTTGTATTGTACTTTATTTTCCAACAACAAATACAAATATTCTGGATCAAGAATAATAGTTTCAACGGCAACAATAGATTTTGGTTTGATGATTTCATCAATGATTCTTTGTTTCTCAGTTTCAGAAATATAATAATTTGTTTTTGGTTTTAAAGACAAAAATACTTTACCATAAACTGGAGGAGATTCTTCTTCACCACCCCAAACTGATAGTGAATCAACTGATGGATAATTTTTGATTATGAATAACTCATAATCTTTTGTAGTGATTAAACGATTCTGTGTTGAGTATTGTGCAACAGCTGAGAATTTGATATCATCAACAGTTTCACGTTCCGCACCACCAGCCGCTGATGAAATTGGTGTGATTGTAAAATTAGTTAATGATTCACTTAATGAATCTGATAAAGTTGAGGTCGCAATAAAATTATTTGCTTTATTTGCATCTGTACCATTTGTTAACAAGTAAGTTACACTAACCACGCCGCCATCAGGTAAACTTTTTCCAACTGTATTATTTCCAAAATAAATTTGATATTTTTCACCCCTAGACTCTTGCAGGTAATAAACTTCGGATGTGGAAGTAATGTCTAAAATATCAGTGACTAAACTATAAATCAATACTGATGTATTACCAACTGATGGAGAAATACCAACTTTAATTGTAGAAGTATCAATATTTAAATCTGGTAAAGTAAATATTTGTTTTGGGTTTGTAGTTTGGTTGTGTATAAAGCTATAAGTAATTAATTGGCCTTCTGAAATATTTAAATTTTCAAAAGAAAAAGAACTATTAGCTTTTGTTACTGTTGTATCTTCCAAAACAACAAAGTTATAAGATTTGCCGTCAATTTTATTTGAAAGGAAAGAATATCCTGATGGAATTGTTAATGTTGATGGTGTTGATGTTGATGAATTTACTAAAAAATTAATTGTTGCAATTGGTGCCTTCATTGAGTGTGGCACATAACCCAAGGCCTTAGCATGAGAAACTACTGAGTCACGAAGCAATGCGGTATCTAAGAAAGATTCATTTGCAACCATATTAAGATAGTAGGCATTGTAATGTGTGTTATATGCCAAAATATCAAGCAATACATTCAGGCCTGACCCTTCAAAGTCATAGTCTGTGAATTCAGATTGTTGATTTAAAAATGTTTTTAGGTTTAACTTGATAGTATCAAAATCAAGTTCCGTAACTCTTAAACGGTCTGCCATGTTATCTAATTCTCTCTAAAAAGAAATTTATCGTAATTGGATTTGTATTATTAATTACAAAGAATTCAAGATTTAATTTATATCTATTATTATCTGGATCAGGTGAAGCCGTAATAGTTGAAACGCTCACTCTAGGTTCAAAATTAACTATAGTCTCAACAACAGCTCTTTCTATTTGAGCTGCAATAATTGAATCTATATTTTCAAATAACAATTTACGAATATTTGACCCAATTTCTGGTTGGAATGGCTTCTCGTAATGATTCGTTAAAATCAAATTTTTAACAGAATTAATTACCGCAAACTCAGCTTTGTGAGTATTAATGTCTTTACGAATTGGATGAATTGCAAAATTCAAATCCAAGTCTCTAAAATTTCGTGTGGAATCTATGTTAGTCGTGGCCATATTCTATTTATCTCATCCGCCAGCAAAAACATTTGATGAACCTGCTGCAACTGATGTGCATCCTGACAATGCATCACCAACTCTTCCTGCACCTTTTCCATTAACAAAAACAGAACCAGAACCTGATGCAATTGGTGCTGCATGGGAAGGACAAGGCGCACCAGGTAATTTGTGTACAGTATTTACATCACCTTGTCTTGACCAAGGAATGCCATTAACAAATACATTTCCAGAACCTGCGGCTCTAACCATTCCCGAACAATGTGCGGTATCGGCATCTCCTATTCTTGTTGCAGCTGGCATATTTTTTACTTGTAATAATCTGTCATAAAAGAACGAATGCCTTCCCACTCATTTTCTATGTCGTGTGTTATTTGAAAAGTGTCTTGTCCTAAATCGTGTTTTACTGTTATCAAATATGTTTTTGTTTGTATTGCATTAGTATCTTGTGCAACTTTAAATAAATCTTTTTTTGGTGGAACATTAGCTACACCTGAAATCGTTGAAGGTGATTCTATTTTATCACTACTTCCTTTACTTACATAAGTGAAGGTATCGTTAAATGGATCTTTATACGTTCCAATAATAGAAAGAGTATTTACTCCTATTGATTGAATTGTTACTTGTTCTGATTGTCCTAATAAAATACCAGATATAGAAGAAATGATTTCTGGCGTGGCAGTTGCAACAACTGTAGAAGATACACTTTTGTTTGTTCTAGTTGTTTTTGGTATTATAGTTAATGAAAGACTAACGGCCATTAGTTTCTCTTTTCATTAATTCTTGTAATCGTCCATTCCATTTGTCTATTTCTTCGTGTTCTTCATGTGAATGTGGTGCATCTGGAATCTCAGGTATAAATTTAATTACATTATCAAATGTTTCAGGTATATCTTCATAGTTAGTATAAGTTTTTAACTCACCATCCACCAACAAAACAAATTCGTGAGCCATGTTAGTTCAAATCAATCCTTGGTGCAGTTACTTTAAAGTTTCCACCAGAAGTCCATGTTGTTGTTCCGCCAACGTCCATTTTGAAATTGCCACCTACTGTTGAAGTCATATTACCACCAATTGTTGCTGTGACATTCCCATCTACTGTGGCATCCACATTACCATCAACTTGTGCGGTTATATTTCCATGAACTGTCGCTTCAACATTCTTATCAACTAACAAATATACATTTTCTTTCACATAAATTTCAGCATCACCTTGAACTGTAATGAGGCATTTACCCATAATGTAAACTCTATCATCACCCATTATAATTTGATAGTTGTCTTTAGTTACCTTTTCAACTTTGTCTCCATCAGGAAACCATTCATTGAAAGAACCATTTCGGTGTGCAAGGTGAATTCGTTCAGCCTCTGGAGTATCATCAAATTCTAATAAATGACCAGATTCAGTTTCAACAACATTATTATAGGGATAAACTGTATTGTAAAGTGTTTCTGGTTCATCCCAAGTATCATTGACAGTTTCCACACCAGTTACAACATTGTCAATCCGCTCTTGTATGAATGTTTTGGTGATTGTATCTTCATCGTTTCTTGCAATACGAGAAGTTGTTGGCTCATCTAAAAGTTTAGGATATGATTCTGCTTGGTCTCTTTCAATAACTTCAATACCTGTTCCGTCTGTATTATAAGTTTTTTCTTTAGGTGTTTTGGGAGCAGTTGCTAATTCTTCCTCAGTTCTTGGATCATTAAACGCTTTTTGTGGGTTTGACTCTTTTAATGGTATACCAGGAAATGCACCAAACATAATTGGTTCTTGTGCGTTTTCTCCGTCTGCAAAAAATCCTACCACCATATCACCTTCTTTTGGTACATAAGTGTTTGTGTTGTTTAAAGGCATAACAGGAGTTGCCCAAGGAAGATTCTCAGTTGGCAAATCCATTTTATTTTCCGAGTGCCAACCAATGCATCTAACTTTACATCGACCTAGTTTAATTGGATCTTGCCTATTTTCAACAACACCAATCCACCAAATAAAGCCGGCCTTGCCAGCAAAATCATATGAATCACTTTTTCTTTGCATATCAATATTCCATTATCTCTTGTACTTGTGCAAAATTACTAGATGGTATGAAGTCATTTCCAGAAGAAGATGATGCAACTTCTATTATTGTTTCATGTTTCTCAAAACCGATAACATGTCTTGAAGCAATAATTATATATTTACCACTCAAACTCTTATCTTCTTCATTATTATTTTTTTCTTTTTCACCAAAAATAGGAGCTTGTACATTAACATTAAATCCTGAGGATAATTGAAAATTACCAGGCATAACAATTTTTAATCGTTTAGACATTAAGTTACCAATAATTGCTTTTCTTTGAAAAACAAAATCTTCAAAAGATTCATTTGTTGAAATAGAAGTAGGGTCGTTTTTCTTAATATATTCACTAAATTTTCTTGCAGCGCCAAAAATAGATAAAGATTTTCTAGAATTAAAATTTTGTGAATTTTCTTTTCCGTCTCTATTTTGAATAGATGTAAAATTGGCTGTATCATTTCCATGTTTCATATTGGAGTAATGGTCATTATAGTTTATTAATTTTGTTTCAATAGTTCTAGTTATTGGGTCAAAACCAATAAATGTGCCAGCATTAACACCTGAACGTGTTCTCTCAATTAAATTTGTCATTGATAAAACTTCAAAGCTTTTCGCACCACTTATTTCATCTAAAGGTGAAGAATTTGATAGATTTTTTGTTAAAAATTTAATATCCAATATTTCAGGTTCAGTTAATAATTTAGATAGTGATGCAAAATTATATCCTGTAACATTTTGAAAAAACATAAAATTTGGAGATTGATTGTTATCTATTGCTCGTTTAGAACACCATTGAATGGCATCAATAGGAGATAAATTAGGTATAACAACATTTCGGACACCTAATGAATCTGAATAAATTCCTTTTAAATTATTTACAGGAACTTTTAAATAATCAATGAGAATTTTTTTAATTATTTCTGAGTATGTCTCTTCATAAGATTGATTTATTTTTTGTTGATCTGAAAAAAACAATTCATCAGATACAAAATGCAAAACATAACCTTCACTATTTGGAGTAATAATATTTCCGTCTGATTGTTTATAAATTCTAAATGCTTTTTTAAACCCGGCAATAGAATCATCATTAAATTTAGTGATATCAATTAAGATAGATTCAGAACCATCAAATAATAATTCAGCAGATAGCCCAACTGCATCTACAATTAAAACATTTCCACTCATAACAGGCATCATAATTGAATCAAATATGTTGATTTCTTCATAAATTGAAGTTATGTCAATTTTTCCTGCTTTGGTGACTATGACCAATTCATTTACCTTAAATTGATTTGAATTTTGTATATTCATTAAGATTTAATCACTTTTTTAAATTCTTTTTCTATTTGTGGAATAAACTCATTTTTTATCAAACGAATTTCTCTTTTAGATTCATTTTCTTCCATTTCATAATCATAATGAGTTTTCTTTTCTTTTGTAATGACTTGCGTAATTTTAGCACCATCAGCTAAAGTAAATACTTGTGTTGTTGAAGCTACATTGGCATAAACATTTGCATCAACTTGAATTTTTTCAACTAAAGAAATATTATCAATATCTGTTTTAGTTACAATTTTATAATATGCTTGAACATTGTTCACACTCATTGCCCATGCAAGACCACTTTGAACTGTTGTATTAGCAGCACCGTTTGCAGTATATTTTTCATCTACAAAATTTATAAATGTATCATATTTTAATGGCCAATCAAATTGTGGATCAATGATATTATTAAATAATAAAACAACCCAATGTCTCTCTGAACTACCATAATATTTGTAAGCAATGATTTCTGGTGTATCAGAATCTTGCACAGAATATTTGTAAAATGCCGAAGAATTATCTTTGAGTGTTTGCTCAAATGAAAATCTAGAAATTATATTTGTTACAGTATCTAAACCAGTGGTTGAATTATTACTACTGTAAAAAGTTTTTGGAAAGTAATTAAAATATTTGGCCATTATCTACCTTCTCTATTACCAAAAGGACTACCATTAATAGACCCACTTCTTGCACTAGCGCCTATCAAATCTTCATTAAAGTCTTGTTTAGTAAGGTAAGTGACTTCTTTAAACTGCAAAGTTAGTTGAATTGAAACCGGCATACCTGTTCTACCAAGACTAGGAATATTTTCATTTGGTACTTCATAAGCAGAAAAACCATTGGGTGCGTAATTAATATTAATATCTTCTAAAATACAAGTTGATACTTGTGGTATATTTGGATTTTGTGCTCCGTTGTAATAGAATTTTATATCAAATTCAGAAGGAGGAATTAAAAATCCTTTACCAAAACTTCCAGATATTTCTGGTGCTTGATGAAATTTCAATCTTTCAATAATTTTTTGAACCTCAAGAGCCTCTCTTTCATCTCTTGGATAAAAGAAAAAATCAAAGTGAAGAGTCCTAAGACTAGGAGATGTGTATAATAATTCTAACATTGGGTTTGTTACAACACCAGTTGCCGCAAAAGCACCTAAAGCACCAAATTCTCCTGCTTTATCTTTTGCTAATTGTTTTCCCATAGCTAATCCAGCTTTAATTACTGCATTTTTTATTGCTTCTTCTCTCTTGTCGCCGCCGGCCTTAATTCCATCAACGCTAGAAACTCCTGCTTCAATCATTTGTCCAAGAAGAGAATTTCCTGGAGACATATCACTATATCTTTGATGGTGTTGATAGTTTAAAGTGTCTGGCATATACAATGCAATAGCATCTGTAGTTAGTGTAGTCCTTCTTAATGCACCAAATCTTTTATCAGTTATAGATTTTATTGAACCGCTTATTATGGTTTGTGTTGATGCAGAGTCTCCAGTTAAGGATTTTGATGCTTGGCCAAATACATTGTTTATTCCGCTTTCCAATCCACGAGCCGCATCTCCTAAACCTCTAGATATTGTTGATGTTAATCCGCTCAGTACCCCATTAGTGGTTTCGTTTATTTTGTTAACTCCACCATTAAATTTTTGTACGAATTCGTTTGCGAAAGAAACAGATGGTATTCCCTGCAATATGTTTTTGACTACATTAGTTGATCCACCCCTTTCATTTATGGAATCATCAGATACGGTTTTTGATGAAAATGCGCTATTATTTTGTTGACGAATATAAATCACCATGTAATGACCTTTATCTGCATTTCCAATGTCTAGTGGATACCGATATGATCGTGATTTAAATATGCTATCTCCCTGAAGACCCGCCAACGGACCTTTATTAAAATTACTTGGATTTTTGTTAAAAAGTATATCTGAGAAACCATAAAGTGCCATGATTGTCCTAAAGAGTTATATATAGTATTTATGTCATATAAAAAAGGAATTTTCAATCCTAAGAATCCAAAGAAGTATAATGGTAATGCAGAAAACATTGTTTACCGTTCTTCATGGGAGTTTAGGGTAATGAAGTGGTTAGATGATAACCCAAAAGTTATCTGGTGGGCATCGGAAGAGTTGCCGATACCATATAAGTCTCCTATCGACCAAAGAGTGCATCGTTATTTTCCAGATTTCATCGTCAGGATCAAACGGAAAGATGGTCAGGAGACTACAATGATACTAGAGATAAAGCCAGAGTCACAGACGAAACAACCT
>Ga0209085_1000353_pt1 | contig 34456 bp, 33 predicted proteins | sample C_131016_EF_Meta_FD_187310 | JGI IMG/M metagenome (GOLD analysis project Ga0209085, IMG submission 187310) | Freshwater microbial communities from Lake Croche, Canada to study carbon cycling - C_131016_EF_MetaG (SPAdes) (version 2) | ecosystem: Environmental > Aquatic > Freshwater > Lake...
CAATAATTTCCACGGATGTATTGCAGGCTGTCACGAGGTGTTGCGTCGTCAAGGCTTACTAGAGGGCATTTGGTGCATCGACCCCCAAGAGGGTTTAAGCCCAGGCCAAGCAGAAGAAATCAATCGGGTTTGTCTCGCCTACCCGCATCTCAATGACGACAGATTTGTAAGTCAAAACAAAGATCGTTGGCTATCGTGAGTATTTTGTTGGTGTTTTATGTTGGTTCACTTTTTTTAACAGGAGACTTGAAATGAAAAAACGTTTTGCTTTGAAGTGCCTTTCATTAGCCGTTGCCACATTGGCAATATCGACCGTTAGCTTTGCGCAAGATTGGAAGCCCAATCGCCCGATCACCGTGATCGTGCCTTGGGCCGCGGGTGGTTCAACGGACCAGGTCACACGTGTCACAGCGGCTGAAATTGAAAAATCATTAGGACAAAAAGTAGTGATCGTCAACCAGCCTGGGGCATCAGGTTCTATTGGAACCAAAAGTGCATTAGATGCACCTAAAGATGGATACACCTGGACTGCAGGTGCCGCCCAAGACTTAGGCAGCTACGAAACGCTTGGCATGCTGAAGACTCGCATCAATGAGTGGCATTTATTTTTAAATGTCGCAAACGTTCAGTTGATTGGTGTCAATCCTGCCTCTCCCTATAAAACAGCCAAGGAACTATTGGATGCGATGAAAGCCAAGCCAGGTCAAATAACGGTAGCAACTGCAGGTGTCACCTCAGCAGGACACAACGCGATGGAATTGATTTCTAAAAACACTGGCGTGAAATACCGCCACGTAACCTATGACGGTGGCAACCCGGCCGTGGTGGCAACCGTAGCAGGTGAAACTGAAGTGACCACCCAACTTGCCGTAGAGCAAGCTGACATGATCCGTGGCAAGCGTATTCGTCCTTTAGCAACCGTGAGCGATAAGGCACTTGATTTAGAGGGCTTTGGAATGATCGAGCCTCTATCTAAAACATTACCAGGATTCAAGGCGCCGGCTAACTACTTTGGCATCTTTATTCCTAAAGGCGTTCCTGACGAAGTAGTCAAAACCGTTGAAAAAATTTGGGTTGACAACATCTCCAAGAGCGAAGCTCTTAAAAAATACGCTACCAGCAGAGGCGCATTGTTTGCTCCCCATTACGGCGCTGAATCAGTAACGGCTGTCATGCCTGCCGTGCAAGCAAACGCTTGGTTATTGTTTGATAGCGGTAAAGCCAAGGTTTCGCCTGACACTGTGGGAGTCGCTAAGCCCTAATTACTTCAAGTTAAAAAGTGAGATGAGAACGTACATATGATCGAAGACACACAAGAAGCCTCGGATGCATCTGCCCAAGCAGCCCATGAAAGAAAAATATCTCCGCGCGGAGACTTGATTCAATCGTTGGTTTGGATTGCAGTTGGCCTGGCAACGCTAGTTGAATCCTTAAGAATGGATCGCCTAGAAAATCAAGATATCAACCCCTATACGGTTCCTGGATTACTTCCAGGCTGTCTTGGAATTGCTATTGTGTTCTTCGGTCTACTCATGGTCTATCGTTCCATCTCACGTCATGCGCTGGCGCCTCAGATAGAGAAACCCACAACCCCTGCTATGCGTCACGAACTTAACCGCATGTGGACAATTTTATTTTTATGCATTGGTTTTTCATGCGGTTTAGTGGGCCACGGTTTGCCTTTTTGGGCTGCGGCAGCCATGTTCATCACGGTCACCATTAGCGTCTTGCAATTTGACCAACTTAAAAAGAACAATAACGTCAAGCGAGGATTGTTCATGGCTGCAGTGATTGGCTTGTGTGCAGGCGTCACCATCATGATGGTCTTTCAAGAATTCTTTTTAGTCAGACTTCCTTAACCCCGAACATTTGGAGAAACGCAATGCTTGACGGTCTGCAAATGCTCGGTACCTCTTACCTTAGCTTTTTAAATTTCTGGTCGTTGTCTTATGGCCTTGGTGGTGCATTCATTGGAATTTTGGTGGGCTGCATGCCTGGCTTATCTGCCACTTTATGCATTGCCTTGCTCACTACATTGACTATCAAGATGGCTCCAAACGATGCTATTTTGATTTTGATTTGTGCGTATGTCGGGACACTGTATGGCGGAAGCCGCAGCGCAATTTTGCTGAATATTCCCGGTACTGCAGCTAATGCTGCTTCTTGTGCTGACGGTTATGCACTTGCATTACAAGGGCAAGCTGGTCGAGCCATTGGCATTGCTACTTCAGGCGCTTTCACTGGTACGTTGTTTGGCGTGATTTGTTTAGCTATGTTCACACCGTCATTGGCGGAAATCGCCCTCTCATTTGGTGCATTTGAATTTTTCTGGCTTGCCTTATTTGGGGTTGCCATGTCCGGCAGTATTGTGGGTGAAGACCCCATCAAAGGCTGGCTCATGGGTTGCTTGGGCTTGCTTATTGCGCAAATTGGACAAGAAGGTCTATATGCTTACAACCGATTTACCTTTGGTTGGGATGAGATGTCGGGTGGCATTTCATTGATTCCTGCATTGATTGGTGCTTTTGGCTTTGCAGAGGTTCTCACCACCTTGGCGGATCCTATCGAACGCAAGATTGTTGAAATGCGTGACTCCGTCTTACCGCGCTTTCGAGAAGTGGCGCAATATTGGCGCACCGTCTTACGTTCTGGCGTCATCGGTGTAGTCACCGGTATCTTGCCAGGTATTGGAGAAGACTCAGGTGCTTGGATGTCCTATGCAGCCGCCAAAGCGGTCAGCCCTGAAAGAGAAAAATTTGGTAAAGGTTCTATTGATGGGTTAATGGCTGCAGAAACAGGCGATATGTCTGCTATTCCAGGAGGCATCATTCCTGCACTTGCATTAGGCATACCTGGCTCAGCACCAGCGGCCGTTCTGATGGCCGCCATGATCATCCACGGCATTCAGCCTGGGCCCATGTTGATGATCAAAACACCTCAGTTTGTATACGACGTTGTCGCTATGACGACGATTGCCACATTTAGTATTTTGCTATTTGGCTTGTTCATGGTGAGGCCTTTGCTATTGGTTTTACGTGTCAAGAGAACCGTTTTAATGCCCATCATCTTTGTGCTGTGCACCGTAGGTGCATTTGCAATTTCATCACGACTATTTGATGTGTACTGCATGATCATCATTGGCATCGGAGCCTTCTTTTTACGTCGTCGTGCCTATGAAATGGCGCCCTTTGTACTTGGGCTCGTCTTGGGTGAATTGTTAGACAAAAGTTTGCGCCGCGGATTAGTTCTTTCAGATGGAAGCTTAGAGCCATTCTTTGTTCGCCCCATTTGTACAGCTTTGGCCTTAGTAACTCTTTTCACCATGCTGATGTACATCCCTGCAGTTAACGAACGTTTCACGATGGGCTGGAAATCTTTTAAGAGTATCTTCTCGCGCAAGTCAGCATGATCGTTGAATTGATATGAGCGCCTATTCATTCGCACTGTGCAATGAGGTATTGCAACCACTTAATTTTGAAGCGCAATGTCGGTATGCGGCATCTTTAGGCTACGTTGGCCTTGAGGTTGCGCCCTTCACTTTAAGTGATAACCCTAAAGACATCACAATTGAACAGGCAAAAACCTTCAAGAATATAGCGAAGTTGCATAGATTGCAAATCACCGGACTTCATTGGCTACTCGTTAAACCTGAAGGTTTGTCCATCACGTCAACAGACGTGACCGTCCAACAAAAAACTGTCGCATTTATCCACCATCTTTGTGCGTTGTGTGCTGCAATGGGAGGAAAGTATTTGGTACACGGTTCACCCAAGCAGCGACTAGTTGTAGGCGAACAAACCCATGCAGAAGCCTTATCTTTAGCTACAAAGTTTTTTGCTCAAGCCGCGCAGAGTGCTCACCAATTTGATGTCACCTATTGCATCGAGCCGCTATCGGCAGACCAGACCCCCCTCATCAATACACTAGCGCAAGCCATTGCAATCGTTGAAGAAGTCAACCACCCTGCACTTAAGACTATGCTTGATACCAGCTCGGCAGGTATCGCTGAAACTGCTTCGATTGCAGATTTAATTGACCAATTTTTTCCTAGTGGCCATGTCGCACACGTTCAATTAAATGATCCTAACCGTAGGGGTCCAGGCCAAGGCGATATGCAATTTGGCCCCATCTTGCGTGCGCTTCATAGAAATAATTACCAAGGCGCTATCGCTATAGAACCCTTTGATTACCAACCAGATGGCCAAGCATGTGCGGCCCACTCTATTGGATATTTAAAAGGTGTGGGTGAAATTCAATAAAACCTAAAACCCCGTCCTATGCAACCTACTTTTCGAATTGCAGAAATTGAATTACTTGAAACACCAGTCGTGTTAAGGATGCCTTTTCGTTTTGGCATCGTGACATTGCGAAAGTGTTTTCAAGCATTTGTTCGGGTGCGCATTGAAACCTCCGATGGTAAAAGTGCATGGGGCGCTACAGCCGAAATGATTGCACCGAAGTGGTTCGATAAAAATCCAAACCTGACCGATGACGAAAATTTTGAGCAAGAGCGTGATGTCTTACGCATTGCCAGAGAGGCATATCTCAGCGATACATCCGCTGATACTGCATTTGGCCATTTCATTCGACACCATGATGCGCACCTCAAGTTTTGCGCTTCAAAAGGATACAACCAACTTTTGGCAAGTTATGGCAATGCTCTTATTGATAAGGCGGTTTTAGATGCGCTATGCCGCGAACGTAATATGTCGTTCTACCAAGCGATGCAATCTAATTCAGCCGGAATAGACAATCGCCACCCGCAATTTGATGGCATCGATTTCTCATCTTTTCTAAATGATTTATCTCCCTCAACCCATATCCATGCCCGCCACACCGTAGGCATGGTCGATGCCATTACTTCTGATGACATTACCGAACCTGTCAATGACGGTCTACCCGAAACATTAGAACAAGTGGTTGAGCGCTACGGTCATCGCTATTACAAACTCAAAGTTTGTGGGCAACTTGACAAAGACATAGTCAGATTGACAGCCATTGCATCGGTTCTAGATCAGATCAAAGAACCTTATTTCGCATCTCTAGACGGTAATGAGCAATATAAAAATGCAGAAGAAGTTGCAGAACTTCTCTCTGCCATGCGTGCTACTCCAGTGCTGAATCGTTTGGTCAACAGCATCATGTTTGTGGAGCAACCCATTAGCCGTGCACACGCACTTGACACTGATCTATCCCATATGGCTTTGGGATTACCTGTCATCATGGACGAGTCAGATGGAACGCTAGACGCCTTTGTACAGGCTAAAGAAAAAGGTTACTCGGGTATTTCTAGCAAGACATGCAAAGGCATCTACAAATCATTTTTAAATGCGGCCAGATGCCAGCAATGGAATGCAGAAGGAAACGGCAAGCACTTCTTCATGTCTGGCGAAGACTTGACTGTCCAAGCTGGATTGTCCATCCAACAAGATTTAGCTTTGGTTAATTTATTAGGTATTGCCCATGTTGAAAGAAATGGACACCACTATGTCAACGGTTTGGTATCAAGTCCTAAGCAAGAACAAACCGACTTTCTAAACCACCACGGTGATTTATATGAAAACTCATTTGGCGCTGCGCGCGTAAAAATTACCCAAGGTCGCTTAAACATAACATCATTGACATGCCCTGGTTTTGCCAGTGCCGCTATGCCAGACTTTTCACGTATGCATCCCCTGGGGCACGCTTCTCGTCTATAGGATCATCTAAATGGATATTCAATTAATAAACGACCAAGGAAATCATTACAGCTACACCATGCATGCGAAAGCGTTGGTTACTCCCAAAGAGACTCCTAGTTTCAACCGAATTGTTTATTCAGCCGCCCACGTAGTATCTAATCCCCTTGCGGCAGCAGACCCTTGGCTTAAAACGCCATTAGATTGGGAAGCAACGCTCGCCTATCGTCGCTATTTGTGGTCTTTGGGTTTTGGCGTAGCAGAAGCCATGGATACAGCGCAACGCGGCATGGGTTTAGATTGGCCTACTTCGCTAGAGTTAATTCAACACACCTTAGATGCGGCAAAAGAATTTCCTAATGCGATAGTTGCGTCAGGTTGTGGCACCGACCATCTAGAGACAGACCTAGTTAAATCTGTAGACGACGTTATCCGCGCCTATGAATTCCAAATGGAAGCGATTGAAGCTTTAGGTGGAAAGCTCATCATCATGGCAAGCCGCGCATTGGTCAAAGTTGCTAAAAGCCCAGATGATTATGAAAAAGTCTATGCACGCATCATTTCGCAAGCCAAGCAGCCCGTCATACTGCATTGGTTGGGCGATATGTTTGACCCTGCATTGAATGGCTACTGGGGATACCAAGACTTAGACAAGGCCACACAAACTGCGCTTGACATCATTCACACCTATAAAAACAAAGTAGACGGTATCAAAGTTTCACTTTTAGACAAACACCGTGAAATCAACATGCGTAGACGTCTACCGGCAGGCGTGAGGATGTATACAGGTGATGACTTCAATTACCCCGAGTTGATTGCTGGAGATGGCATTGGTGCAGAAACAGTCCACCAGCAAAGCGACGCCTTACTTGGAATTTTTGATGCCATCGCTCCGACGGCTAGCAATGCGCTACAGCAACTTTCTCTTGGTAATTCCAATGGATTTATTCAAACCCTAGAACCTACTCTGGCGCTTTCGCGGCATATCTTTCAAGCACCCACGCGCTTTTATAAAACTGGCGTGGTATTCATGGCTTGGCTCAACGGACACCAATCGCATTTTTCGATGGTCGGTGGGCAACAAAGTGCACGCTCTGTGCAGCATTTATGCGATTTATTTGTGCTGGCCGACAAAGCAGGTGTATTTATAAATCCAGATCAAGCACACTCTCGCATGCAAGCGTACTTGAAAGTCCATTGCTAAATTTATATTAATCCGTTGAAAACCAGTTTGCCTATGGATCAAGTTAATTTTGTAAATGGAAAAACCCGTGTCTATGGCATTGTGGGTGACCCCATTGAGCAGGTTCGATCTCCAGAAATGGTCACTTGGGAAATGCAAAAGCGCTACCACAATGCTGTGCTGATTCCCATGCATATTGCACGCGAAGAATTTGATTCTGTAATGCCCAACATCATGCGCATACAAAATTTAGATGGCTTGATTTTTACCATTCCCTTCAAAGCTAAAGCCATTACGTTTGCAAAAACCTTAGGCCTGCAGGCTGCGCAAATTGGCGCTATCAACGCCCTCAAAAAACACAGCAATGGTGATTGGAGCGGGGAGATATTTGATGGCGTGGGATGCGTAGAAGCTTTTAAACGCCGTGGCATTCCCATACGCGACAAACGTTTACAACTAATAGGCTTAGGTGGCGCCGGATCGGCTATTTGCGTGGCACTGGCATATGAAAAACCGAAGTTGATGCGTCTTTTTGATATCAACCCCCAAACGACTGAGCGCATGGTCAAGATAGTGAACACCATCAGCCCACAAACTGTGGTTGAAGTTGGAACGCCTCACGCTGATGGAATTGATATCTTGCTCAACGCGTCACCAGTAGGTATGCTGAGCGACTCTCGATTACCCTTGGACGTTGAAACGTTCAAAAAGGAATTGATTGTTTTTGACGCTATCGTTATGCCAGAAAACACCCCTTTGCTAACACTAGCCGTTAACTGCGGATGCCAAGTAGTTCGCGGAAGAGAAATGATGCTCGGACAAATATCAAAAATCGTTGACTATTTTTTTGCACCTTAAAAGCAGGCCAAAGGAATCCCCTTTAGAGGTCAGATGCTTTAGAATCAGAGAGTGCTCACTAGTTGAGCGCATCCGCTAGGGGTGTTGGTGCCAATAAGGTGGCATTGACTGAGAAAGTCCCTTTGAACCTGATTGAGGTAATACTCGCGCAGGGAAGCTAGTTTTAAGAACCGGAACTGGGTTAACACCCCACACACTCCGAATCTGCGTTAGCCCCCTGCCGTTGTAGTGATGGACAACATGGCACACGACGCGTCAAGTATTGAAGAAGAGTTAATGGCTTTCTTGCATTTGCAAGAGGTAGATGATTCTGCGTTTAATGCGATGGCTTTGCGCCTTTTTAAGTACCAAGCGCAATTCAATCTGCCGTTTCAACGCTTTTGCCAAATGCGAGGCAAAACGCCGCTTACTGTCACGCATTGGCACGATATTCCAGCAGTACCGATCAATGCATTCAAAGACCTTGACCTGACATGTACGCCTACCCAAAACTGTGAGCGCGTCTTCATGACCAGTGGAACTACGCGCGGTGATATCAAAGGCCGGCACTACCACCCTTCCCTTTTGGTATACGACACGTCAATGCGGCTCAATTTTCAGCAGCACTTGATGCAAAAACTGCCAAAGATTCGGATGGGGATTCTCTTTCCAACTGTGGACATGATGCCCAACTCGTCTCTTGCGCATTACCTCAACTTATCACTTAAGCACTTTGGAACCCAAGACAGCAGTTACTTCATGGGTCCTAGCGGTTTAGACACACAAGGACTATCGCTAGCCTTGAAGGAGGCTCAGCAAACTGGTGAGCCGATAGCGCTAATGGGCGCTAGCTACAGCTTGGTCCACGCTATGGATGCCTTGAATGCGACTGGTCTTAATTTCAAACTACCCACTTCAAGTTGGTTGTTTGATACAGGCGGCTTTAAAGGCCAATCGCGTGAGATTGAAGCCAATAGTTTTTATGAACAACTGTCCAACACATTTGGCGTGCCACGCTCGCACTGTTTCAATATGTATGGCATGACTGAACTCAGTACCCAGTTATATGACGCAGGAAACAACACAACCCCATCTGTCAAACGCGGACCACACTGGCTGCGCACGAGAGTCATTGATCCGATCAGCGGACAAGAAATGTCTCAAGGTGAACGCGGTATCTTGGCGCATACAGACTTAGCCAACTACAACTCGGTCACCACCATACTGACAGAAGATGTTGGTATTGCCACGGACGAAGGCTTCGTATTACTCGGCAGAGCGCAAGGCTCGCAAGCCAAAGGCTGCTCTTTGGCAGTTGACGAATTTCTACAAGCAGCACGCATATGAGCATATTGCGTTTCACCGCAGGTTACGTTCCAGGTATTTCGCAAGAGGAACTTGCGTGGCATACCTTGGAATATGGCGATAAAGATTCCCGGTTGGAGGTGAGAGTCCCCATCTTGATGCCAGCCCAAATGCTAGTGGTGACGCAAAGTGTAAAAAATGCTTGTAACGCGCAAATTAAAACAATGGATGTTTCTGAGATCGTGCGTGTCATTGATCAAGCGATTCTGAGATTGCTTGACGTAAATAATGAAGATAGAAAACGCATAGATACGCTGTTACCCATTGCTACAGGCATGGACTCAACGATGTTGCGCCACAACTTCAGTCAATATTTACAAACTTTTCGCGCGCTGCAATTGCATCGCTTTATTGCAGAAGACTTCAGCAATCCTAAAATGTTGGATGAGTTTCAGCCGCGCATTACCGGTGGTTGGACCAAGGCGGTAGGTGCAGAACTCATCACGCATATTTGGGCGGGTAACGTGCCAGGTTTGCCTTTATGGAGTTTGATTTCGGGGCTATTGGTCAAATCTGGAACGATTGGCAAAGTTTCCAGTGCCGAACCTATTTGCGCATCCATCTTTGCAAAAGTATTGGTAGACATAGAACCTCGACTTGCAGACTGCCTGTCGATTATTTGGTGGCCCAATGAAGACACGAACACCTCCATTCATTTATTTCAACAATCAGACATAGTGCTTGCCTATGGTGGAAATATGGCGCTCGCTGCAGTTCAAGCCCAAGTACCTGTCACCACACGCTTTTTACCGCACGGGCATAAACTGAGTTTTGGCATGGTGTCTGCGTCTGCGCTTTCAGTTGTTCGCGCCAAACATATTGCCGCCCATGCAGCATTGGACATCGTTCGTTACGAACAACAAGGGTGTTATTCACCGCAAATGTTCTATGTAGAACGTGGCGCACAAGTGAGTCCCCAAGAATTTGCACAAACACTTTGCGGTGAAATGGCCGCATTAGCCCACAAATATCCAAGAAGCAGTCTCTCCATAGAGGAAGCTTCGCATATCGCCTCTTGGCGTGAGTCGCATGAATTTGCGATGCTGCAAAGCCCTGCGGTTCAGGTGCTGGGAGATAAGAAAGACGCGTTTGTTGTGGTTTATAGCGATGTGCCTGTGTCACTCAACCCCAGTCCACTCAATCGCTGCGTCACCGTGGTTGCCGTAGATTCGTTGTTGGACGTCATGCCCTTGCTAAAAGACCAACGTTCCTATTTACAAACGGTAGGTCTGGCAACAGATCCAGAAACATTGCTAGCACTTGGAGATGCACTTGCGCAAGCAGGCGTTACACGCATTTGTGCCATTGGAGAAATGACCTCACCTGCCGCCGGTTGGCACCATGATGGACGTTTCAGCTTGTCCGATTTAGTAAATATGGTCGATATTGAAGCATCGACGGAAGTTACAGCGAATCAGTTGACCGATTATGAACTCTGATTCAGTCACTACCGAACAAGAAACTAAGGCGCTGCATTTGTTGCGACTACGTGAAGTGTCTTTCTCCTACCTAGATGGCGTTGAAACACTTCAAAATATCCACCTTGATTTAGCGCCCGGCGAATTCCATTGCTTGATTGGGCGCAGCGGTTGCGGGAAAACCAGCTTACTCAAATTGGCAGCCGGCCTACTTCTTCCCAAAAACGGTGAAGTTGTTTGGAATAACAAACCACTGGATGCTCCGCAAAGCGAAATGGGTTTTGTATTTCAAAGCCCCACTCTTCTTGAGTGGTTAGATGTTTTAGACAACGTATTGTTGCCAGTTGCGTTGCACAGAAAAATTACAACTCCAGACTTAGACAAGGCTAAAGATTTACTTCAAAGCGTTGGACTTGGAAACAAGCTCCACAACAAACCCACAGAACTATCGGGCGGGCAACAAAGCCGCGTTGCGATTGCTCGCGCTTTGATAACCGGTCCACGCATCTTGTTTATGGATGAACCCTTTGCATCTTTAGATGCGATTACCCGCGAAGAACTGCAACGCGATTTGATGACAATTTGTGCACAACACAAAACCTCTATCTTGTTTGTGACACACGATATAGGCGAAGCGGTCTATCTGGGTGACCAAGTTTCGGTGATGGTGGAAGGAAAGATTCATCACACACTAAAAATCGACTTACCGCAACCACGCCATAACGCCATACGCCATAGTCCAGAGTTCAACCACTACAGTGCAAGTCTGCGCCATGCCATGGGGGGTGCGGCATGAAATCAAAGTCGTATGTTTGGACATGCTGCATAGGTGTGGTTTTCTTACTATCTTGGGAAATTCTGGTGCGCTATCTAGGCACCTCTGCATTGGTCATGCCAGCCCCTACACAAATTGCAGATGTTTTATTGAAAAGCTTACATAACGGTTATCTGTGGCCACATATTTGGCAAACATTGGTAGAAGTTTTTTGGGGAATTTTGCTGGGTGGATTGATGGGGTGTATTGGCGGCATTGCTTTAGGTGAATCAAGTCGTTTACGCAATCTACTCATGCCCTATGTGGTCTTAAGTCAAGTTGTACCCAAACTTGCACTCGCCCCTTTGTTCATTGTTTGGTTTGGTTTTGGGGTGTTGCCCACCATCGTCATGACTGCATTAATTTGTTTTTTCCCGCTACTGGAAAACACAGTAACCAGCATGCAACAAGTAGATCCCCAAAAATTAGAGCTTTTCAGAATGCTGCGTGCAAACAGGTGGCAAACGCTATGGCGTCTAAAAATTCCCTCTGGCTTGCCGAGCATCATGGCAGGTCTGCGGGTTGCTGTGGTACTGGCTTGGGTGGGTGCCGTTGTGGGTGAATTCATTGGTTCAAGCAAGGGGCTTGGTGCCCTCATCATCGCGGCCCAAGGGTCTATGGACACACCTTTGATGTTTGCTGTCTTGGTGGTCATCACGGTGCTTGGCATTTCTAGTTATTGGACTGTTCAAACCATTGAGCAGCGGTTTTTCAAATCTTAGTTTTCATTTCTCCAGAAAGTATTTTCATGTCTTGCGCGTTTATCAATATCCGGTTGGCTATCGCCAGCACCATAACTTGTGCATTGGCATTGTTCATTCCATTCACTGGTCATGCCCAATCCCCCGCAAAGCTCGACAAAGTTGTCATTGCCGGATGGGGCAAACCCATTACTGAAATCACTAATCTACTGGTTGAGGAAGACAAAGGCTTCTTCAAAGCCAAAGGTATTGAGATGGGCTTTATTCCTGGGGCTGGCGGTGCAGATGCCATCCGCAATTTGTTGACCGGCCAAGCCGATGTGGCATTTACGGACCCTGCTTCTTTTTTCACCGCCATCGATAAGGGTGAGAGGTTAAGAGCTATTTACGATATTTACCCACAAAATATTTTTAACTTGGTGTCTCTTAAATCTCAAAATATCACCAAGCCTTCTGACCTCAAAGGCAAACGCATTGGCGTCTACAGCTTAGCCAGCGGCACGCGGCAAAACTTACAAATTTTGTTACACCAAGCAGGCCTCACTGAAGCTGATGTCACCATTGTTGTGACTGGCTTGTTGAACTTCTTGCCCTTGATGCAAGGCCAGGTAGATGCCACAGCCGCCACAGACACAGGTTTGCTGGTTGGCAAACAAAAAGGCTTGGGCGATGTGAATGTGATGGAAGTTAAAAATTATGTGAACATCTCCAGCGATTTTTTTGTGGTGCGAGAAGAAACCTACCAACAAAAGAAAGATGTTCTCAAGCGGTTTTTACAAGCCTACCAAGACAGCGCTGAATGGATGATGCGATCCCCCCAAGAAGCAGCAAAGCTTGCTGTGAAATTTGCTTTAGATGGCCAAAATGAATCTGCTAATTTAGAAGTCATCAAAATGCGCAATGCTTCTAGCGTGTCACCCATGACCCAGCAAAAAGGGCTAGGTGCTTTTGACATGGGTGTGATCCAAAAAGGCGCTAATGCCTACAAAGCATTTGGCTTGATTCAACGTGATGTCAAAGTTGCGGATGTCATCAGCCAAGACTTGCTACCAGGTAAAAATTAATGGCTTCCAAGCGTTTTCATAACCAGACTGTTTTGGTCACGGGTGCTAGCCGTGGCATTGGTGCGGCTATTGCTAAAGCATTTGCATCTGAGGGTGCCTGTGTCTTGGTCAACTACCTTGCCAATACAAACGCAGCCAATGACGTGGTGAAAGCCTGTGAAACATTAGGTGGTACGGCGCTTGCCTTACAAGCCGATGTGCGTGATCCATTGGCCGTAAAAGAAATGGCAACCCATGCCATGCATGAAGTTGGCCGTATCGATATTCTGGTGAACAACGCATTTAGTCCCTACGCGTTTGACCCAGAAAACCGCAAACGCTTCTGGGAAACACCTTGGTCCGACTACCAAACACAGTTTGACGGTGCTGTGCAAGCTACTTATAACGTCTGCCAATCTGTGATTGGGCAAATGCGCCAACGCGCTAAAGGCAGCATCATCAATATAGTGAGTGACTTGGTCTACAGACCTAGCATTGCCTATAACGACTACACCACCGCCAAATCTGCCTTGGTGGGTTTTAGTAAAAACTTGGCTACTGAATTAGGTCCCTATGGCATTCGAGTCAACTGTGTAGCACCTGGATTGGTCAGCCCTACTGCTTCTAGCGCACACACCAAAGAAGCAGTCAAAGATAAGCTGATCGCTCAGACCCCATTAGGACGAATCGCCACCCCAGAAGACGTTACAGGGCCTGTTTTATTTTTAGCGTCGGATTGGAGCCAATTTATGACCGGACAAGTATTGGTTGTCGACGGTGGATTGGTGATGGCTTAACCATGCACAGCATGCAGTGGCACGGGCGCAAACCCATGGTTCAAAGGTCCATGACCGTGGCCCGTGGTGATGTCTGCGCCATGCGCGATCGCTTGCACAATAAATTGGCGGGCGCAGTGCACGGCCTCAGACAAACCCAAGCCCAAGGCCAAATTCGCGGCGATGGCAGACGACAAGGTGCAACCAGTTCCATGCACATTGCGGCTTTGGATACGACGCGAAGCCAAACGCTCAGAAGGCGAGTTCGGTTGCACCAGCAAATCCATCACGTCGTCACCCCGCAAATGCCCTCCTTTGAGCAAAACAGCACGCGCACCCATCGCCAGCAAATCGCGTCCTGCCTGCTCCAACGCACTAGCGTCCGATATCTCGCGACCCAACAGCAAAACAGCCTCATCCAAATTGGGGGTGATAAGGGTTGCGCGAGGAAACAACTCTCGCACCAAGACTTGCACCGTTTCGCTGGCAATCAAGCGGTCACCACTGGTAGCCACCATCACGGGGTCCAGCACCACATTTTTCAACTGGTAATGGTCAATCGCCCAAGCGACAACGTCGACAATTTCTGGGGCATGCAACATGCCGATCTTGATGGCGTTAACGCCAATGTCGTCCATCACAGATTGAATTTGTGCTTTGAGGAACTCGGCTGGTATGCCGTGAATACCTTGCACGCCTATCGTATTTTGTGCAGTCAACGCTGTGATGGCAGTCATGCCATAACAACCAAGGGCAGCGAAAGTTTTCAAGTCGGCTTGTATACCTGCACCGCCTCCGCTGTCAGATCCGGCGATGGTCAAAACGCGTGGGTAATGCTTCAAAGGGGTAGTTGGTTGGATATTCATAGTTTGAATTATGCGCAAAGGTTTGAAAATTCTTTGCAGGGGTCTGAAAAATTATGAGCAGCGTATCGCATTGCGTTGTTTTAGGTGCTGGACTGATGGGACGTTTACTAGCCCATAGCTTGGCACGCTTAGGGCATCGTGTGGATGTATACGAAGCGCAAGGTCCAGACGCTTTAGGTTCTGCTGCCCGCGTAGCCGCAGCTATGTTGGCACCGCTTGCAGAGTCGGCCATCACTGAATTGCCAGTGGTGCGCATGGGGCAACATGCTCTCAAACGTTGGCCCGAACTACTGCACGAACTTCAACTACCTGTTTTCTTTCAACAAAACGGTACGTTGATCGTTTGGCATCGCCAAGATGCCTCTGAAGCACAACGCTTTGCGCAATTGCTTGCGCGTACACAAACCCAATTACCAAGCTTGCCTGCATTGCAATCTTTGGAAAACACAGCGCTTGCAGAAAAGGAGCCGGCATTACAAGACCGTTTTCAAAATGCTCTTTACTTGCCCGAAGAAGGACAGTTAGATAACCGCCAACTTCTCGTTTCATTACTAGACAGCCTTCAAACACAACAGGTCGGCCTGCATTGGAATAACGCCAAATCACCCGAAGATTTTTCTCCTGGTAATGCTGGCCAACCCGACTGGGTGTTTGACTGCCGGGGCTTGGGCGCAAGACAAGAATGGAGCGCACTAAGAGGCGTTCGCGGTGAAGTCATTCGCTTACACGCACCCGAAGTCACATTACAAAGACCAACGCGCTTGATTCATCCGCGCTACCCCATCTACATAGCGCCTAAGCCAGACCATGTATTTGTGATCGGTGCCACTGAAATTGAAACAGAAGATCTGTCACCTGCAAGTGTGCGCTCAACTTTGGAGTTGCTCAGTGCTGCCTACACCGTGCACAGTGGTTTTGCTGAAGCGCGTATCTTAGAAATCAGCACACAAGCACGGCCTACTTTGAGCAACAACCTGCCGGGAATTCGACAAATTGGTCCCTGCAGCTTGCAGATCAATGGCTTGTACAGACATGGTTTTTTAATTGCGCCGGCCATGTTAGATATCGTTTTGGAGTGGGTGCAGTCACACAATACAACACTCGCCGCACAATTTTCTTTGAAGTTTGAACATGCCTGAACCCGCCACGATACAAGTGCTTATCAACCAAGCGCCACACGATCTGCCAGCCAATGCCACTTTGGCAGATGCCTTGCAACGCGTAGGTATTGCACCGCCATTTGCTGCTGCGGTCAATCTGCAGTTTGTTCCGAAAACGCAATACGCATGCCATGTGCTGCATCCAAATGATCAGATAGAACTCATCGCGCCTATTACGGGCGGCTAATGTCCATGGAATCACCTATGTCTACTTCTTCACCTCTCACGCTGTATGGCGAGACTTTTACAAGCCGTCTACTTTTGGGTACATCACGCTACCCTTCTCCTAGTGTGTTGCTCGCTGCCGTCGAGCGCGCACAACCGGCGATGTTGACAGCGTCTTTGCGTCGTCAAACAGGTGCTGGTGGCGAAGCGTCACAAAGTTTTTGGAACTTGCTTCGCGAAGCCAAGGTGCCTGTACTTCCTAACACTGCTGGCTGTCATAGTTTGCAAGAGGCGATTACAACAGCTGAAATGGCGCGTGAAGTTTTTAATACCGACTGGATCAAACTCGAGTTGATTGGTGACGATTACACCTTGCAACCCGACACCTTAAATTTACCTGAAGCTGCCAGTCGGCTCATCAAAGCTGGATTCAAAGTACTTCCGTATTGCACCGAAGATTTAGTCTTGTGCCAACGGTTGGTAGATGTCGGTTGCCAAGCAGTTATGCCATGGGCAGCCCCTATAGGCACGGGCAAAGGACCGGTTAATCCCTCAGCATTGCGGACGCTGAGAGAACGCCTTTCCGTTCCCTTGATCGTTGATGCAGGCTTAGGCCTTCCCTCACACGCATGCCAAGTCATGGAATGGGGTTACGACGCTGTTTTGCTCAACACCGCTGTAGCGTTGGCACAAGAACCTGTTGTTATGGCGGGCGCTTTTGCTGATGCAGTTCAAGCAGGCCACAACGCATTCTTGGCAGGTGCTATGCAAGCGCAAGATACGGCACAGCCAAGCACCCCTGTTTTAGGTACACCTTTTTGGCACCACGCATGAACACCACTCCTACACCTAACTCTGCGTCTGCTATCGCACATGGCATCGCAGAGCGCTACGCCCATTTAAAAGTGGGTGAAGTACTCAGCTATTCGCAGTGCTCAGGCGATTCAACGCTGATTCCCAATATGCCGTCACTTTCAATCGAAATGCAAGGCGTTCTGGTGGGTTGCCGCATGTTGGGTTTTGTAGAGCACGATGCCCAATGCATCGTGCATGCGTGGCAAACTCAAAGTGAGCGATTGGGTGCTTTTGATATCGCGCTATGGCCAACAAACGCAAGTGACTTTGGTATGTCTGCTTTCCCAAGAGCAATTACTTTTGCATCATGTCCAAAACAGTTAGGTCTTTATGCAGTTTTGCCAAACGCACAATGGATAGCGCGAATGGCCAAAGCAGGCGTTCCTACCGTTCAGTTGCGTTTTAAATCAGAGGATAAAGCTGCAGTCGCAAAAGAAGTAACTGCAGCCGTTGCAGCCACGCAAGGCACGAACACATTACTTTTCATCAATGACCATTGGGAAGAAGCCATAGCCGCAGGCGCTTACGGTGTGCACCTTGGCCAAGAAGACATGCAAGAGGCACCTGTAGAAAAAATTCGATCTGCTGGGTTGCGCTTAGGTTTAAGCACGCACGGGTATGCAGAAATGCTGTTGGCAGATCGCCATTCACCTAGTTACATGGCTTTAGGCGCAGTGTTTTCAACCACCCTAAAGCGCATGGTCACTGAGCCACAAGGGCTTGGTAGGTTGGAGCGCTACGCACAGTTAATGCACCACTATCCGTTGGTAGCCATTGGCGGAATAGACCTTGAACGATTACCTGCTGTGGTCAAAACCGGTGTGGGTTCAGTTGCAGTTGTGAGAGCAATCACTGAGTCAGAATCACCCGAGGTAACTGCCATTGCATTTCAGAGAGCAATTAGGCCTTGACATCTACCCGATGAAACCCAGGCAATTCATACGTCGTTTGGGTTAATGGCGCAGCTAAGTTTTTAGGCACTTTAAAAGCACTCAAGCTTTGCGCATTGATGAATTTGGTTTTCAACTCACGCATAAAGTATTGGGCTGAATACATATTGCCATCTTGCAGAGCAGAAGCAATTTTGTGCATATCAGCATCTTGTGCGTTAGGTCTGTCAAAGACCGTTAAAGCAGCAAGGGATTGTTTTGCCAACTCTAAATCACCAGATTCGATCGCTGAAAAAAGAGCTTGTAATTTGCTCGCGCGCTGCTTTTTGCGGTCGTCTGACCCATGGTGTTGCCCTCCCCACTGACGGGAGTTGGCATCTATTCGCAATGCATTCGAGGTATCCATAACGGGCTCCTTTAGTTTGATCTGTCTGTTCTTTTTCCTTTTGTTAGCAATAGCGAGAAAGTGATTGGCTGGCTCTGTAGACCTGTTTTATTAAGCTCAATTGAAAAATTGAATGTCAAGAAACCGGCCAATCGTTTTATATGTAGCAAAAGGGATGCCAACTTTTAAATGACACCCAGCTGCCTATATTTAGTCTGCTTTGATGTTGCGGGTTTCGATGAGTTTTTTCCAGCGGACAAATTCAGCAGCCTGATATGCGGTGAATTGTTCGGGAGTATTAGCCACAATCTCAAACCCCAATTCAAGTAACTTTGGTTTGACTTGTGGGTCATTCAAACTAGAAACAATGGCTGCATGGAGCTTTGCTTTCAAGTCCAAGGGTAATCCCTTGGGTGCAGCAACAGCCTGCCATGAATACACATTAGCCTCTTTGATACCCAACTCTTCCAAGGTGGGCACATTGGGTAGCAATGGCGATCGTTTAGCACTGGTGATGGAGAGAGCACGCAACTTACCCGCCAAAATTTGTGGCAAGGCGGTATTGACGTTCATAAAAGAAGAATCTACCTGACTGCCTAATAAGTCGGTCATGACGGGACCACCGCCTTTGTAAGGCACGTGGATACCGGTTGTGCCCGTTTGAAGCCAAAATAATTCGGCGGTGAGGTGGTCACTGCTTCCGTTACCAGAAGAAGCAAAAGTCATTTTTTCTGGATTTGCCTTTAAGAAAGTAACGACCTGCGCCATGGTTTTATGGGGTGAATTGGCTGGTACCACCAATACATTGGGCGCTTGAACAGCAATCGTGATGTAGTCGAAATCTTTAAGTGCGTCGTAAGCAACCTTTTGTAACAAATGCGGCGCGATAACGAACGGCCCTAAAGATGACACGAATAAGGTGTGCCCATCTGGCGGTGCTTTGGCAACGATTGCGGCACCTATGGTTCCCGTCGCGCCTGCTTTGTTGTCGGTAATAAAGGTTCCACCAAATTTTTCTTGAAGTTTGGGCGCGAGAGTTCGCGCGATTAAATCTGTTGAACCGCCTGGAGGAAACGGAACAATGATGGTCACAGGTTTATCTGGCCAAGCCCATGCAGATGTGAGGCACAAACTTGTTAGTAAGCTTGTTAAAAATTTATTCATAACTTTTCTCCAATATGTCGTGAGAGATTATGTACATATTGCTGGGTAGGGTAATCCTTGAGCAAGTGTCAAAAATTTAGCTTTTCAAGGTGTACATTTAAAAAATTGATACCAGTTCAATGCAAGTAAAAATAATTAGGAGACAAAATGCAAATCCAATCAAACAATGCACGCCGAAGTTTTTTAAAAGTAGCTGCAGGAGGTGGTCTTACTGCAATTAGCTTAGGGGCTGGAGCGCAGGCTTTTAATTTCCTGCCAAACCAGCGCTACCCTGATCCCAATGTTTTTATATTGGATCCAAGCTTTGCCAAATATAGGATTTATAGCAGCACTATCGAGCAAGTTGCAACTGGATTTAGATGGGCCGAGGGCCCTGCCTATTCTGCTAAGGGTGGATACTTGCTTTTCAGCGATATCCCCAATAACCGCATCATGAAGTTTGATGAAGCGACTGGTAAGACCAGCGTCTTCCGCGAAAAATCAAACTACGCTAACGGTAATACATTTGACCGCCAAGGCAGACTTATTACCTGCGAGCACTCCGTAACACGCAGAGTGACGCGAACAGAAGCAAACGGAAAAATTACCGTATTGGCCGATAGCTTTGAAGGCAAGCGCCTGAATGCACCCAATGACGTGGTCGTTAAATCAGATGACTCCATTTGGTTTACGGATCCGCTGTTTGGTATCAATGGCGAGTGGGAAGGTACACGGGCCAAACCAGAGCAGGCGACTACCAATGTTTACCGAATTGGCTCTGATGGAAAAATATCTGCAGCTATTACAGACTTGGTAAATCCAAATGGTCTGGCTTTTTCTCCAGACGAGAAAAAACTCTATGTCGTCGAATGGAAAGGAACTCCCAACCGCAGCATTTGGAGTTACGACGTAAATGCAGACAGCACTTTAACGAATAAGACAAAAGTGGTTGATGCTGCAGACCAAGGCTCGCTCGATGGTTTTAGAGTCGACCGAGACGGAAACCTCTGGTGTGGTTGGGGAAGTAATGGTGCCCTACAACCAGAGCCAGCAGATATCAATGGTCGCAAGGTCTTTCAACTCAAGGGCAAATCTGAAGATTTAGATGGTGTGATGGTTTTTAACCCACAAGGCAAAGCCATTGGTTTTATTAAACTGCCCGAGCGTTGCGCCAATTTGGCTTTTGGTGGGCCGAAGAAAAACCGTCTTTATATGACTAGTTCTCATTCCATCTATGCGCTTTATGTTGAAGCGCATGGGGCGACTTAACTCTGCACATTGACTAACCGTCCTATCGTGGCGGTTAGTCATCAGCCTGATGCTTTTAGCTTTTTACATCTACTAAGTGGCAAGTCAATTTAGTACTTAGGTGAACGTCTGGAGAAAACCCCTTGAAATCAAGTTTTCTGATGACCTCGCCTGTAGATTTATTGGTAATTTTTATAGTGAATGCGCTAGCAGCTAAATCAACTGAATAACTCATATTGGTTGTATCGGCGACTATTTTTTCGGGACTTATGGGAGCCGACTCTTGTGGCTTGGGCTTCACAGGCTCCTCGACCTTAGGCAAGGACCGAATAGGCTTGGATACAGCTTCGCTAGCAACAAGCTTAACTGTCACTGACGAAAGTTGTAAATCTCCAAATGCCAAATTCACAGCAATCCTCCATTAGTTTTAAATTACTTGGGATATATATATCGGTACTGAATTGAATATCTTTAATGACTTGTGAGTCATTCAGTCTGCTTGCTAAGTCAGCGAAGCATCCAAAAATGAATATTTAAGTAGCAATTCTTTGCAATCGCGGCCAAGTATTCAAAATATGTTGCTCCATAGTTTTAGCTAGGCGGCTGAAGTCTTTTGAGTTCAATGCATCGATCATCGATTCATGTTCTTTCATGGCTTCATCCCAATTGGCTTGCATTGTGTTGCCTGTAAAACGAATACGCCTCATCCGCTTACTTAAAGTAGCGTGTAAGCCAATTAAGGTGTCATTACCTGAAAGAGCAATCAAACTATCGTGAATTTTTTGATTCAAAGCAAAATATTCGCTACGATTTTTACGCTTGTAATGAGACTGCATCTTTTGATGTAGCGCCAAAATATGATTTATTTCAGCTTGACTGGCTGCCTTAGCCTGCTTGGCTGCAAATGATTCCAACACCGCGATCACTTTCAGCATGTCTTGCGCGTCTTTATCAGAGAATTGTTTTACAACAGCTCCTTTGAGCGGAAGCATATCCACCAATCCTTCAGATGCCAGAACTTTGATGGCTTCACGTATTGGGGTACGCGATACCCCTAGGACCTGCGCTAATTCCATTTCTTGTATACGGGCACCTGCTTCGAGTTGGCCCTCTACGATCATATCGCGCAGGCGCAATGTGACTTCGTCATGTAAGGCCAAGCGACTAATGGCTGGTTGGGGATTAGACGCAGGTTTCTTGATAGAGGAAGGGTTAACCATAGGCAATATTGACTGGAAGGTCCTTAGCATAATGCGTAATTACAGATTATGAAAGTAATTTTGCATGAGCTCTGAAGTCGGTCAACCACCGCGTCAAAGAAGAATCGTTGATGCGCACCACCATCTTTGGGATTTGTCAAAAAACTACCACCCATGGTTATGCGATGCAACACCTATCCCCTTTCGATATGGCGAATACACAGCAATACGCAAAAATTACTTGTTACCAGATTATTTAAATGATGCTCAAAATTACCAAATACAAGGTAGTGTTTACGTTGAAACCGAGTGGGATCCCTTAGATTACAAGGGTGAAGTTCTCTACGTTGCTGAAATGAAAAAAGTTCAACGACTACCAACCGTCGGGGTGATGCATGTGCGACTAGACGACCTGAACGCAGAAGAAAAATTAGAGTTTCAAAGACAATTTAATTTTGTAAGAAGCATTCGTCATAAACCCAAAGCCCACGCAAAGCCAGGCAATAACGAACCAGGCGGTATGGAAAACGCGCAATGGCGCATTGGCTTTGAATACCTCAGTCGATTGGGTTTGCGGTTTGATTTGCAAACACCATGGTGGCATATGCATGAAGCACATGCTTTGGCAAGCGCCTACCCTGATACATCGATCATCATCAACCACTCAGGCCTACCAGCGGACAGAAGCAGCGATGGATTGCACCAATGGAAACAAGCCATGCAAAAAGTAAGCGAGTGTCCGAATGTAGCCCTCAAGATTTCTGGTATCAGTATTCCCAAAAGTTCTTGGAACATTGAAACCAATAGATGGATAGTTGAAACCTTAATTGAATTATTTGGAATCGCACGATGCATGTTTGCAAGTAATTTTCCTGTCGATAAGGTATGCGCATCTTTTGATGAAATCTACGGTGGGTTTGAAAAAATTGTGGCTAACTTTGCTGAACAAGAAAAAGACATGCTGTTTAGGTCTAATGCCAATCGTATTTACGCCATGGGACTGGAATGAGCGACAAACCCGTCCTAAGTTATATTGGTCTAGGCTTAATGGGATTGCCAATGGCTAAGCATTTGCTGAGCCAAGGCTATTCAGTGCATGGGTATGACATAAACCCAGATGCACAGCAACAAGCGAAAAAACATGGTGTAAAGATCCATGCCGATGTCCAATCTACTGTATTGGCAGGCAATATTGTTCTTTTAAATTTGCCTACTTTCTATGCAGTAGAGCAAGTAGTTTTTGGCGATCATGGTGTTGCAAAAGTCATTCGTCCACCGCAATGCATCATAGATTTTTCTACTAATCCAGTAAGTCAAGGTCGTGTCTGTATTGATGCCCTTAGCAAACAAACAGGTTGCGCTTGGATTGACGCCCCAGTTTCAGGTGGTCCAGCAGCCTCTGGCAATGGAAGCTTAACTGTGATGGTCGGTGCGAATGCGCAAGATTTCGCGCGAGTAGAAGATTTATTGAAAAACGTATCGGCTCGGCTTACTTTAGTAGGACCTCCAGGTAGTGGTCTAGTAGCGAAAACATTGAACCAATTGATAGTCGGTTGTTTACATGCAGTTATTGCGGAAGCTGCCGTATTGGCTGAACAAGCAGGAATCGATGCATCTTGCATCCCAGCCGCCTTAGCAGGAGGTCATGCTGATGGCATCCTATTCCAACAAATATTCCCGAGGATGTTGGCAAAAGATTTTTCACCACGTGGTTATGCAAGGCAACTGCTTAAAGATCTAGATATGGTCCAGAACTTTGCTGCAGACTTGAAGATTCCCACACCTATGACCGCACAGGCACAAACGTTGTACCGCATGTTGGTTCATATGGGCCATGCTGAACTAGACACTTCCTCTATTGTCAAAGTAATTGATCGTTAATTTAAACCACCAAAGAAGGAGACTTGTATGAAGAAAAATATCGCAACTTGGGCGCTTGTAACTCTAGCAACTGCGTGCGCCATCACCTGCCAATCGGCCTGGGCTCAAACAAAATTACGCTATGCCCACGTAGGTGTAGCGAACGCACCGCAAACCCTTTACGCTGATGAAGTGGCAAAACTCGTCAAAGAACGCACCAATGGCCGTATTGAAATTCAAGTCTATCCAAATTCTCAATTGGGCGGTGTAGGCGAAATGGTGGATGGCATCAAGTCTGGGGCTATTGCTATGGGCCATCACGATTTCGCATCACTTGGCAAGATATTGCCAGCAACAGCCGTATTCAATACGCCATTTGTTTACCGCGATGCAGAGCATAGTCTTCGAGCAACTGACTCACGAACATCTAAAGCTCTACAAGAAATAAATAAGCAATTAGTGGAAAAAGGCGGGATGCGAATTGTGGGTAGTTTTTTCCAAGGTACACGTCAACTTACTTCTAAAGAGAAAGTTTTGTCGCCAAAAGATATGGCGGGTAAAAAATACCGGGGTGTCCCAGTGAAACTTTGGTCTTCTATGTTAACTGGCATGGGGGCTGTTGCTACGCCTGTAGAAGTCTCTGAATTAGCAACTGCGTTGGCTACTGGGTTGGTAATAGGTCAAGAAAATCCTCTTCCTAACATTTTTAACCTTAAGTTATACGAGGGTCAAAAATACGTCATGATGACTAATCATATGCAGTCTGTCCTATCGGTTTTTGTAAACGAGCGTATGTGGCAAGGTATTGCCACTTCAGACCGAAAAATCATAGAAGACACGATGGCAGAAGTTGGTAAGAAAACGCTTGACTGGGACCGCGAAACTTCAGCGCAATACAGAAAAGACTTAGAAGCAAAAGGTATGATTTTTATTGAACCTAAGGATGGATTAGATCTAGACGCGTTTAGAAAAGCAGTTTTAGGTCAAATCAACAAAGACTTTCCTGAGTGGAACAACTACATCGAAGAAATTCGAGCTGTTAAGTAAATCGAAAAATGTCGCTCGTTCTTGATAAAACCCGAACTCTCATTCGATGGGCTAGCCTGCTATTACTTTTTTTATTGATAGCAACACCTCTAGCGCAAGTTGTCATGAGAGGCGTTTTCAATGTTCCTATGAGCGGCGCAGAAGAACTAGCGCGTTACTTTTTAATTTGTCTATCTTTTCTTGCAGCTTCCTTCGTTACAAGAGAGGGTGGACAAATTTGTATGGAAGAAGTTCAGGTATTTTTGCCTGAGCGAGTCCGTTGGTGGACTCAGATGTTGGTGGAGCTTTCGGGAATTATTTTTTTTGTAACTGTAGGTATATCCGCCTTAGTCACAATTTCTAGAAATCTTGACAACCAAACAGCAACGCTTGAAATGCCCTTCCCCATTTTTATGGCGCCACTAGCACTTGGTATGTTTTTACTGGCGATTGAAACCTCGATAGTTTTGCTGCATCTCATTAAATCTGGACATGCAGACGCAAAAACAACCAACTTAACCTAAGGAATACCCAGTGGCTGGATATCTTGTAATTGCCTCTTTTCTAGGTCTATTCCTATTGGGTTTTCCTGTGGTGTTGGCTATTGGCTTACCCTGCTTGATCTATTTGTTTGCAAACGGTATCCCCGCCGATATGGTGGCGCAGCGCATGCTCTACTCGCTAGACTCATTTCCACTGATCGCAGTCCCTGTATTTTTGTTTGTTGGCAGCATCATGAATTGCTCCGGAATTTCGCATTACATCTATAAGTTTGCGGATACTGCTGTCGGAAGATTGCCAGGCGGCTTAGCTCAAGTAAATATTTTCGGAAGCTTGGTCTTTTCAGGCATTTCAGGCTCCGCTTTGGCGGACATTGGCGGCCTAGGTCGAATTGAAATCGATGCCATGCGAGAAAAAGGTTTCAATGTGCCGTTTGCATGTGCAGTCACATGCTCTTCAGCCATCATTGGACCCATATTCCCCCCTAGCATTCCTTTAATCATTTATGGAACTGTCACGGGTGCTTCAGTCCTCCAGTTGCTATTAGGCGGAATTTTGCCGGGCTTGTTATGCACAGTGATGTTGATGCTAATGGCCGCATGGTTAGCAAAAAAGCGTAATTACCCAAGAGCGGAAAGATGGCCTAGCATGAAGGAGTTTTGTTCTGATATGTGGCCAGCTTTACCCGCATTGGCAGCACCCTTGTTATTGACGGTTGGCATGTTGGGGGGATGGTTTACACCAACTGAAGTGGCTTCAGTAACCGTTGCGTACACCTTATTTATTGGCATGGTTTATTACAAAAAACTCACCCTTGAGGGTCTGCGCCTCGCTGCATTTGAAACGATCCGCGCGACCTCTGGTATTTTGCTAATTGTGTCAATTGCGGCCTTGTTTGGGTGGATTTTGTCGGTAGAACAGATACCACAACAAATCACAGCAGCCATGCTGTCAGTCTCCAAAGATCCGTTTGTCTTGCTAATGATCGTCAATGTCATGCTCATAGTTGTAGGCATGTTCTTGGATAGCACGACTGCAATTTTGGTAATTGCCCCCATCATTGCCAAGCCTCTAATTGCAGCTGGCGTCGATCCTGTGCACTTAGGTATGGTGGTAGTTTTTAATTTGATGATCGGGTTAGTAACCCCCCCGATGGGGCTATCGTTGTACCTCGTCTCTGATATCGCCAAAGTCAAAATGCGTGAAGTACTTCGCGAGATGTTGCCTTTTTATATTCCTTTAGTGGGAACCCTGTTACTAATCACCTACGTACCCTGGATCACCACAGTCATTCCTAAATACTTTATTGGAAACAACTAAATGTCAAAATCAAAACCTACCATTGCATTGTTTACGGGCGATCCCGCTGGTATTGGCCCTGAATTGGTGGAGAAACTGCTCCATCGCTCAGACACTGCAGAGAAAGCCAATATCATTTTGATAGGCCAAAAAAATTCCTTTGCTTTTCCTTCATTTGTAGAGGTCCACCCTTGGTCTGGATTAGATGCGGGCACCTTCCAACCAAAGCACGCAGGCACAGAAAACGGAAAGTACATGATGGAAGGCCTAGCGGAAGGCGTGCATCTAGTCACCTCTGGCAAAGCTGATGCTTTTTGTTTTGCTCCGCTTAACAAAACTGCCCTTAGGCTCGGTGGCATGCAATCAGAAGACGAATTACGTTGGTTTGCAGAGCTACTGAAATTTGATGGTGTATGCGGTGAACTTAACGTGTTGGAGAATTTGTGGACCGCTCGAGTGACCTCGCATGTAGCTTTGAAGGAAGTCAGTCACTTGATCACGCCGGAAAAAGTAGCAGAAGCTATTCTCATGATTAACAATGCATTAAAGAATGCAGGCACCTCGCATCCTCGATTAGCGGTCTGTGGACTCAACCCTCATAACGGTGATAACGGTAATTTTGGAGATGAAGAGATTCGCATCATTACACCCGGTGTAGCACTTGCAGCCCAACAAGGAGTTACAGCAGAAGGACCATTCCCGGCTGACACTGCATTCGTTCGCGCGATTAGAAAAGACAATGGTTATGACGGCGTAGTCACCATGTATCACGACCAAGGTCAAATTGCCATGAAATTAATGGGTTTTGAAAAAGGAGTGACCGTCCATGGTGGTCTGCCCATACCCATTTCTACACCAGCACACGGAACGGCATACGACATCGTAGGTCAGGATAAAGCCAACATTGGTGCGATGCTGAATGCATTCGAACTGGCTTGCAAGATGGGGATTTCTCATCGAAAAAATTCTTCGCTTAGCGTTTAAAACCAAAGGAGTCACATCATGCAGACTATTTATCGCTTTATTTGCTTTATTTGTTTAAGTTTCTGGTCTCTATCTGGCCTCACACAAACTTACCCCACTAAACCCGTAAAACTAATGGTTGGTGCAGGCGCTGGAGGTGGTACCGACATCATTGCCCGCATGTTGGCCGAAAAAATGACGGATTCACTAAAAGGTACTTTTATTGTTGAAAACAAACCTGGTGCATCAAACACTATAGCTGCAGAACTCACGGCTAAAGCACCGCCAGATGGACATACTCTCTTAGTTGCAACAAATACAGGTCAAGCGATTGCACCCCATCTAATTAAATTAAGTTTCGATCCAATGAAGGATCTAACCCCTATTGCCCTAGTAGTAACTGTTCCTAACGTTTTGGTCGTAAGTACTTCTGTTCCAGCAAATACGGTTAAAGAATTAGTGACATTAATGAAAAACAAACCCGAAGAATTCAAATACGCATCATCAGGTGTAGGAAGTACGCAGCATATCGCCGGCGAGGGTTTTGATATTGCTGCTGGTGTTAAAAGTATTCATGTCCCATACAAAGGAAGCTCGCAAGCTCACCTAGACGTTATTGCGGGAAATGTTCAGATCATGTTTGACACAACGTCGTCTGCAATGGGACAGATTAAGGCAGGTAAATTCAAAGCTCTTGCTGTTACAACTGCGCAAAGAAGCTCAGAACTACCAAACGTGCCCACACTGGCTGAGGCTGGCGTTGCAGGTTTTGAGATGAGTACTTGGTACGGCGTCTTCGTCACCGCGGGAACACCCCCTGATTTAGTGACTAAGTTGCAAACTGAATTGGCGCGCATCATCAAGTTGCCCGATGTTCAAGCCAAGTTAAAAGGTCTGGGCGGCGAGCCAGGCAATATTAGCCCTGAGGAATTTAGCAGACTAAACAGACAAGAGTTTGAGAGATTCGGCAAACTGATCAAGCAGGCCAACATCAAGATGTAGTTATTTATTTCAACTTGCACTTCGTCCACCAACCTTTTTATTAACTTTAAGGAAGAGAAAATGAAAACATCCAATAAATTTATACAAGCCATAATTGCAATCGTTGCTATGTCTAGCAATTGGTCCTACTCACAAACCGTCATCAAGTTTGCGCATTACGGACCCATATCAGACCCCGTCCATGTGGGCGCCCTGAAATTCAAAGAGGTTTTAGAAAAAGAAAGTGGCGGCGCCTACAAAGTAGAAATCTTCCCCCAAGAACAATTGGGAAAAGGTGCAGATATGATAATTGGCACCCAAGTGGGCAGTATTGACGTTAGTGTCACAGGCAATCCCTTCTATGGTGGTGTCTCACCAGAGCAAGCAGCACTTGATATTCCCTTCTTGTTCCGAACTGTCGACCATGCCTACCGCGTGATTGATGGACCATTAGGCCGAGAACTCATGGACAAGTTTGATGCCCGAGGTTTGAAAGGTTTGGCCTATTGGGAAATTGGATTTAGAAATATCACTAACTCAGTTCGACCTATCCGAACGCCTGCAGATCTCAAAGGTATCAAGCTTCGCACCACTCCGAATCCCATGCACATTGAAGCCTTCAAAATTTGGGGTGCTAATCCAACCCCTATGCCAATTTCCGAGGTCTATCTAGCACTAAGCACCAAGACAGTCGAGGGGCAAGAAAATCCAACAGTTCATATTTCCAAGCTAAAGTTTCAAGAAGTTCAAAAATACATGAGCATTACGCGACATGCATTCACAGCTGCACCCATGGTAATGAATTTGGCAAAATTCAAAGCACTCAGCCCCCAACAACAGGCTATGTTCATAAAGGCAGCTAAGGAGGGTGCTATAGCCGAACGTCAAAACAATGCCAGCCTCGAAACGGAAAGCTTGGCTGCCATTCGGAAGGCTGGCGTAGAAGTTATCGAGAATGTCAATACCGAACCTTTTCGTGCAACAGCTTATGAGCCTGTTCGGAAAATGTATGTTGACAAATTTGGGGGAGATATTCTTGCCAAGATTGATGCAATGAAATAATCATGAGCGTCACCCTTATTGACGCACACCATCACCTGTGGGATTTAAATAAAAATCCCTATCCATGGTTGCAAGAAGCTAACGAGCCACACTTTTTTTTGGGTAATTACGATCCCTTGAAGAAAAATTATTTGTGGCCCGACTATCAAAACGATACTTCTATGCACAACGTTATTGCAACCGTTCACTGCGAGGCAGAGTGGGCGCGTGAAGATCAAGTGGGCGAAACTCAATGGTTGACAGAGATACACCAGCTCAGTGGGTATCCCTCTGCCATTGTGGCGCACGCTTGGTTTCACACAGGCAACAGTGAGGAGGTCTTGGCACGGCAGGCTTCATTTCCACTAGTCAAAGGCATCCGTTCAAAGCCTGCTACTACATCCAGCCCTTTTGCCATGAAACCCCATCAACCTGCCAGTATGCAAGACCCTTTGTGGCTTGAAGGTTTCTCTAAACTCTCAAAATATAAGCTTAGCTGGGACTTGCGTGTGCCCTACTGGCATCTTGCTGAAGCAGCTGAAGTGGCTGAACTATTTCCTGAAACCCAGATTATTTTGAACCATACAGGCTTTCCTTGGGACCGAAGTACGGAAGGCCTCAAGGCATGGCATGCTGCCATGGAACGCATTGCAAGATGTTCAAATGTCTGGCTGAAAGTTTCGGAATTTGGCTTAAGAGACAAGCCTTGGAATTACTCAGAGAATAAAGTAATTGTTCAAAATGCTCTTTCAATATTTGGCATTGAACGTTGCATGTTTGCATCCAATTTTCCTGTAGCTGGTTTGCGTGTAACCTTCGATACCTTGGTTAATTCTGTAGCGCAAATGATAGAAGGTTATTCTTTGAGTCAGCAGCAAGACTTTTTCGTGAACAATGCTGCGAAGTTTTACCGATTGAATATATAGACACCTTCGATGATCTTCCTAAAAGCTTCTGCTTGAAATGCGGTCAAAAGCTAGTGCTGGGGTTTATAAAAAGGCGCAGAAGAATGCTAGAGCAACAGCAAATAGCGGCCCCTTGCAGAAAGCATTACTGAGCATGGACGCGTTCAATCTGACTTTGCTGTTTATGGCAGCGTTGGGTACACGTTGGAGCAGAAAGTCGAAGTGATTCGTAAAGTGCTTATCTAATTGGCGTAAAAAAGCCCCAACAGTTTTGCTGCTGGGGCTGTAATTTTTTGGATACTGGCTGGGGAGTCGAACCCTTTAATTTCAAGCGAAATCGAACCAATAAATTTGTCGCTTTTCTTCAAGATTACGAATCAACTTCAGAGGATCTTGATTTTTTTGTTACAATGTCCCCTAGCGAAAATGAGCTGGGTTAGCGCATACAGCTGGTACCCCTCGAGCACATCTCTTGCTAGAAAAAACCGAATATATTCCTCGATAGCTCAGTTGGTAGAGCACCGGACTGTTAATCCACAATAAAGCCTTTTCAAGAATTTTGAAGAGGCTTTTTTTCGTTTAAAAACAATGAGTTATGCTCAGTAATTGAGGCTTTTAGTCAATTACACATATATTACACAGTTTTATTTACAGGCCTCTCAAGTTAATCATTAATTTACTCTGGACGCTTTGATTTTTAATAATAAAAATTGATTATTAAATTAATTCAAAAATATCAATTCATTTAATATTTTTTAAATGCAAATTAATATACAGTCATTTAATATATCAGCCGATTAATATTAATAGCGGCTAGTACTCTGGACAGAAAACTACCGTCCAGACTGTGCGACATGATCACTCTTGGGGCTGTAATAACGCTATATCTGTTGACACAGGTCAAGTAGTTCCTATAATTTTAACGAGAGTGCTCGATAAATCAAACGAATTACTAATTAAAGCTCTTGTAGGAGACATGATGCGCCAACTTTTCGTTTTGCCCTGCCTGGCTGCGGCCCTGCTGCTGGCGAGCCCCGCCACACAGGCCCGAGTGGCCCGCATCGTGATTGACAAGATCGACCGTCTGGCCGACGGCAGTGGCTACGAGGTGCTGAGCGGCCGGGCCTTCGGCGTGCTGGACCCCGCCTCACCCGACAACGCCGTGATAACCGACCTGCAGCTGGCGCCGCGCAACGCGGCGGGCCTAGTGGAGTACACCAGCACCTTTCAGCTTTCCAAGCCGGTGGATATGGCCCGGGCCAGCGGCGTGCTGTGGTACGAGCTGGTCAACCGCGCCAACCTCCTTAGCGCCTTTCCTTCCATGGCGACTCAGGGCCATGTGACTTTGGTGAACGGTTGGCAGGGCGATATCGCTCCCACGGCTAGCAACTTCACGGTGCAAGTACCGGTGGCGCGCAACTCAGATGGCTCATCCATCACCGGCACAGTGATGGCTCGCCTGGCCGACGTGCCAGCAGGTACCACCTCGCGCACACTGGCCATGCTGGCCAACGCCATTCCCTATGATGCTGCGTCCCTGGAGACCACCCAGGCTCGGCTCATCACCAAGAAGGCCGAAAAGCGTTCGGGCGAAACAACGGGCGTTCAAACTGTGCCATCCAGCGAGTGGGCCTTTGCCGACTGCAGCAAGACGCCCTTTCCCGGCACGCCGAACCCGCGCATGCTTTGCCTGAAAGCCGGCTTTGACCCGGCCCTGCTATACGAGCTGACCTACCGCGTCAAAGACCCGCTGGTGCTGGGCATCGGGCTGGCCGCCATTCGGGACGTGGCCTCGTTCTTCCGATATGCAGCGGCTGACGACGCCGGCACCGCCAACCCGGTGGCAGGGCGTATGAAGCACGCGCTGGGCCACGGAACATCGCAGTCGGGCAACGCTCTTAAGACTTTTCTGCTGCAGGGCTTTAACCAAGACGAGGCGAAGCGCATAGTGTTTGACGGCGTCAACCCGCACATCGCGGGTCGGCTTACCGCCGTGAATGTGCGTTTTGGCATGCCAAGTGGCTCCGGCACACTTTACGAGCCCGGCGGAGAAGGGGTGCTGTGGTGGACGTCCTACCAGGATTCCGCGCGGGGCCGAGCCACAGCCAGCATGCTGGACCGTTGCCGATCCAGCAATACATGCCCCAAGATCTTCGAAACCTTTGGTGCCGCCGAATTCAACGCACGCCTGATGACGGTTGCCCTCACCGGCACCGACGGCAAGGCAGACCTGCCGCTGCCGCCCGACGTGCGGCGCTACTACTTCCCCGGCACCACCCACGGCGGTGACAACGTGGGCGGCTTCAGCCCCTCGCCAGTAGCCATTTCCAGCTGCGTAATGGCGAAGAACCCTAACCCTGAAAAGGAAACCATGGCCGCGCTGCAGCAGGCCCTGCTGCAGTGGGTGATCCATGGCACTGAGCCCCCGCCGAGCAGCTACCCGCGGCTGGCCGCGGGAGACCTAGCACCCAACAACGCCGCCGCCATGGGCTGGCCCGCCATTCCCAAGGTGCCGCCACCCGACGGGATGGCTGTGGGCCTGATGGACTATGACTACGGCACCACGCTCAATGCCAATGACTTCACTGGTGTGCTCAGCCAGTGGCCGCCCGCGATCCGCCAGACCCTGCCCGCGCTGATGCCCAAGCTGAACGCCGATGGCAACGAAACCGCTGGTATTGCATCGGTGCTTCACCAGGCGCCGTTGGGCACCTACACCGGCTGGAATGTGACACGCAGCGGCTTCTTTCAGGGCCAGCCGTGTGGCGGCGGACTCACTGGTGGCTATATTGCGTTTGCCCGAACTCAGGCAGAACGCCAAGCCGCTGGTGACCCGCGCCCGTCACTAGAAGAGCGCTATGGCAACCAGCAGGGCTACGTGTGCACGGTGCAGAAAGTCGCAGCGCGCGAAGTGGCGCTCCGCATGCTGTTGCCGGCCGACGCCCAGCGCCTGGTCGCCCAGGCCAGCTCCACCCCTGTGCTGCCATCAGTAACCGCCTCGCCCGAAGCCACGGCCATAGCCGAGCGCCTGTGTCGAAATTGAAGCCAGCCATCTCAACAAACCCGGACTCCTTCATGACCCACCCTTTAAGCACCCTGGTGGCCGCGGCCAGCGCCCTAGTCTTAGCATCCTGTAGCGTGCTGCCGCCCCCGCCCCCCGTTGCCCGAGTCTCGCCGCCTACTGAATGCAAGGCCTGGGTCGGCAGCGACCGCAATACCGAGCTACCGGGCTACTTGCTGCTGCAACCTAGTGGCGCAACCGTCTGTGTGCCGCTACTTCTCACCGCAAGCAAGCCGACTGCTGGATACAGCGGCGACTATTACGTGGACGAGTTCACTGACGCCAAGCTTAAGGCCCGCTGGGCGGCCTGCAAGGCTGATGAGGCATGCTTCAAGCGCATCAACGCCCAAATGCTGCGATGGCTGCCGCCCAACAAGGAACGCTCGACCCGTGTTACCGGCACGGTGGATCCGATAGGCAAGATCGACTCTGACGGCGTGGTCGACCTGCGTGACATACGCCGCCCTGGCTTCTTTGCCAAGGCGCCCTACCAAGAAGCGGTGGCCGAAGCCCACGGCCGCACCCATGTGGTGGAATTCACCGTGCCGCGCGATCCGCTCGAGCGGCTCAAGCTCAACATGCAGGACGACATCAAGCTGCGCGGCTGGTACACCGAAGGCACGGGTGTTGACGATGGCAAGGGCGGCAAGGCTCGCGCGCTAGTCATCATGAGCTCGGGCGGTGGTAGCCAGCTCACCGCCATCCGCCACCCGGACGATGTGGCTGTGACAATTGACCCCACCACCCGCCGCGCGACCGAGGTGCGTTATCCGAACAAGACCACAGAAGGCTTCGGCATGCGCGGCTGGCGCGACACTCTTTACGCGCTGAACCAAGCTGGCTTTGATGTACTGGCCTACGACCGTCGCGGCGAGGGCCTGTCGGGCGGCTTCAGCGACACGAATACGCTGGAGCAAAGTGAAGACATCTTTCGCGTGCTGGACCAAATGGAGTCGGGTCGCGGCATGCGCATGTTGACACCGGGCGGACAGGTGATCGAAGGGGCTGCAGCGGGCGGCAAGCTGATGGCCGGACAGAAGGCGCGGCAGATTCCGTTGCTGCTGCTTGGCTACTCGCGTGGATCGATGGCTAC
>Ga0209085_1000354_pt1 | contig 34430 bp, 47 predicted proteins | sample C_131016_EF_Meta_FD_187310 | JGI IMG/M metagenome (GOLD analysis project Ga0209085, IMG submission 187310) | Freshwater microbial communities from Lake Croche, Canada to study carbon cycling - C_131016_EF_MetaG (SPAdes) (version 2) | ecosystem: Environmental > Aquatic > Freshwater > Lake...
CGTTTATGACTGGAGAATGGTATCAAAATACTAAAGGAGGTACAACAACTGCGGGATTTACTGGTGGTAATTTTATTTCTGCTATTATTCACGTTGCGGAAGATTTAGCACGGACAACCGTTGAAGGCCGAATAAATTATTATTTTAGGCCCGATTATTTTATCCCCTTATATTCGGGAGAATATCCATCTTTTTTCAAAAGATTTCCAAACGTTTTACCAATCAATGATAAAAATGGAAATCAAAAGGATTGGATGTCTTTGGCCACACCTTTATTTGATATGATTGAAAAAGGAAGCGGAGTTTGGAATACAAGCAAAAGAACTTATCGTAATTCTACAAGAAATTCTAAAGGCTATACCTACAAAAGACAAGGAAGATTCGCAGATACTTTGTACGGCGATCCTCCAAATGCTAATTATTATATGAAACGAGAGTCAGGTGGTGGTGCCTCTCAATCTATTTTTGAATACCAAACCTATGCGACTAACCATTTAATCAATTATGACACTTGGTTAAAGACACCATCAGAATATACCTATAATTTACATACCGGAAGTAATTTTAGCAATCCGCCAACTTCTCAACAACAAAGCTGGGTAGTCGGATTATTCGAATCTTTATTAATTACAAATCCTACGGAACGATTATCGTGGACTTTTAACAATGGAGTAATTAACAAAACTTATTTAGAATTAAATCCGAGATCTTGGGAAACCGGTTTAAATTCGGGAACTGGCAATTATGATGTATCGCCAGCAAATAGTTTGCTTGGTTTTTTTAGTCCATTTGGAGATGCAACAACTCCGCAAAATAGCAATCACGGTAAACATATTCAATTCGATTTTGAAATAACCGGAAGTTATGGCCGTGATCGACAATTATTCGGCCAATCATTTACTGATTTATGGAATAGCTGCAAGACTTATTCTATTTCTAATTCTTGGGCCTCAAGTGGTGGAGTAATTCCAAATTTTAGTAATTACGAAGGTGGAATTTATACGAGAACTTACGAAGGATCAGGTACCGGTGGGTGGAGATATGTTTCGCCTGGTGTTTCAGTAGCAACTGCAAAGACTACTGATCTTTATAAAGATTACAAAGAATATTTTTTTGATGGATCAAAAAATAAAAACGCATCAGATTTTTATTGGCATAAATTTTATTTAGGCGCCATTGATTGTTATTCACATTTCTTTGTTACGGCTTATATGCATAATATTTGCGAAAAATGGTATTTGTACAATTTAGTACATTCGGGGGATATTAGTCGTAAATTAATTAATGAAATTTTAGGAGTTGAGCAAGGCAAAACAAAAAAAGTTTGTGCATATTCTTGGCGATATATGGAACCAATTGATATTTCTGATTTTGGTTTTGAAAGAAAAGGTTATTTATCCGGAGTAGGATTTAAGAATTATCGACCCAATAATCCACCAAGTCATAACCAATCTTTAGCGGTATGGTCATTTGCTTATTTAGATGGTTTGTACCTTTGGGATGATAATGTGATAGGTGGCGAATATAATAAATGGAGGGAAGAATTTACCATTGAATGGCAAGCATATGGCGATATTTATGAGATTGATAATGGTGCATATGATTGGTTTCATATTGGATATTGGCAAGTTTTACAAAATCGTGACATCGTTGGGGCAAATACTGAATGGGTAAAACCGGAATATAAAAATGGAGCAGTTTGGACATCAAACACGGATGCTAATACGACTAACTTTCCTATTATGTTATACAATGCCCAGTTGCCTATTTCAGCCTATAAATTATCAGCTGATGGAACGGAGGCACTTTTGATAATTACAAATCCATTCAATAATGGATACACGATGTCAACGCATACGGTAAGATTGCCAACAAAAGGAAATCAAGAATTTACTGTAAAGACCTGGGGAAATTATACAAGTGTTATACGATTAAAAAATTTATAAATTAAATTAATATGGCTATTCAATTTGAAATTAAAGAATTAGTTTGTTCTGAATCCATTGACGGATTTGAAAACATCATTGTAACGGTAAACTATAACGCAGTAAAAGATGGAGTTTCGATCCCAGGTAGTTTAGGTTTGACATCTCCGAATGAATCAGCATTTAAACCATTCGAAGAAATTACCGAAGAACTTGTGATTGGATGGTTAGAATCATCGTTGAATTTAGAGGAAATTGAATTTGCTTTGGATTGTGAGATTGCCTATAAAATGGATGTAATTGTAAGCAAGCCATTACCTTGGTTGTAAATATTTTTGATTTTGCTATTTATGGATATTGTTTAACATTTTAAAAATCAACCAATGAAATTAGATTTCAATTTCGACTTGTTAGGATTGGATAGTGAACCAATCGAAGGTGCAAATGCTGGAAAATTATTAGCCACTTCATTAGTGGGGGCCAATAAAGGAAACGCATTAAAAATGTGGGAATGGGCCTTAGCATTAAATAAAGGCGAAATCATTGACTTGGATTCAGTTGATCAAGGAACTTTGAAAAGTTTTGTTGAGGAATCCGAATCATTTACCATCCTTGCAAAGGCTCAATTATTAAACGTGTTAAAAAAGGATTAATGATTTACGATGATATTTTCGTGCCGTCAATTACTGGTGCAATAACTGCTTTTTTAGGTTGGATAGTTGGTAAAAGAAAAGAGAATTTAGATGTTAATGCGTCTGAAATCGCCAATACAAAAGAAATCATTGCAATGTGGAAAGTGACGGCCGAAGATATGTCGGCAAAGGTCAAAGAGTTAAGTGATAAGGTGGATGCACTAACTACGGAGGTGCAAAATTTAAGAGGAGAGAACGCAGAATTAAAACTCAAATTAGGATTAGATGAAAATCAACCAAATAAGTCCAGGAGGTCTAAGATTGATAAAACTATTTGAAGGCATCACATTAAAACCATATTTATGCCCGGCTGGCATTCCGACAATATCAATCGGATGTACTTATTATCCGGATGGCACAAAGGTTAAAATGACTGATTCGCCAATTAGTGAAGTAAGGGCAACCGAAATATTTTTAAATGTTATAAAACATTATGAGCATAGTGTGGATTCGTTTTGCCGTGATGACATTAACCAAAATCAGTTTGACGCCTTGGTTTCGTTTTGTTACAATTTGGGTGCTGGGTCTTTAAAGTCAAGCACATTACTCAAAAAAGTAAATGCAGATCCAAATGATCCATTGATTAAAGATGAATTTCTTAAATGGAATAAATGTCAAGGCAAAGTATTAAAAGGATTAACTGAACGAAGAAAGGCGGAGGCCGATTTATATTTTGGAAGAGTATAGCAATTTTTTGAAAGCGGTAACGATGTTACTGCTTTTGTTTTTTATGGCTTGGTTTTATAAAAATTGGACTAAAAAAGACCAGGTTAATCATTCTTTAATAATCAATCAAAATGATCGCAAAATACTTCAAATCGATTCTGCTATTAACCGCATTCCTTATGCCTACGATGATAGTGCAAGGGCAGAATTTCTTAAAAACTATTCCAAATTCAGGTAAACAAATTTGTTTATCTTCTGATTTAGTCGATGTAATTATCCACGACTTAAAAGAACGCAAGTTATTAATCGCCAAAGATTCAATTTATAGGGGGCAAATATCGATTCTAAAGGATTCTTTATATGTTAGTAATAACAATACCTTAGCAGTTCAAAAATCGTTTCTTACAAGCGAAGAAAAAAGAAAGCGTAATGGTTGGCAAAGGAATAGTTTATTATTTATGATTTTGATCTTTGGAGCATTATGTACGAAATAAAAGTTGAAACTGTGGAAAAACCAATGAGTAAATCCGAAAAAACAACCGAATTGCTAAATACAATGATGGATGTGATGACAAATATTGAATATGTAGATGATGCTGGTTTTGTTCTTCGTATGAAAGTTATGAATAACATCGAATTTTTAGTGGATGAATTGATGGAAGAATACCAAATGACTCGATAATGAATCAACTCCATAAGATTGAAACGGTTAAAAACCATTTCTATGCTTCCAAATTAGGTAAAAAAGAATTTTGTGAGAAGTTCCATAATCAATATGGGTATGCTAATTGGGAGCAATTGAAAAAATTTATGAACGTTAATCATATTCTGCAAAGTGAGAGATCACAAGAATATTTAGAAGGATCAGTAAAAATACAAGATGCCATAAATTATGATCTTGATTTAATTGACAATTTTGGAATTGCAGAATCATTGTCAAAGGAATATGAATCAGCAAAGTTACCCGGTAACTTGAAGAAAATTGGAATCTTATCAGATATTCATTTTCCCTATCATTCCTTAGAGGCTTTGACCATTGCTATCAGACATTTAAAAAATTCACAAATTGATTGCTTGTATTTGAATGGCGACATTATGGATTTTTATTCAATTAGCCGGCACGAAAAGGATAAAGACCTTCGTGACTTTAAACGAGAGGTTGATATGTCAAGGGATTTTCTTAAAAAGTTGCGAGATTTATTCCCGACAATTCCAATTTATTATAAGTTAGGAAATCACGAACAACGTTGGGCCAAATCTTTGCAAGTGCAAGCAGATGAGTTTGCACAATTGCACGAATTACAATTTAACATCTTTTTTAACCTTGATAAATTACAATTCAATATTGTTGAGGATTGGCAAGGGATGGAAATGGGGGATTTGTTGGTGGTTCACGGACACGAGTTATATGGTGCCGGAGGGATTAATCCCTCGCAGAATTTAATGAATAAGACCTTATGTAATACATTGATGGGCCACGTTCATAGAACATCAACAACGCAAAAGAAAACGGCATTTAAGGAGTTTATAAATACTTACACTACTGGATGCCTTACCGTATTATCTCCAAAGTATATGCCATTCTCCCAGCATAACAATGGTTTTGCAATTGTAGAAATTAATGAGGGAAAATCAAAAGTTTTTAATTTGCAGATAAAAGACGGAAAAATTTATTAGATTTGTTCATAAGTTGTTTTTCATAGTTTGTTTAGATAGGTTTAAAGTGAAGCGAATCCCTTCCCGTATTACTGGAGGGGATTTTTGTTTTGATTGAATAAAAAAAGATAGAAAACTTTTTTTATTCGAAAAGTTTTTGTACTTTTGATTCATCGAAAGCAACAACGCATTCGAATGAACCTTATCAAAATGAAAAAAACAATTCAGTACATCATCGAACGGCACAAGGAAGATCCGGAATGCTTGTTTATGGCGCTTGGCTTCATTACTTTCTGCACGGTGGCCTTTTTCCTTCTTCCCTATTTTATCGTTTATTTAGGATGATTTGGCGGATGAGATTTAGGTATCACGAAACGGGGAGTTATTTCGTGACAAAAACATTTGCTAACATATTTGAAGCAAATCGTTTTATTAAACAAGAGGAGGCAAGAGAGCAATCCGAATTTTTAGACTTTAAAATCTTGGAACGTTATGGCCTACAAAACTGAGTTTCCTTGCTTACTATGTTGCCGATTGCACGATGGTCGTGGCAACTGGTGGAATACTACTCAAATGTTTAAAACCGAGCAACAATTTGATCAATTCTTAAAAGATGGAATGCGTGATGGGTACGATGTTGATGATTGGTTCTACATTGAAGGTTATTTTGATCGTAAAAATTAATTAATTTAAACAAACACAAATGAAAAACCTGATTAAAAGTTTATCCGCATTTCAAAACGAATGCCCGATAATACACAAAGACACGAAGGGCCATAATTATACTTATGCCGACCTTCCGCAGATTTTTAATACCATTAATCCGTTAATGAAAAAGCACGGATTATGTTTCAGTCAATTGCTGGAGAACGATGGAATTAGAACAATTCTTTTTCACGTTGAAAGTGGCGAGCAGTTAGAAAGCTTCACAGTAATTCCTAAAGTAAAACTTGGAAATATGAACGATTTTCAGGCAATGGGTTCGGGTTATACGTATTTTCGGAGATACTGCATTAGTTCGATTTTGGGGTTAGTGACCGATAAAGATACGGACGCAGCAGGTACCCAGGTGGCAAGCCCGAATAATTTAAGCCTAACAACAAAAGACTTGAAAGAATTGGAATCAGTTTTAAATGATTGTCAATCTGTGGAGGCAGTTAAGGAAGTTTGGGCAGATGTCGAAGATAATTATAAATTGGATAAAAGAGTAGTTAATTTATTTTCAACGCGTAAACAACAACTTACAAAATAATGGAAAAGGAGTTTGTAACATACGAGCAAGCATTAGCTCTACATGAACTAGGGTTTGATTGGGACACTTATGAACATTATGATTCGCATACAAAAGAGATTTGCGATATAATGAAAGACATTCCTGCACCACTTAAACAACAAGTATTTAGATGGTTTAGGGAGAAGTATGAACTTGAATCTTGTATAATATATAGACGCAGTATGGAAAATAATAAAGAGTATTACGATTGGTTAATAAAAGGGCAAGAAGTAGTTTATAGACACTTCACTACCTACGAAGAAGCAGAAAATGCTTGTATAAATGAATTAATTAAATTGATTAAAAACAAATAAAATAATGGAAAAGAAAGACAAAGTATTTGCAAATGGTTTCATTTTCAAGAAAAATGACAACGCACCGGAATGGGTAGTCGGTCGGCTATCCCTAAAGAAAGATGAAGCAATCGCCTTCATCCAAAGTCAAGGTAATGAGTGGATAAACCTAAACATTGCAAGGGGCCAACAAGGTAATTTCTATGTTGAGTTAGATACCTGGAAGCCTACCAACCAATCAAATCCAAGTTCTAATCAGTCCAGTAATATTCCACAATTTAAACCTCAACCAAATGCAAGCGATGATCTCCCCTTCTAAAGTAGTTTTAACTCAAAAGAAGAACGAAGAATGTTTTGCTTATTCTTGCTTCCAGCACATTATGAAAAGCAATATGGCTTTGAATGTTGACACCCGTCGGATTATAATGGATATGGCTGCGAACGAAGTAATCAAAGGCAAGATGTCTGAAGAATTTTTTAACTCTTTATTTCCGAACGATGCTAATTAAAGAAATTGATAAGTATCAACAAACTGCGGACATTTTAAACGAGAGGGGTATTAAACCCTTCTCGGCCCGCACCTGGTATTGGGAAAACGTACGTTCAATTGCGTATTATAATAGAAAAAACGCAAAAGCAGGGTTTATAAAAAGGCCCGATGTTATGGCAGTAATTAGAGAAGTAACTATAAAAATGCTCGAAGATGCAAGGGAAAGACAAACAGTTGATTGAAAATGCAAATTTTTTGACAATGATCGGCCTAATTGGATTAATTGCTTGCTGGGTGTGGTTCTTAATTTTTTCAAATTTTTAAACTTAAAATAAAATGAAAAATAAATCAGTTTTTAAAGTAGGAGATAAAGTGTTTGACCTACGTAATGGATGGGGAGTGATTAACAAAATTTATGAAGATTTTGTATTTCCTATTAAAGTTAATTTTGATGATACTTTTGATTGCTATACTTATGATGGGAAATTTGATAATAGTAATTTGCAATTTCTTTCATTTACTGAATACAATCTAGAAGGATTCAGCCAAGAAAGACCAGAGGAATTGCCAAAGAAAGGGCAGATAGTTTGGGTAAGAGATAGTGAATTTCAAAGCTGGATGATAGCCCATTTTATGGATCGTATAAATGATTTTTATCAAGTTACTTCAAATTGGAATAAAAAAGAATCTTCATATTGGAAATTTATCACAACCGAAAACCCATATAAAGATGTATAAAATAATAATTTTAATGATGATACTATTATCATCTTGCGTTCGGTTTCCCAATGGTATAGATAAAATTAAAGGCCGGGTAAAGCACACTAAAAGTTTGCGAGAAACCAGGCGAAACCTTCGATTGAATTACCATTACCATCAAACCAAGCTTGGTAGATTTTTTAATTTTGAGGTATGAAAGAACTAACCTTCAACGAGTGGCAAGACCACATCGCACGGCAATTAGAAGTCGATCAAAATAAAATTAATAACGAACCTAAATTACAACTAAATGCAAAAGTCATTCAAAAGTTATCACGAATCAAATCCGAAAATTTACGATCAATTCAAGGAAATCGCTAACCTTTATATTAACAAAGGCGAAAGGCGAATCAAGGCCGAAACCATCTGCGAGATCATTCGATTTCAGTTGATGAAAGAGTTCAATGATGGTCATAAGTTCATTAGATTTTTTGCCCAGGATTATGCAAAAAAGTTCGAAAATGATTTCCCGCAACACGTTGGAATTTTTACAAAAAGATTGGTAAATTTTGAACTTGAAGATTAATTTACTATATTGCAATACAATAAGTCAAGATGGTGAGAGGTCTTGATTTATTCTAAAGGTTTATCATACCTAACTAGGCCAGTCTACTCTCTCACGTAGCTGGCCTTTTTATTTTTAATATGGAAAATTTAAGAGTTAATGCAATTTTATTTTTAGAAGTAAAAATGAAGGAAAAAATGCAATTATTAAATGATGAATTTTATATTGAATATGGAGATATATTTAAATCTGCATATAATAAACAAGAATTTCAAATAGAAGATGCTTGGGGTCAAGGATATTGGCAAGGAACTTGTGATACACGAAATGAAAAAACAAATTATATTGATTTTGATCATTATATTCAAAAAAATTATGGCAGCATTTAGAAAAATTTCCGTTTCCTTTTGGTCGGATTCGTTTGTGGGGGATTTGACACCAGAACAAAAATATTTTTATTTGTATCTGATGACTAATGATAAGACAACTCAATGTGGCATTTACGAAACATCGATTCGGAAAATGTCTTTTGATACTGGTTACAATCAAGAAACGGTATTAAAATTAATTTCATTCTTTGAGGAACAAAACAAAATCAGATTTTCAAAAGAAACCAATGAAATTGCTTTATTAAACTGGGTCAAGTACAATGATTCAACATCGCCAAAAGTTACGGCTTGCGTTGATAAAGAACTTTTAAAGGTTAAAAATAGAGTATTGATACAGTATCTATACAGTATGGATACACATCCACAAGAAGAAGAAGAAAAAGAAGAAGAAAAAGAAAAAGAATACCAAGAAGAAAAAGAAGAAGAAAAAGATCCTTTTTACATTCCTACGGAACGTGACCTTCTTTTTAATAAGTGGTTTGATTATAAAAAACAAAAACGATCTAAGTACACAAAAATTGGTATGGATCAATTGTTTAAAGAATGGGAATTAGTTGGTAATTTTGAATTAGAAAAAGCGATTAATCATTCGATAGCTAATAATTATCAAGGGTTATTTGCACCTAAAGAAAATAAACCTTCAACCAATTCAGAACCGGCACCTGGTAAGATGACTAAAGGTCTAATACAACAACAAGAAATTTATAACGAACTTTTAGAACAAATAGAAAATGGAACTTACATTAATCCCTTTGCAAGAAAATAGAATTGAAAAATATTCTGAACCAATTTTAGCAGATAGCAAGCTAACAAAAACCGAAACAGTAATTTATCAAGCAAGCACAAAGCAGAAAATTATGTATTTGTCTGAAAAAGAAAAATTACGGATTGCAAATACAATTCTTTCGATGGTTAAAGTTAGACTTGGATTAAAAGAAAGAGCCAAGCACGAGGATTCCGTAGAAACTCAAATGATTTTTTCAGATTTAAACAAATTTGATCATTTAACGGAAGCTGAAGTATTATTGGCCCTTGAAAATGGACTTGATGGTAACTACCTAAAAGAACACGAATCAAATGTGTTTTGGAATCCTTCCAATTTTGTTCTTTGGATTAAGAGATATTTGCTCGAAAAGAACGATGTAATGCGGAAGGTTACAAATGCCAAGCCAGCAGATTACATTAGGCATACTCCAAAAGATAAAGAAATTAAGCAACAAGGAATTTTATGTGCCAATGATTATGCTGATCTTTATGCACGAACTAAAGATGCAGATCGCACGTTCAAATATCCAGCCGGTTTAAATTTTCTTTATGATCTTGGTGTCCAATACGGATGGCTTCATTTAGATGAGGAAATAATAGATCAAATTAAAATGGAAGTTGCACCAAAGTTTTTACATTTGGTTAAAAATCCGGCTGATGTTTTTGAGAATACGGAATTTATTTGGGCCTATAAAGCTGAATGTTACAAAAGGTTTATAAAAGACCTGGTAACGTTTGAGGTTCGAATTGATACAAACGGAAAAATCAAACCCATAGGCTGACAAATCATTTAATTAATTAAGATTGAAGACAACATTATCATACACTAAAAAAATTATTCAACTTTTAAAAAATCAAAAATGAAAATTAATTTACATTACTCGAAAATTAATACGACTGGAGACATTCCCGTACTTGAATTTGATGAAATATCACATATTTGTTATTTTATTGAAGAACTTGAAATTCATGATGAATCATCTGAATTACTTTTTGAGGGATTTAAAAAAGTATTTTTATTAACTGATGGTTTAGAAATTTTTGTAACACAAGAATATTATATTTTATTTGATGTATTTCGCTATAAATTATTTGCTTTATTTGAAGAAGATGATTTAAATCACGTTCATTTATTTGAATGTGGATCATATGAGGAAGCCTATGATTTAGCATTAATGATCAAGGAAAATGAAAATTTAAGTGAAAGTTTACAAATTGGAGTTGTTGGTCAAAAAATTGGATAATGAAAAAAATAATTATAATAACGATTTGCTTTGCATTGCTCACGCAGATCACTCACGCATCCGATGTATTCTTTAATATTTCAAGGCAGACAACACTCGACTATTTAATTAGTTGGGTGTTTGCCTTTTCTTTGGAATCATCTATCTTGATTTTTACATTACTTGGTAAGAGAAACACGGCTATCTTTTTTGGGCTTATTTCGTGGTTGATAAATCTTCTTTATTACTGGGTAGAAGTCGGAATGACTCAAAAGTTTGTTGCGATGAATATTATTTCATTGATCATACCGGTAACCATCTTTTTTTATTCGGAACTAATTAAAACTGACAAACGTAAAAACTTATTAAAATAATGGAAAAAATTAAGATTGGAAATTATTGGATTCTTGGTAAGGAAACCAACGGAATTACTTTGTTTCCTTTTATTTTCTTACGAAAATCTTATGTCGATAGATTGGCTGATTGGAATCGTAAAAATTTAATCAATCATGAATCAATCCACTTAAAGCAACAAGCAGAACTTGGTGTGGTATTCTTTTATGTGTGGTATTTTTTAGAATTTTGTATCAGAACTGTACTAATTGGGAATACCGATGCAGCTTATAAAAGGATTTGTTTTGAGAGAGAAGCATACGAGAATGAAGGCAATCTTGAATATTTCAAAACAAGAAAATTTTGGGCATTCCTTAAATATTTATGAAACAAGAAGAACATCTCCTCCAGGTTTCAATTTGTAAATGGTTGGATCTAACACAAGACTTTCCATATTTTGCAATTCCGAACGGTGGTCTAAGACATAAGTTAGTTGCCATTAAATTAAAAAGAGAAGGGGCCAAATCAGGAGTTGCAGATATGTTTTGGATGGTTTCAAATAATAATTGGAAAGGTTTGTTTGTAGAGGTTAAAATTGAAAAGGGTAAACAATCATTAAGCCAAAAGGAATTTGGGGCCATAGCGATAAAGCACGGGTACTATTACGCAATTGTGAGAAGTATTGATGATTGTATTTATTTAATTAACCGATTCAAAAAAAATGAGATCTAATTATCTTGATGCCATTGCCTGGATAGATCAGCAGTTGACCAATCCGACACGACAAATAAAAGTAGGATGCGAAACTATTCTTGATTTGAATTATTCTTTGATCCTTAATCGAAAGCAGATTTTAGAAAATTCGGGGCAGTTGTCTTATTCAGCATTCGGAAGAACTAAAAAAATCAAGGATTTCTTGCAATTATTAAAATAAAAATGTAAACTTTGTAAAATAAATTAGTATGACACTCCGTTCAATTCCTATTCCTAATTCTAATTTTTGTAATAAATTAGATCAAGAATTATCGAAACAAGAATTTATCGATTTAGTTAATGAGCCTCCGCACTACAAAAGTAAAGGCGGTATTGAATCTATTGAGGTAATTGAATCCTTTGAATTAAATTTTAATTTAGGGAACGTGATTAAGTATATTTTAAGATCCGACAAAAAGGGTAACAAAAAACAAGATTTGGAAAAGGCACAATGGTACCTAAAAAGGGAAATTGAAAAGTTTAAAGGTTGATGTCAAGGAATGAAATCATTTCAACGCTATACGAATCAAAGGAGATTGCCCAGGCACTCCGAAAGATGCAACCGGCTTCACTCCGAGAAGAATTAAGACAAGAAATGTTTATGGCGCTATGTAATATTTCAGATGAGAAATTTTGGGGAATTTATAATAATAATGGTATTCCAGGTTTAAAGTTTTGGTTGGTTCGTACGATGCTTAATATGATTTATTCAACCGGCATTAATACTCCATTCTTTCGCCATTTCAGACAAAAAAATGAGGAGTTTAATGTAAACCACGAAGTAGTTAATTTCGATTCTTTAAACGAAGAAATCCAAGAACGAAAGGAAATGTTATTTTCAAAGATAGAGGAAGGAAGAAAGCAATTAAGTTGGTACGAAAATACATTGCTTGAAACTTATATGGATTTAGGATTTAATCAAAAGGAATTAAGTCGCAAAACAAAAATTCCATATCAATCCGTTATTAAAACCATTATGATAATCAAAAAGAAACTTCGAGAGGAATGATCAGCACTTTAATTGCATCCGTATTTTTTTCAGTATACTTCAATATGACTAATTTACATCAGTCATTCAAATTAGATTTCAAGCCGTTTAATTGTACACCTTGTTTATCCGTTTGGTCTGCGGTTGTATTTTATTTATTGCCGATTCAGATCACGGAACTTATTGCCTTATTTTTTAGTGCTGGAGTAATCGGGCCTTACCTTTTTAGATTCATTCATAAATGACACAAAGGGAACAGAATTTTTTGAAAGAACACGAGGCTAATTTTGTGGCCGTTGAATTAGGGTACACACGAAATATAGACTTTCACGTGATAGATCAATACGTTTTAATTTATAGAAATTACATTGATCAAAATTTTATTCTTAATGCCTGGTGTAAGCATTGTGTCTTTGATATGCTAAAAAGAATAAAGAACTATTACGACAATAATCAACCAATCGAAATCAATGTCCAACCTAAGAATAATAGGAGTAGGAAATAGCACTTCCGGAGTGACCTATCATCGTATTGCATTACCATTGTCCACGATGAAAAAAGAATATTGTCTTTTGACCGATGCACTTTCGGAGGAGATGATAATCGAAAAAGAAATTAATATCTTAGTTCTAAATCGATTCTTAGAGGAGATACCATTTTCAGTTTTGATTGAGTGGAAAAGGAAACACGGTTTTAAAATTGTTGTTGATATCGATGATTATTGGGAGTTATTCAGTAGTCACTTATCAAACAAAACTTATCAGTTACTAAATATTCCAACGATCATTCAGAATTATATCCGGATGGCTGATTTAGTGACTTGCACGAATGATAGATTATATTCTAAAATCATTGAGCATAATAAGAAATGCGAAATTATTCCAAACTCATTACCTTTTGACAAGGATCAGTTCACGGCATTCAAGACTGAACACGACAAAGTAAACATTGCACATACCGGATCCATCACTCACTTTCCGGACATCAAGCAATTAAAGAATCCATTATTAAACTTATCAAAGTCCAAATCATTTGTTGATGCTACCAGGATGCTTCTTTGTGGATGGAATGATTATAATAAATGGCATTGGACACAAATTGGTAATATTTACACGGCCAATGAAAAGCTAAATTATAAGATTATCGAATCGGCTCACTTTTCGTTCTATATGAATTTTTATAACGAGGCTGATATGTTGTTGGTGCCATTGCTTGATAATAAATTCAACCGGATGAAGTCAAACCTTAAGGCATTGGAAGCCGGGGCCAAAAGGATTCCAATATTGACTTTTGATCGTGATCCGTATGCAGATATTCCGACCATCTTTAAGGTAGATAATTGGGAACAAGATATTAAACGAATGGTGTTTAGCAAGCATATGCGAGAGGATTATGGCGAATCCAATGCGGAGTATGTTCGTGAGCATTACGACCTATTTAAAATAAATGAGAAGCGTTTTGATATTTATACTAAACTGATCGATTGTTAATTGTAATATGAAAGAACCGAATCGAGAACGAAAACAAGAGATTAAGTATAGTGTTGTTTTAAATGAGGAGCAAAAAGAAGCAAGGAATTTAATTAAAGAGAACCAAATAGTTATAGTAACGGGTAGGGCTGGATCGGGTAAAAGTTTAGTATGTGCATTGGCTTCCTTGGATTTTTTGAACAAAAAACAATGCAATCATATTTACATTACCAGGGCAACGATTGAGGTTGGTAATTCTTTGGGATACCTTCCAGGTTCATTGGATGATAAATTCAATCCTTATTTAGAAGCATTCCAAGAAAACCTGGTTAAGTGTGCCGATAAAATAAAGATTCATACAATGGTAAAGGATGAGAAGATTGTTGCTTATCCGGTGCAGTTTATCAGAGGTAAAACGATTGATGATATTTTAGTAGTTGAGGAGGCCCAAAATTTAACAAAGGCTGAAATGTTAGCCATATTAACAAGGCTGGGTAAAACCGGTAAGATCATTGTGAATGGGGATAATGAGCAGAAGGATATAAAAGAAGGGTATAATGGTTTAAGTTTTGCCATTGACTTATCTAAAAAGATTGAAGGAATTAAGTGGATAAAATTAAAAGAGAATCATCGATCTGATTTAGTAGGTCAGATTCTTGATTTTGAATATAATAATTAATAAAATGCCGGTAATTAAATGTTCTAACGGAAAATGGAGGATTGGCTCCGGCGCTTGTATTTATGATACGGAAAAGAAAGCCATTGAAGTTTGGCAAGCAATCCTCGCAAGTGGAGAATACCGGGCAGATAGTAATAAAGTTTCTTTTGATTTCGATGACACCTTATCGACACAAAGAGGTAAGGAATTGGCGAAACGAAAAATTCAAGAAGGGAAAATAGTATACATAATTACGAGGAGACAACAATCGGCCTCCGCAGAAGTTTATAAAATTGCCGATGAAATAGGAATCCCACATTCAAGAGTACATTTCACGAATGGGAAAATGAAATGGGAAGAAGTTAAGAGGTTAGAAATTGGCACGCATTATGATAACAATCAAAAAGAGGTTGATTTGATTAATGAGAATACGGATACAAAAGGTTTTAAATTTCAGTTTGTGGAAACTTATAATGATTATCCGGAAGCAGCAGTAAACAATGCTAAACGAGTTTTAAAATGGGTTTCAGAAAATGGATGGAGAACTTGTGGAACACCCGTAGGCAAGATCAGAGCAAACCAATTAGCAAATAGAGAAGGCATTTCGAGAGACACAATTGCCAGGATGTCAGCATTTAAAAGGCATCAACAAAATAAAGATGTCCCCTATGGCGAAGGATGTGGAGGATTGATGTGGGATGCCTGGGGAGGTACAGAAGGAATAGAGTGGGCAAGTAGAAAATTAGAGCAAATAGATAAAAATAATGGCAAGACCAAATAAAGATATTGACACGCAAAGACTTTTGGAATGGGCCGAAAAATATATCGACCATTGCCTTGAATCTACCAAAGAGATTGCCACTTCATCGGGAGTTAAAACTATTCGTGAACGGCATTTACCAACTATTAGTTTTTTCTTATTAGTATGGTTGCCACGGCAAAACTTTGAATTTTATAATAGATCAACTTATTATCAAGTTTTGTCTAATGTGAATCATCCTTGTCACGATGCAACAAAGCAGATAGATGAGATATTTAGATCATTGGCGGCGGATGTAGTGGCCAATGAAGGTAAAGGTATATTCTATGCTAAGAATCTTTTAGGATGGTCAGACAAGGCAAAGAACGAAGAAAAACAAGAGATAATCATAAGTTTTGCAGACGAAAATAGTCCTTCCGAAACCGCATAAAAATCAAGCCAAGGTTTTAAACTCCAAAGCAAGATTCAAGGTTCTAATGTCGGGCAGACGGTGGGGCAAGTCATTGATATGCCAAGTCATCACATTTTTAGAAGCGGTCAAAGGTAAAAAGGTTGCATACATTACACCTACTTATCAACTTGCAAAGGTTTTCTTTGATGAACTTTGCATCTTAATCCCCGATACCATTGCCACGGCAAATCGTAGTGATTTAACATTTAAATTAACAAGTGGTGGATCAATTCGATTCTTTACTGGTGAAAGACTTGATAATCTTCGGGGCCTTAAATTTCATTACGTTATTATTGATGAAGCATCATTCATAACTGATTTAGAAAGCGGTTGGAATAATTCAATACGGCCAACGTTAACCGATTACCAGGGCCGTGCTATATTCCTTTCAACTCCACGAGGAAAGAATTATTTTTATTCTTTATTTCTTAAAGGTTTAGAACCGAATGCAGAATGGGAATCCTTTAAATATTCGACCTATGATAATCCATATATCCGTAAAGAAGAAATTGATTCTGCAAGAATGAGTTTACCGGAGGTTGTATTTGAACAAGAGTATATGGCGAACCCAGCAGAAAACTCCGCCAATCCGTTTGGAAGCCAGGCGATTGGGAAGTGTGTTTCTGAAATGTCAATTAATCCGGTTAAATGTTACGGAATAGATTTAGCAAAATATTCCGACTGGACTGTAATTATCGGATTAGATAATAGTGGAAATGTGGCTTATTTTGAACGATTTCAAAATGATTGGGCCTCCACGCAAAACAAAATACGGAATTTATCAAAGGTTCCGATGTTAATTGATAGTACCGGTGTAGGCGATCCGGTAGTTGAGCAATTACAACGAGAGGGATTAAATGTGGAGGCATTTAAATTCACAAGCCAAAGCAAACAAGATTTAATGCTGGGCCTTCAAGTGGCTATCCATCAAGAACGGATTCATTATCCCGAAGGAATTATTAAAGAGGAACTTGAAATCTTTGAATATCAATATAGTTCACACGGTGTAAAATATTCTGCACCTTCCGGTTTTCACGATGATTGCGTGATGGCTTTGGCTCTTGCCTGGCGAAAGTTTGATTTTAAATCAGGCACCGGTAGATATAGTTTTGCGTAATTACTTATTTATGTTTATGAATTGGACAAATGTTTCGGTATGGCAGATGCAACAAATCTCCAACCTATTATCTAAAAACGAAGGAGATACCAGTCTCGATATCGCCGTTAAGACTTTGGCTATTTTAACGAATAGAACAGAGGCCCAAATAGATTCGTTAAGTCTTGATGAGTTAAGCCATCAGATCAAAGATATTGCATTCCTAAACGAATCACAACCGAATGCCAAGCCACAAGATTACATCAAAGTAAACGGTAAGAAATACAAGTGTATTTATGACATTCGAAATATGCCATATGCCAGGTATATGGAAACCAAGTTTTTCGGAAATGATGTGATGAACAACTTACATAAGATTGGGGCCTCAATGGTAATGCCAATGAAAAAGACTTGGTTTGGTTGGAAGGTTGACCAGTACGATGCAAGCAAGCACGAAGAATATGCCAATGATTTATTAGAGGCAAGTTATGAATCAGTTTACGGATCAGTGGTTTTTTTTTGTCAAATATACGTTCAATCGATAAACAATTTAGCGGACTATTTGAAGCAGAGATTGACAAGTCAGGGGATACCGAAGAACGAGGCAGAGGAAACGATAACGGTTTTATGCAACGTTTTGGATGGACTTACCAAGCTACCATCATCGCAGAACACGAACGAATTAAACTCGAAGAAGTATACGGACTTTCAACAATTCAATGTTTAAACGCATTAAGTTATTTAAAAGCAAAGAATGCATTTGATAAAGACCAAATTAATAAAATAAATGCCAAGTATTAGCCAATCGCAAAAATCTAATATGGACGTCCTTAATAATTTAGGGGCCGAAAAAACTATTTCTAATCTGAAATTAACCGAAGTAGAGGCAGTAATGTTTGAAGCTGCGAATCGGTTTATGATGATGGCTAAAAAAACAATTGAAAGAAAAGGCAAAGTCGATACCGGTAAGATGTCAGATCTTAAAATTAGTCAAGTAATTCAAACCAAATACGGAAGTTATTCGATTATGATTGGATATGATAAATCAAATCCGGCAAGTGAATACTATGATTATCAAAATAAAGGAGTAAAAGGAATAAAATCAAATAAACCAAATTCAAAATATTACTATAAAGAATCTTGGGTAAGTAAAAAAATGATTGAGGCTTTAATGCAATGGTATTTACGGCACAAAAGTTATATAAGAAGCGAGGATCAAAGAAAGAATTTAACGGCCAATCAAAGGAAATCTTTAACTGTTGGAAAATTTGCCGATCCTAAAAAACGATTGTATTACGTTGCCAAAAAAACTGCTGAAAGAATAAAAGCAAGAGGTATGCCTCGGGTTGGATTCTTTGATGATAATCTTGATAAGGTATTTAACGAAGCATTTAGGCAAAAATTAGCCATAGCAATTGGCGAAGATATAGTAATTAACATTAGACAAAATTTCAATGGCAATAACAATACAAAGTAGTCCAACGGCATTCAGTTCGGCTCACGATGCTTTATATCACGTTGTGACTTCCAGCAATGTCGCAAATTCAAACTTTAAATATGTATTTGACTTATCTATTGGTGGAAACCTTGTCTCCACAATTAAAGCCTTTCCAGATTCCGGAGGTTATGGGATATTCGATGCAAGTCCCATTGTCCGAAACTACTTTGATAGCGGATTTAACCCAAACACAAGCACGGTTTTACAAAATGCAAGCACCGGTTTATTCTGCAACTACACGATTGCCTATGGCGAAGAATACGGAGGAGTAACATATCCAAACCTTACAACCATTTCAACCTATTACGGATGGAATTATTCGGCTGATCCATTCGGAAATACCTTGGGAGATTATGCAAATAAGTTTGTAACAAGCAGAGATAAAACGAATTTAGAGGTAATAAGTGGCGAGAAACTATTTATGACTTATATGAATACGGCTGGCACCGGTGTAATGGCTTCGATTCAAAAGATTACAAGCAATGGAACAAATGATGGAAGTGCTTCCGTAGGTGCGACCTTATCCACATCAAATACCTTGCTTTTAGATTTATCCCCTACGGCAATCAATACCTATTTAGGTAGTTCATTCATTACATCTACGACATATGGCTACCAGGTAACTGTTGGAAGTGATACGATAACCATTACGCAAGTTGTAGCACCAAAATGGACACCTATGTTGATAACGTTTCTTAATCAGTACGGAGGATACGAGACATTCGGATTTCGTTTATTATCGAGACAACAAAAGAAATTTAACCGAAGCACCTACAAAGTCAATGAATTTGTAAGAAGTGGAAGCAATATGATTAATAAGAGTGGGGCCAATGTCTTTTATGGTGGTGTTCAATCATTTGCCGGGGTGGTAGATTATTCCTATTTGGTTGTTAGTGATTATTTAAATGTAAAGGATTACAATGTAGGGAGTCAATTGCTTGCTTCTCCCGAAGCCTATTTGCATTTGAATGGTTCTTATTACCCGATTGTAATGCGTGTGACTGATTGGGCAGAAAAGAACCTTACAAGTGATAAGAATTTTAACTATGAATTAACTTTTGATTTATCTATTAAACAAGCCATTCAATACCGATGATCACCGAAATATTTATAGAAAATGTGCGTTTGGATTTGTATCAAGATATCGGTGCGGAGTTGAATTTTAATATCGATGACATCAAAGATTTTTCAAGTCGAAATACAAACTATTCCAAAACAATAACCATTCCAGGCAATGCGAACAATAACAAAGTTTTTGGCCACATATATAATCTTGGGAGTGCTAATAATTATTTCATTTCAAATCCTTTGCTTCCAAATGTTGGTTTTAATTTTGATCCATCAAAGCAAGCAAGTGCAAAAATTTTTGTTAACAAGATTCAAGTCTTTAAAGGAGTTATTCGATTGCTTGAAATCAAAATAAACAATGGGGCCATTGATTACGAGTGTGCAGTATTTGGCGAGTTGGGAGGATTAGCAAATGCAATCGGGAATAAAACTTTAGAGGATTCAGAATTTGCAAACTCATTTAATACTTACAATGTTGCTTGGACTGAAGGTAATATTACTAATTCTTGGAATGCCAGTGGAGGTACTGGAGTGGTGTTTCCTTTTATTGATTACGGAAATATTCGGAATGGAACGCACAATATTCATATGGATGCATTTAGGCCCGCATTCTTTGTTCACGAAATATTAGACAAGATAATTACATATGCCGGGTATACATATTATTCGGCTTTTATGGATTCGCCATTCTTTAAAAACTTAATCATTCCGAACAATACTTCGGAGATGGAACAAGTAAGGGCCAATCTATTAAATGCTCAAATTTTTAATATAATTACAACGGCTACCGATTATGCCTTTGTATTTGGAAGCATTAACCAATACTTATTTACTAATTCCGTAGGTATTACGTTCACATTTACCGGAACGACTGGAACGGTTGGAAACTTTACGATTAACGGAAGTGGATTAATTCGTACAAATCAGAATGCGACCATTACTTTATACAAAAATGGGGCTGCGATTCAGACTTTTTTGCTTGCCGATAACAACAATAACGAATCAGTATTTACAATTAATTCGACAATAAGCCAAACTTTGACAAATGGCGATTACTTTTCGATGGATATTTCATCCAGTTCGGCAAGTAATGGATCATTTAGGTTCACTATTGACAACATAACTTTAGATTTCAATTCGACTAATCCCCAGGTATTGACTGCAACGTATGGGGCCACATTAATTATGTCTAATTTATTCCCTAAAGGAATTTATCAAAAGGATATTTTAGCAAGCATTTGCCGAATGTTCAATTTATACGTTTATGAATCGCCTAATCAATACAATCATCTATTAATTGAACCATATGTAAACTTTTACGCAGTTGGTGGATTTGTGAGCATTGATGATACGACTGATTTACTTTTGCACGGAGAAGCTGGAGATAGCACCGGTTTGATTTCTATTTCTAATACTGATATTGCGGATCCTTTAGATTGGACTTTAAAACTTGATTATTCAAAAGAAATTTCAATCAAGCCAATGTCTGAATTGAATGCCAGGTATTATGATTTTAAATACAAAGAGGATGATGACTATTTAAACGATGCTTATCATACAAAATATAATCAATCCTATGGCGATCGAATTGAGGATGTAAATTTTGGATTTACTTCGGATCATCAAACCATTGATTTGATTTTTTCTTCTTCCGTTTTAACTGCGAGTACCGGAGATGAAAAATTAGCAGTTGGAATATTTAAATTAAACGATGCAGTCCAAGAGAGAAAAGATTCAAATATTAGGATTTTACAATTCAAAAAGAAAACGGTAAGTCAGTCTTGGAATTTAAAAGAACCATCGGCGGAAGGTGAAGGGAATAAACAAACCGGAATTACATCTTACGGATATGCTGGACATTTTGATGATCCTACAAATCCGACAAGTGATATAAATTTTGGAGTGCCAAATGAAATTCTATTTACGTTAACGGTTCCTTATCCAAGTGCTAATTTGTACACGGCTTATTGGGGATCATATTTGGCCGAGATCACAAGCAAGGATAGTAAATTATTGAGTTGCTATTTATATCTAACGGCCCAGGACATCAATTCTCTTGATTTTTCTAAACTGATTTATCTTGAAGGATGCCTTTGGCGATTAAATAAAGTAATCGATTTCAATCCGTCAATCAACCAAACGACTAAGTGCGAATTATTAAAGGTAATTGAATTAACATACTCATAAGATGGCCCAGGAAATAGTCGGTATTAAATTAGAAACGGATACCCGAAGTCTAAGATCGCAATTTAAAGAGGCGATGGCTGAACTTGCAAAATTGCAAAATCAAGCCGGTGCAACAAGTAAGGAGATCGCCAATGCAGCCAAAAAGGCGGCAGAGATAAAGGATAGGATTGCAGATGCAAAAGGAACAATTGACGCATTTAATCCCGATGCTAAATTTAAATCATTTGGTCAGGCTATTTCGGGAGTTGCTGGTGCTTTTGCTGCGGCTCAGGGTGCATTTGCTTTATTCGGAATTGAATCAGAGAACGTACAAAAGCAATTATTAAAAGTTCAAGGTGCTTTAGCATTATCACAAGGTTTAAACACGGTTTTAGAATCAGTCGAAGGTTTTAAAAACTTAGGTAGAGTAATTCGTGATACTGTTGTAACATCATTTACAACGCTTAAAGGAGCAATTACTGCAACTGGAATAGGTGCTTTGACTATTGCTTTAGGGTATTTAATAGGAAATTGGTCAACATTAACGGCTAAATTAACTACTGCATATCCAATTTTAGTTAAAATAGGCGAAACAATTGGGGCAATAACCGATAAATTAACTGATTTTATAGGCATTACTTCACAAGCAGATCGCGATTATGAGAAGGCAAATGAAATATTTCTTAAAAGAAAGACCATTATTGAAGGTCAAATCGAGTTATTATCTGCACAAGGTAATAAAGAGGAAGAAATTTATAATTTAAAAAAGGATTTAGTAAATCAAGAAATTGCCAATTTAGAAAATAAAAATAAAACAGTTGCTGGATTAAATAAGGATGAAAAGACTGAATTAATAAAAAAGCAAAATGAATTATTGGTTTTGGATGCTGGATTTAAAAAATACCAATTAGATCAACAAAAGCAAGCAAATGAAAAACGAAGGAAGGAACAAGAAGATGCAGATAATAAATTCAATGATAATTTGCAAAAAGAAGGAGAAACTCAATTTGCAAATAATAAAAAAATAATAGATCAAATTAATCAGTTAAGATTTGATCAATTACAAACTGAAATAGATACATTAGATAGATCTAATTTAATAAAAGAAAACGATTTTGAACAAGATAATATTCGCTTACAATTAACAAAGGAAAGATATTTAGAGCAAAGAGATTTAGAATTAAATGCAGTAGAAAATACCGAAGATGCAGAAATTAAAAAACTGCAAATTAAAAAGAAATATGCTGACTTAATATTTAATATCGATAAACAAGAGGAGGCAAATACAAAAGCGAGTGAAATATCAAAATACAATTTAAAATTAAAATATGCAGATTTAGCAATTCAATTAGGGCAAGTTTTACAACAAGCAGCCGGTCAAAATAAAGATTTAGCCATTGCTGGAATTATTGTTGAGCAAGCCGGTGCGATTGCTAAAATTACAATGAGCAGTCTTACAAATGCAAGTACAGCCGGTTTCCTAACTCCAAAAGGAATTGCAGAATTAGCCGCTGGTGCTTTAGGTGTTGCAAGTGCAGTTATTGCCGCAAAAAATGGAATTGACACAATTAATAGTACAAATATTCCTGGAAGTAGTTCGGGTTCTGCACCTTCAGTAAATACATCCGCACCAATTATGCCTACTTATACGGCACCTCAAGCTACAAGATTAGATCAACAATCTTTAAATACTATTTCAAACGTAGTTTCCAGAGCCTATGTAGTTGAATCAGATATTAGTGGAGTTACAAAACGAGTGCAAAGAATAGAAAACGCAGCAAGAATTTAAAAAAATAGATATGGATTTACCAATTTATCAATTAGAAATCAGCGATGATGTCAATGATTTGAGTGAGGTTGACTTTGTGGCATTGGTTGACAAGCCAGCAATTGAACGCAATTTCCTAAGATTTAAGGAAAGCCGTGCAAATTTTGTGATTCAATCAGAAGAAAGGCGAATAGTTTCGGGGCCATTGATGTTAGCCGATACACCGATCTATCGGAATGATGAGAATGGCGAGTATTATGTAATGTTTACAAAGCCAACAATTGAGAAGATAGCACAAAAGTTTTTTAAGAAAGGTTATCAGTCAAACGTTAACTTGATGCACGACAACAATCAGGCAGTTGATGGAGTAACGATGTTTGAAAGTTGGATAGTTGACCAAAGTAGAGGCATTGCATCAATGAAAGGTTTTGAGGATGCACCGGATGGCTCTTGGCTTGGTTCATTCTTAGTAGAAAACGATTCAGTATGGTCAAGAATTAAGTCAGGAGACTTTAAAGGATTTTCGGTTGAAGGATTATTCAACTATAAAAAAGAAAAGGCTAAGATGTCAAAGGATGAAGAAATTTGGAATAGAATCGTAGAGGTATTGAACGAAGTAGAAATTTAAACGATAAAGTTTAGGCTAAAAATTATTTAAAGACAAACAATAAATTATTTTATGAATTTTTCAGAAGCAATTGAAAAGATTAAGGTAATGTTGGCGGAGGAATCCCCAGCAGTTGCACAAGAAAATGCACCTGAAGCAGTTACGGAATTGAATTTTGATACGTACGATTTAAAAGATGGTACGAAAATCGAATTATCAAGTTTAGTAATTGGTGCAGATGCTATGCTAATGGATGATAATGGCAACACGGCAATGGCTCCGGATGGAGATTATGAATTAGCCGATGGAACTATGATCACGGTCGGAGTTGGTAAGGTTGAAGGAATTTATACTCCGCAAGCCCAAGCATCTACGGCAGAAGAAGCCCCAATGCCGGGAGGAATGGAATCAGATAAATTTGAATCAGTTCAAATAGAAATCGATTATTTGAAAACTGAGAATCAAGAATTGAAAGCCCAATTGGAAGCAATCAATACTAAATTTTCGCAAGGTTTTTCAGATGTGATTATAGCACTTGAATCAATTTCAAAGATGCCATCAAGCGATCCAATTCAAGCACCAAAGAATAAATTTGCTTTGGTAGAAAAGAAGGAAGATAAGATCGCAAGATTTTTAGAAAGAGTAAAAACGTTAAACCAATAAAAAGAAAATAATATGTCATTCGTAGTAAGTTCATTGTCGGATTACACCATTCAGAACGCACAAGAATTGGTGGTTTCCTCAGTTTTGGGTTCCAAGACTGCAACCTTGATTAAGGCCCAAGGTAACGTGATGGTAGGTGTTAAATCTGCTGAAACAATCAACATTATGGATACTGATTCAGTATTCCAGGACGGTGCTTCTTGTGGTTTTACTGCATCAGGTACTACAACGTTCACACAACGTACGATTACAGTTGGTAAAATTAAGGTTAACGAGGCTTTATGTCTTAAAGATTTACAAGCAAAGTATTTGCAACAAGCATTGCCAGCTGGATCACGTTATGATTCAACTATCTTCGCTGCTGAATTTGCACAACGCAAAGCGGACAAGATTGCTGCGGCTTTAGAGGTTGCAACTTGGCAAGGAGATACCGGTTCCGGTACTGCTAACTTGAACAAGTTTGATGGTTTCATCAAGTTAATTGCTGCGGCTTCTGCATCAGTAATTCACGCAAACGCATCAGGATTTTACGGAACTCCATTGGCAGCTTCTGCTGGTATCACTACTTCAAACGTAATTGCGGTAATCGATTCAATCTACCGTGCTATTCCTGCTGAGGTAGTTGCAAAAGATGATACGGCTATCTTTGTTGGAATGGACACTTTCCGTCTTTACACAATCGCATTAAAGAACGCAAACTTGTTTGCTTACAATATCGATACTAAGGCGGATGCTGAATTTATTCTTCCAGGTACAACCATCAAAGTTATTGCTTTGCAAGGTTTGAACGGAACTAATAAATTATATTCTTCTCGTATTTCTAACTTGTTCTTAGGTGTTGACCTTTTAAACGAGGAGGAGAAATTCGAATTATTCTACGCAAAAGAAGCTGATCAAGTACGTTTTGTTTCTGAATTTAAGTACGGTGTGAACTTTGCTTTCCCAGCGGAAATCGTTGATTTTATCTTAGCTTAATAATCCTAATTCGGGGAGATTCATTGGATTGGACTCCCCTTATTTTAATATTTAAATAATAAAATTATGGCTTTAGCATCGTGTGCATTAACCCAATCATATGCGTTGGATTGTCGTGATAGCTTGGGTGGAGTTACCGAAGTATATTTCATTGAGGCCCAAAACGTAACAAGTGTTACGGAGGCTTCCGGTGGAGGTACATTAACTGCGATTACAAAAGTAACATCGAAGGTTTTCAGAAAATATGAATTGGTGCCTGGCACTTCTTCTTTGACTGAAACAATCAACGCAAATCAGCAGAACGGAACGGTATTTTACGCACAAGAATTATCAATCATTTTAAATAAGTTACAAGCAAATACACGGAATGAAATCCTTTTGTTAGCACAAAACAACCTTAAAGCAGTTGTAGGCGATGCAAATGGAAAATATTGGTATTTAGGTCGTGTTAATTCAATTATGGTGTCAGGTGGTAATGGTGCAACCGGTACGTCCCAGGGAGATCGTAGTGGTTATACATTGACTTTCTCAGGTGCGGAAAAGCAAATGGCACCGGAGGTACAAAGTTCCGTAATTTCTACGTTAACAACTTAATAAAGAGAAGTAGTTTGGTTGATTACTTGGGGGAGGCATTGGTCTCCCCTTCTTTATTTATAACTAATTTTCATTTTGCTATTTAGTTGTAAGATGATTTATTTAGAAAAAGGGAAATCAAGTACGATCGTATTAACATTAAGCGAAAAGGCCCAATTATATTCGCCTAATTACCTATTCGTGTTTAAATCAAGAAGCACAAATGAGGTCATCAAATTTATCAAATTAGTTGGAAGTGATGAAAGCCCAAATGAGGATAGATTCAATACGTTTACAATTGCAACAAATACTTATTTTGCCAATTCATTGAAAGGAGAGTGGTCATATTCAGTTTATGAGCAAGCCAGTACATCTAATTTAGATACAAATAAAACGACAAGTTTAATCGAAGAAGGTCAAATGATTTTATCGGATAGTAACGTATTTAGTTTTTCATCTTATAATAATCAAGCAAATACATTTATTGTACGAAATATATGAATGATTTATTTTTTCTTTCCTTTGCGGAGGCGAGACAACCCGAATATAGAGAGAAGAAAGGCGAAGGCGGTGGATACATTGAGTTTGGTGCAAAAAACGATTATCCGAATTATTTGGTAGAGTTATTAAACAAATCTGCCAAGCATAATTCAATTATCAAAAGCAAAGTAAACTATATTACTGGTAATGGTTTTAAGACTAAAGGCGCTGATCCAGTTGGCGAACAATTCATTGAACAAGCTAATCCATATGAATCATTAAATGAGATTTCAAGAAAGGTTTCCATAGACATAGAAACTTTTGGAGGTGCTTATTTAAATATTATTTGGTCAGAAGGTGGCGAAATTGTGTCGAGCATTTACCATTTAGATTATACAAAGGTTCGTACAAATGCAGATAATACGCAGTTTTGGTATAGCGAGGATTGGAATGATCGTAAGTACAAAAAAGACGTTTATAATGCTTTCAACACACAGTTAAGACAAGGAAGCCAAGTTTTATATTTAAAGGAATATCGACCTAACTTAAATGCGTATGCGTTGCCAGGTTATTATGGAGCCTTAAATTATATCGAATCAGATATTGAGATTTCGAAGCACGTTTTGGGTAATGCTCAAACCGGATTTAGTGCATCCAAATTAATTACCTTACCGAATGGCGATCCTTCGGATGATGAAAAAAGAGTAATTGAACGCAAGTTTACAAATCGTTTTTCGGGTGCAGATGGTAAAAAATTCATTCTTTCCTTTACGACTGATCCAAGCAGAAAGCCAATCATTGATGATTTAGGTGCAAGTGATATAACGAAGGAGGATTTCGGGAATGTAGATAAAATGATTCAGCAAAATATTTATGCTGGACATCAAATTACTTCGCCTGATTTATTTGGTATTTCGACACCTGGGCAGTTGGGAAGCCGCCAACAAATGCGAGATAGTTATGAAATTTTTAAAAATACATATGTCAACGATAAGCAAATATTTATTGAACAAATATTCAGTGAACTTGCCAAATTACACGGTGCATCTGAGTCTCTTGAAATAATCCCAGTCGAACCAATCGGATTCGAGTTTAGTGAGCAAGCAATATTAGCCGTTGCACCTAAAGAATGGATTTTGGAAAAGTTGGGAATTGATATGAGTAAATATCAACCTCAAACGGTTGCAGAAACACCACAACCTACGGCCCAAATGAAAAGCAAATTTTCAGAAGATGAAGTAATTAAAATATTCTCTGAATTTGGAGAGGATAAAGACAATTATTCAATCTATAAAACAAGAAATGTATTTGAAGAATCGGCAAATATTGAGTTTGCAATAAATGATATAAACCAATTAGAGGCTAATGTTTTAGATCAGATTCAAAAGCAAAAGCAAATATCAATTGAGGTTATTGCATCGACTTTAAAAGTTGATCCGTCAATGATTGAAACGGTGGTTAAAAACTTAGAAAAAAGGGGGATTTTAACATCAAAGGAAGTTAAAGGTACAATCGAGAGAACATTGGTAAAACCTTTAAGCAAATTAAATGCACCAAAGCCAACGACAACAACCTTCCAGGTACGTTATTCCTATGAGTGGAGACAAGATGTACCGGTAAGTGAAAGGAATACATCGGCACACCCATCACGGCCGTTCTGTGCAAGATTAATGCAGTTGAATAGACTATATTCAAGATCAGAGATTCAAACGATTTCGGCAAGGTTAGGGTATTCGGTATTTGATAGGCGAGGTGGATGGTGGACAATGCCGGATGGAGAGCATTCGCCAAGTTGTAGGCATATTTGGTATGCACAAACAGTTATAAAAAGAGATTAAAAATGAGGAATGTATTATTTATAGGGGCCAATACAATCAAGGAAAGAACCACGGTTCATTCGAATGTTGATGATAAAAATATCTTGTCTATTATCAAGACTACGCAAGATATGATGATACTGCCAGCGTTGGGAACCGGTTTATATGAACGTTTGCAGACCGGTATCACTAACAATGACTTATCAGCTTTAGAATTGACATTACTGAACGATTTTATTACGGATTGTTTGACATATTTTGTCCTCTCTGAATTGCCTTTTGAATTGTCTTATCAGTTTTACAACAAAGGTTTAGTTCGTAAAAGTTCGGAAAATACGGATACTCCATCAATGCAAGATTTGATAGATATATCAAGTAGGTATCGTGCCACGGCAGAATTTTATACTGAACGAATGATCAAGTATTTAAAACAAAATTACAATTCTTATCCATTGTATTTAAATCCAGGTACTGGTGTGGATGTAATGCACCCCGATCACGATGGTTATAAAACTTCGATATTTTTGGGCGATGATTATGACAATCGGAATTTAAGTTTTGAAGAAAGATACCAAGGCGATCACGGAATATGTTAAATAAATTATGCCCAAAGCATTTTCAATAAAAAACATTAATAAACTCAAAGTTTATTTAGAATCAACAAATGGTACGACAATTAACGCTGAATCAAACGGTACAATTAATCAAGGAACTGGGCCAAAGCCACGAGCAAATTGATTCGGTTTACTTTGGAGATCTATGGGAATTTTTAAATACTGATAATGTTTACCCGGCTTTATTCTATTCATTAACCGGAACGCAGATACAAGGCAAGATTTTAACGCATTCATTTTCTTTATTCTTTTTTGATCGAGAGATTCAAGATGAAAAGAATGAAACTGATGTTTTATCGGATAGGTTAATAGTGGCCCAGGATATTTTGTCAATGATGAAAAATCCAACTTTTGATTGGGAGATCGAGGATAATGTAAGCATAGAATATTATACCGAAACCGAAGTTGATTTTTTAAGTGGTGTTAAAATGGATGTAAGTATATCATTTCCGTATTTATCAGATAGATGTACTTTACCGGAAGATTTTAATTATTTAGAGTGGTTAGCAGAATAAAAAAATAACAAATATGGGTTCTTACAAAGTCTTATACGACTATCCTAATTATGCATCATTGCCAGCGGTGGGCGATGTTAGTCGGCTTTATATTACGAACGATACGAATACTTTATATCGTTGGGTAGATGGGGCATATCACTTCTTTACGACTACTTCGGTGCCTTGGGGTAATATCGATGGAGTGTTAACAAATCAAACGGATTTGATGGCAGTATTAAACGGAAAACAACCATTAATTACTGCTGGAACTTCGGCTCAATATTATAGAGGAGATAAGACCTTTCAAACTTTAAATACTACGGCAGTTCCGGAAGGAACAAACCTATATTGGACTGATGCACGGTTTAATACCGGGTTTAGTGGTAAAAGTACGAGCAATTTAACTGAAGGTTCCAATCTTTATTATACGGATGCTCGTTTTGATTCACGTTTATCAACTAAATCAACGAGTAATTTAACGGAAGGAAGCAATTTATACTGGACTAATGAAAGATTTGACACACGTTTAGGACTAAAAACTACATCTGATTTATCGGAAGGTTCGAATTTATACTACACGGATGCACGTTTTGACACAAGATTTAATACAAAAACAACTGATAATTTAACGGAAGGAAGTACAAAATTGTATTATTCATCTTCGAGGTTTAATGCGGACTTTAATAATAAGAATACCGATAATTTGCCCGAAGGGAGTACGAATTTATTTTGGACACCAGCACGATCACGGAACGCAATGACTTTGCTCACGGTTGGAACAAGTGGATTAGCCACTTACAATTCAACTACTGGCCAATTAAACATTCCTCAATATCAAGATTTGCTTGTTAATCCTTTGGTGGGTGCCGGTGCTCAATATTATGTACCAAGATATTCGGGAACAACTTCATTAACTCCAGGTCTAATTTATGACAATGGGGTGTATGTGGGTATAAATCGAACAAATCCATTTTATACATTAGATGTAAACGGAACGTTAAACGTTCAAGGAGTTTCTATTTATCGAAACTTGGCTGGAACTGGCGAAAGATTAGTTTATGTAGATTCAACTGGAACTTTAACTCCTGCAATTATTGGAAGTGGTTTATCTTTAACATCAGGAACATTAACAGCAACGGGTACGGCTTCGGGATCAATTGGAGGAAGTGGAACAATTGGATATATTCCTAAATTTTCGGGAACGGCTGCGATTACTAATAGTAACATTCAAGATTCGGGTTCACTTATTACATTAGGCTCTAACACGACTATAAACGGTAGTATTACAAATTCAGGTACACAGCCAAGCATTGGTACTTCATCACTTCCATATGGAACAATGTTTATTATTAATTTAAGGGCTGATACAAATTTATCTTTAGGAGCTGGATATGGAACAAGTGGAGAAAATGGACTTAGAATGTTTTCATCTACAAGAAATATTGTTATTCAAAATGGAGGAACATTTACCGATTTAGGGCAAAGGTTACAAGTTACTGGAACAAGTTATTTTACTGATAGTTTAGGAGTTGGAACAACATCATTAACGGGTTACGTTGTAAACATTGCTAAAAACATAACGGGTGCAACAACGGCATATGGAGTAAGAAGTCAAGGAACGGTTCAATCAGATGTAACTACATTAGTAAGTAATTACGGTTCATTAATGAACACGGCTGCGGCTTCATTTACTTTGACTGACTTTGTGCATCATCGTTCAATGCAAGGCACAATAGGTTCGGGAAGTGCAGTGACTAACCAATATGGTTATTTTGCTGATTCTTCGATGACTGGTGCAACCAATAATTACGGATTTTACGGTAATATAGCATTAGGTACTAATAGGTATAACTTGTATATGAATGGTACTGCTAATAATTATTTAGCAGGTTCATTAGCTATTGGTGGATCGCCTGTAAATGGACAATCTTTAAATATTGTTAAAAATATTACAGGAAATGCTTACGGATTTGGAATTGTTCAATCTGGACAAATCCAGTCAGATGTTACAATACAAGGATATGGCTATATTAATCAATTAAGCACACAAGCCTCATCATTTACATTACCTGATTATTTTCATTATTTTGCACAACAACAAACTATTGGTGCTGGTTCAACAGTAACAAATCAATATGGTTTTAATGTTTCTTCGAGTTTAATTGGTGCAACTAATAATTACGGATTCTACGGAAGTATTCCAAGTGGTAGTAATAGGTGGAATATCTATATGAACGGAACGGCTAAGAACTATTTAGCTGGTTCTTTGCTCATTGGTTCAACAACTGATGCTGGATATAAGTTAGATGTTACAGGAACTACAAGATTACAAGGTGATACAAGTATTTCTTCAGGAGGTTTAGGGATTGGTACAACAATTTTAAATTCTCATTCTTTAAGAATCAGTAAATCTATTACTGGTTCAGTAGGTTGTTATGGAATTTCTCAAACTGGTATAGTTCAAAGTGATGTAACATCTAATACATATGGATATTTTAACCAAAGTAATACACAAGCAACTGCATTTACTTTAGGAGAATATAATCATTATTTTGCTTCACAAGGAACAATTGGTAGTGGTTCTGCAATAACAACACAACAAGGTTTTGTAGTAAATTCTAATTTAACTGGTGCAACAAATAACTACGGATTTAGAGGTGTTATTGGAGCAGGAACAAATCGGTATAACATCTATATGGATGGAACTGCACAAAACTATTTGGCTGGTGCATTATCTATAGGAGTTTCTACGGCAAATGCTTCTGCATTGCTTCAAGTAGATTCAACAACACAAGGAGTATTATTCCCAAGGATGACAACTACTCAAAAGAATGCAATTTCTTCCCCGGCAACGGGCTTAGTAATATTTGATACCACACTTGGTAAGTTATGCGTATATTCTACAACTTGGCAGACAATTACATCAGTTTAATATGGCAAATAAAAAGATTAATCAATTAGTTACTAAATCAGCCATTGGCACTTCCGATTTATTTATGATTGGAGATGCCTCCACGGGGCAGTTATATAAAAAAACCATTGCTGATCTACAAGCCACAATAACCGGTTCGATTTCGGGAAGTGGATCAGGTGGATATATTACCAAATTTACCGGATCTACTGCCATAGGTAATTCGGTAATGTATGAAAGTTCTTCACGCATAGGAATTGGAACAACTACACCTAATTATATTCTTCAAGTAAGACCATATTCAAATTTAAACTTTGCGATTGGCTATGGCGATTGGGTGACTACTGGAGATTCAATTATCTTTAAATCGATTAACGATGCAAACAACGCTGTAACTCCAATAATTTTTAACGGTTCTAAAATTGGTTTCTTTAACGGAGCAACTGAAAAGGTTTCAATTCAGAATTCGGGCCATTTATTAGTAGGTCAAACTACTGATGATGCTTATGCTTTAGATGTTGCCGGAACCATTCGAGCCACGGTGGATATTGTGATAACTTCCGATAAAAGACTAAAAGAAAACATTGTTACAATTGATAACGCACTTGATAAAGTTTGTTCGTTAAATGGGGTTTATTACAACCGTATTGATATTAAAGACGGTTCACGAAAAATTGGATTTATTGCCCAAGAAGTAGCAAAAGTGGTGCCTGAGTTAGCAACATTAGATTTTAAAGGAACATACGGAGTAAATTATAGTATTGCCACGGCTTTACTTGTGGAGGCTATTAAAGAATTAAAGGCAGAAATTGAAATATTAAAGTCTAAATAATGGCATTACCATCATCGGGTACAATTTCATTAACTGATATAAAGGCAGCGATTCCTTCATCATCCAATTCCTTAAAACAATTGTCAATAGATGCCGGATTTACAACTACGTTTAATATGTCTCAATTCTATGGATATAGCGGAGGCCCAGTCGTATCATATCCACAAACCTATTACGTTTTAAAATAATGGCATATTCAAGCATAAGTGATGCGAGGACAAAATTAATCAATCCCGAAACTCAACAAGATTCGGCGATTTTATATGCAAATAATAATTTGCTTGATAATACAACCATTTTTTACATTAATCCTGGATTAACAACTTTAGCACCTTCCGGAAATTATGTTATTCCTTCGCCACAATTTAGATCGTATTATGTGACACTTGGAAGTGATGGCAAAATTAGCGGATCAAAAACTGAATTGATTTTATCCGGTGTGGATACAAGTTGGGTGGATGATTACATTGCTGATTATAGTACCGGTTCCTTTATTCCTAATGATAATTTTGATTCAGGTAATGTTGGTACAAATTTATCAATCAATGGTAGTCTATTAGTTACGGATGCTTATTGGTCATCAAGATCATATGCACATTCTAAGAAATGGGTAATTGATCAAGGCGATTTAGTTTCAACGGCATTGACTAACATTGATGTATCGGCGATGAAAGGATATGATCTTCGTTTAATGACTGGAGAATGGTATCAAAATACTAAAGGAGGTACAACAACTGCGGGATTTACTGGTGGTAATTTTATTTCTGCTATTATTCACGTTGCGGAAGATTTAGCACGGACAACCGTTGAAGGCCGA
>Ga0209085_1000356_pt1 | contig 34321 bp, 28 predicted proteins | sample C_131016_EF_Meta_FD_187310 | JGI IMG/M metagenome (GOLD analysis project Ga0209085, IMG submission 187310) | Freshwater microbial communities from Lake Croche, Canada to study carbon cycling - C_131016_EF_MetaG (SPAdes) (version 2) | ecosystem: Environmental > Aquatic > Freshwater > Lake...
TTTTAACAGTACAAATTAAGAAAAAAGCCGATTTTTTAATAGAACAATCTTCCAAGTCTTCCAAGTTTCCCAAGTCTCCCAAGTCTTGTCAACACCAGAATGTAAAATATCTACCCTTGAAAGGGGATAGGGGGTAGGATGTGGGTAGGATTGAAGAGTAGGTAACTTAAATGCGTAGAAGCTTATCAGGAAACGGAGAACAGGGAGGCAGGAGTCAGGAGTCGGGAGTCAGGAGTCAGGTGGCTTGTCTTAGTCCTTGGCACAAAAAAACCATAGGACAAATAAGAATTATTACATTTCTTTTTTAGTTCTTTTGCTCAAGAACTACTGTGTTAGAATGGCTGCAAAATTAATTTTTGAGCAAAAAATGAGTGAGACTTTGTACAATGCTAACAAGACCCTTAAAAAAACTAGTTGTTCTCGCCACAGTAGGAGCTGCTGTTTGGTTGCTAACTGGTGGAACGGCTAAGGCTTCTTATCAACTAACCCAGACCTACAATGATCCAAGTTCCGGCAATAATGACAACTTTGGCTACTCTGCAGCTCTAAACGGCAATAATAGTGTGCTGATTGGGGCATATGGAGTGGGTGGTGGTCAAGGAGCCGCCTATTTATATAATACCTCTGGCACCCCCTTACATACCTTCAAAGACCCGAGTTCTGGCCATGGTGACAACTTTGGCTTCTCTGTAGCTCTAAACGGCAATAATGTGCTGATTGGTGCTCCTGGAGTGCGTGGTGGTCAAGGAGCCGCCTATTTATATAATACCTCTGGCACCCTCTTAGGGACCTACTCTGACCCGAATTCCAGCAATCGTGACTACTTTGGCGTATCTGTAGCTCTAAACGGGAATAATGTGCTGATTGGCGGTACTGGAGTGCCTGGTGGTAATTATCAAGGAGCCGCCTATTTATATAATACCTCTGGCACCCTCTTAGGGACCTACTCTGACCCGAGTTCTGGCAATGGTGACATATTTGGGTCTTCGGTAGCTCTAAACGGGAATAATGTGCTGATTGGGGCATATGGAGTGCCTGATGGTAATGCTCAAGGAGCCGCCTATTTGTATAATACCTCTGGCACCCTCTTAAAAACCTTCAAGGAACCGAGTTCTGGCTACAATTATAATGACCAATTTGGCGAATCTGTAGCTCTAAACGGCAATAATGTGCTGATTGGGGCTCCTGGAGTGCCTAGTGGTAATTATCAGGGAGCAGCCTATTTATATAATACCTCTGGCACCCTCTTAAAGACCTTCAATGACCCGAGTTCTGGCAATGGTGACAACTTTGGCGTATATGTAGCTCTAAATGGCAATAATGTGCTGATTGGGGCTGCTGGAGTGCCTGGTGGTAATAATCAAGGAGCAGCCTATTTATATAATACCTCTGGCACCCTCTTACAGCCCTTCAATGACACGAGTTCTGGCTATAATGACCTCTTTGGCAACTTTGTAGCTCTAAATGGCAATAATGTGCTGATTGGGGCTAACGGAGTGCCTGGTGGTAATAATCAAGGAGCCGCCTATTTATATCAGCAACAATCTCCAGAAAGTGTACCAGAACCCTCTAATTTGATGGCTGTAGACTTGTTGTTAGGTCTTCGTTTAACGTTTGGCTACTTGAAAAGGAGTCAGGAGTCAGAAGGCAGGAGATAGGAGATAGTCGCCTGGAGGCAGAAGTTGAGGGTTTGGTGGCTTGTCTTAGTCCTTGCTACAAAAAAACCAAAGGACAAATATTACATTTCTTTTTCGTTTTATCAACAACTATTGTGGTATAGTTGCAGCAAAATTAATTTTTGATCAAAAACCCAGTGAGACCTTCTATGGCATTAACAAGATCCTTAAAAAAACTAGTTGTTTTCACTACAGTAGGAGCCGCTTTTTGGTTGTTCCAAGGTGGAAATGCTAAGGCTTCTTATCAACTAACCCAGACCTACACTGGTTCCAGCCCTGGTGACTCCTTTGGCGACTCTGTAGCTCTAGACGGGAATAATGTGCTGATTGGGGCCTATGGAGTGCCTGGTACTTATAGAGGAGCAGCCTATTTATATAATACCTCAGGCACCCTCTTACAGACCTACACTGAACAGAGTCCCAGCAGTGGTGACCAATTTGGCTCTTCTGTAGCTCTAAACGGGAATAATGTGCTGATTGGGGCCTATGGAGTGCCTGGTACTTATAGAGGAGCAGCCTATTTATATAATACCTCAGGCACCCTCTTACAGACCTACTCTGGTTCCAGCAATCGTGACTACTTTGGCTACTCTGTAGCTCTAAACGGGAATAATGTGCTGATTGGGGCAGTTGGAGTGCCTGGTACTTTTCAAGGAGCAGCCTATTTATATAATACCTCAGGCACCCTCTTACAGACCTTCACTGACCCGAGTTCTGGCAATGGTGACGAATTTGGCTACTCAGTAGCTCTAAACGGCAATAATGTGCTGATTGGGGCTAAGGGAGGGAATGGTGGTCAAGGAGCAGCCTATTTATATGATACCTCAGGCACCCTCTTACAGACCTTCACTGACCCGAGTTCTGGCAATGGTGACGAATTTGGCTACTCAGTAGCTCTAAACGGGAATAATGTGCTGATTGGGTCTGGTGGAGTGCCTGATGGTAATTCTCAAGGAGCAGCCTATTTATATAATACCTCAGGACACCTCTTACAGACCTTCACTGACCCGAGTTCCACCAATTTTGACTCCTTTGGCATATCTGTAGCTCTAGACGGGAATAATGTGCTGATTGGGGCTGGTGGAGTGCCTGGTGGTAATTCTCAAGGAGCAGCCTATTTATATAATACCTCAGGCACCCTCTTACAGACCTTCAATGGTTCCAGCAATAATGACGTCTTTGGCATATCTGTAGCTCTAAACGGGAATAATGCGCTGATTGGGGCATATGGAGTGAATGGTAGTCAAGGAGCAGCCTATTTATATCAGGAAGTACCAGAACCCTCTAATTTGATGGCTGTAGGCTTGTTGTTAGGTCTTCGTTTAACGTTTAGCTACTTGAAAAGGAGTCAGGAGTCAGGAGATAGGAGGTAGGAGGTAGGGTGTTGGGTGTTGGGTTAGCTTTATAATAGGGTATACTTGTTTACTTAGCCTTGGTTAAAAATACAGCAGCTAAAATAATCAATCCCAAAAGGCTCAGGGGCACAAGGAAACTGACTGCATCATATTCTATCATTCGGCTTCACCTATGCTCATTCCAGAAATTGTAACTTGGTTAAAAGAACGTAGTGCTCTGAATATCTTAGATGACGAAACTCTCTTAGATCTAGCACCTGAATTAGAAGAGCGTTCCTTTGCACCTCAAGACCAGATAGTAGTAGAAAAGACCACTCCTGATGGCTTATATATCCTTATAACAGGACGTTTAGAGAGTGAAGAAGGTTCCATCCGTCCTGTCAGTTTACTTGCAGGATCGGTCATTAATTTACAGGAATTATTGTTAGATGAACAGGTACCATCAACTATTCTCAGCCTGAGTGAAAGTAAGGTCTGGTATATAAGTAAAGAAAGATTTCTACTGATTGCCAAAAAGCACCCCAATATTACCCAAATTTTCTCACAAAAACTAGCCAAAGAAGTAGAAGAACTCGCCTCTCAATTGACTTTTGAACAGGAAAGACAGGCTATTTTACGCCCTTATTTAGTACCAAAAGCTAAACGCGGTATTGTCGGAAAGAGTCCTTATGCAGTTAGGTTGCGTTCACAAATTCAAGCCGCCTCTCAAGATAGAGAACCCGTGATTATTTTTGGTGAACAAGGGCTAGAAAAAGACAATATGGCTGCTTTAATTCACTTTGGTTCTAATAGCCGCCATGAACCGATAGTTAAGGTTGACTGTGCTCTTTTACAGCCTAATGGAGTTGAATTATTAGGCAGAGTAGGAGGCAAACCAGGCTTAATTGAAGCGGTTAATCAAGGTACTTTAGTGCTTAATAATATTCAGGAATTACCTCAAGAATTACTACCTGTTCTAGTGGAATTGTTGGAGAAAAAAAACTATTCTCCTAGTAGTAATGCTCTAATAGATAATGCTGAGAAAAAGGTCTGTCAGGCGCGGATCATTATGATTTCTGAAAAGATTTTACCTGAAATAGATGATCTAGTTAAAAATATTATTAAGGTGCCTCCTTTACGAGTCAGGAAAGCAGATATTAGTTATCAAGTTAATTACTATCTAAATCTGATCTCTAGTCGGAAAGGGGGCAAAAAATTAGGAATAACTCCTGAAGCCTTGCGGAAACTACAAGCTTATGACTTTCCTAACAACTTAAGAGAGTTGGAAAACTTATTAGAAAGAGCAACTACTCAGCTATCAGGTTCTACAATAATCAGTGAAGAAATTATCTGGCCTTCTCAGAGTAAAAAGAAACAATTTCGCCTCAATCTTCTCAATTCTTATCCTCCTTTGCGAAGTTTTTTACATAGTTCATGGTATCCAGATAAAATCAATTATGGCTTTATTTCCGTTGTTTTTGCGCTAGTTGTAGCTATTTTATTCTTAGCTCCACAAGAACGCTCTAACAATTTTGCCCTCAATCTTTTTTGGGCTTGGTGGTGGCCATTGTCCTTAATTGCTTTTCCTTTTCTAGGGAGAATATGGTGTGCTTTTTGTCCCTTTATGATTTATGGTGAGATCGCCCAAAAAGTATCTCTCTATCTCTACCCTAGAGAACTGAAAAAATGGCCAAGACAGACAGCAGAAAAATGGGGTCCTTGGTTCCTTTTTGCCCTCTTTGCTTTAATATTACTCTGGGAGGAACTCTGGGATCTGCCAAATACTGCCTATCTTTCAGCCTGTTTATTATTATTAATTACAGCAGGTGCAGTGATTTTCTCTGTTATTTTTGAACGTCGTCTCTGGTGTCGCTACCTCTGTCCTATTGGGGGGATGAATGGGATGTTTGCTAAACTCTCTATAACAGAATTACGCGCTCAACAGGGTACTTGTTCGGCAGAATGTACTACATATCAATGTTATAAAGGTGGACCAGCCAAAGGGGAGGGTTTAGAAACTAATGGCTGTCCTCTCTACTCACATCCTGCTCAATTAGACGACAATAGAGATTGTGTCCTCTGCATGACCTGTTTAAAAGCCTGTCCACATCGTTCAGTTGAATTTAATTTACGTCCACCTGCTATTGAGTTATGGACAACCCATCTTCCCCGTCAAGCTGAGGTAGCCCTGATGTTACTGCTTCTTGATGGTGTATTTTTACATTATCTTCCAGAGATCTTCCCTTTTTTACCCCTAGACTCATTTGGGGTTCATTTGGGACTGTCTGTGGCTATTTTGACTTTACCTGCCTTGCTACCCCTAATAGGCACTTGGTTGACTCAGAGAGAAAAAGGATCTTTCCTTGAGTTAGTCTATGGTTATCTTCCTCTCGTTTTAGCTGCCAACTTAGCCCATTATCTGCAATGGGGACTCGATGAAGCTGGAACGATCATTCCCGTCACTTTTGCTACCTTTGGTTTATCTATTCCTGGGTTACCTGTCTGGGTAGCACATCCTGCTGTGATTGCTTTTTTACAGGGTGTTACCCTCATTACGGGGTTTCTTTCTTCCTTTATTTTGCTCAGAAAAATTGCCAAGCAACCTTGGACAACTCTTCTCCCACAACATTTTTGTAGTTTAATTCTAACAGTTCTTTTCTGGAACTTAATTCTGTAAAACTCAATCTTCGAGTTCTAGTTGAACTGCTGTTATGGCCCCAAACCCAAAAGCCAATACAAGGGGCATAGGACATTGGAAAAAATAACTACAAACTATTGCTAATAAGGAGAATATTCCTGCACAAACAAGCCAGATTTTTTCTTGTTCGCTCAAGCCTTTCTCTGATTTAATAACTTTTAATGTCCGGCTAGAAATAGGTTCAGGCATCACAGCATTAGGAGGAAATGCCCAATAATTGTCTTGACGCTCTATGAAAAGTTCTGTCCAACCGTTTTCTTGACACCATTCTTTTACCCATTGATCACTATAATGTTTCACTCTTGTTACAATCCTTACAGACTCACTTAGTTTTTATATTGTACAAATACAATCTCATAAGTAAGTGGTAAATTTCTCTGAAATTCAATAATTCTTAATAATTTTTAGAGTTAAATTGAGTATAATTACTTATCTATCTACCAAAATCATCTCTTTATTAGTGCAAACAGCCTTTAAAGGTTGATCCCATTCTTGTAAAGGTAGTTGAGGCAATAAAGCAAAATCAAAAGTAATGCCAATAGTCAATATAGAAGACCAGGCCAGAGTGGCCAAAAGACGATCATAGAAGCCTCCACCATAGCCTAAACGGTAGCCTTGAATATCACAAGCCACGCAAGGAACTAAAATTAAATCTACTTTCTCAGGGGTCAAAATAGGAGCGTCCTGCTGCGGTTCTAGAATGCCATAACGTCCTGTTTCGAGTCTGTCTCCAGGTTGCCATAAATGCCATTCTAGGGACTTACCTACACAACGAGGAAAACCCCATTGAGAGTCTTTATACAAAGAAGAAAGATCTGGTTCAAAACGAGTAGAGAAATAAGCTAAAACAGTCTTAGCTTCTTGTAGCCAAGGAGAAGCCAGTAAAAGACTACATATCTGCTGACTTTTTTCCTGCCAAAGTTCAGGTGATAGGGATTGTCTTTCATTTAGTAGTTGACGGCGTAAGGCTTCTTTTTCTTGAGACATTAACTATGTGCCTATTGCTAATAATTCCTCTAAGATTCTCAAACAACCTCAAGTCCTGGATATTCTAGGAGTGGTAGAGTTGATTTTACAATTTGCATTCCTGCTTGGGCAAAACCTTGAAAGGCTGCATCTGCAAGTTCAGTAAAGTCTATTTCTTCCGAGACAACTACAGGAGATGTGCAGTCTTCTAAGAGGTAAACTTTTTGCACAAATTGGGGTTTTTTAGCTTGAATTTCTGTTAATAAATCTCTGATTGTCCAAGCTACACAGTGACTTTTAGCCTGTCCTGCTATTATAACAGCATCGAATTGTAAGAGCCTTTCTAGTAAGTTAGAATTTTTTTGAGCGATGACTTTTCCTTCTTGGTCTTCTAAAATTTCTGCCCTCAAAACGGAGTAATTTTCTGTTAAGGGGTTATTTCCTTTCAGGTCAAAGGTTGTGGGGACTGTTCTGGCTATACTGTGAAAAAAGAGAGCTTCTTCTACGGCTGAGACTAGGGCATGACCAATACCTCCTAACATGGAATGATAAGGCCAGATAGTCAGTTGATATTTACCTGCTTGACTTAATTGCTGAACATAGTGGAGGGCATATAATGGGTCTATGTTTAAATATTCTGTTACTAATGGGTTAACTTGCCAAATTCCTTTTTTGACATCTTCTAGACTAATTTGGGTCACTCCTGGGGTGGGATGTTCTCCTTCTGGGTTGACCCAAAAGATAGGATGAAAAATCTGCAGAGCATTATGTGTATCTTGCGTAGCAATGATCTCTGTAATATAGGGTAAATTGTGATAGATAAACTGACAAAGACGTCTATTATCTTCTATTGCCCCCTTGACGTATAATTCAAATTCTGGTAAGCAAAAGGTATTTTGTACATCTATTAATAATAAAGCGATGCGATGACGATCATTTTTAGCAGGTTGAATGTGATATTGTTTAGTCCAGTTTTTAGCATCTTTTGCTCTTTGTTGATAGGGAACAGGCCAAACTTGGGCTACTCTTTCTGCCTGGAAGAAGGTAGGAAGTGGAGGATATTTAGTCATAAGTATTTAAAGGGATTAAACAGGTGTAACATCATGAATCAGCTTAACATTCATTAAATATTCGCCGTTCTGGTCTTGAGAAAAGAGATCAACAAAGCGCATATTCCAGAGTATTTCGGAGTAATCATAGTAACAGCGAGAATGTATAGTTTGGGAAGAAGTTTCATCTAAACCAGTTAAAATAACCCAAATTTCGGCTTCAATAGCAGCAAGAGATGTCAAATTTGCCCCATATAAAGGACTATTTTCATCAATATGGTGCATTATTAACCAACTCAAACCAAAGGCTGGAGTACTAGATCTGACTAATTTTAAATCATAAAAACGTCTGAGACGATGTCCGTCAGATGTTGTCTCAAAACGCAACAAGGAAACTTGTACTCTAGCTTCGAGGATTTGATTCGCCCTTTTATTAGCAGCCCTTAACATTAGTGTTGATACCCCTTCAAAAGGACAGACTACAGCTACTTTACTAAAAATTACCTTAGCTGTGGGGCGAGAAAAACGAGCGTACATTAAGCCAGTTAAGATAGCTAAGAGAAATACTCCAGCAAAGACCTCAACACTGACCATCATTTCGGCTGCTAAATTTTGGGGATACATAGCCCCATAACCTACTGTAGAGAGGGTCTGAACACTAAAGAAAAAGATATCAAAGAAAGATTTAGCGCCATAGATTCCGCCACCTGTCAAGCTATAAAGTAGGGCAAAAAACGTATTCAAAAACAGATATAGTCCTAAAACGACCAACATAAACGGAAGCCAATCTAAACTGAGTAACCAATGATAGAGGTCATCAATAATGGGATGATTAGTTTCTGTGGTCAAAGGACGTGGTGGTCTTCTGCTGCTTCTTTTTATGATGGTTTGACCTCTGTACATAGAACAGACTGCTACTATTGTTTGATGGAAGGTCGCGTAAACTTAGATGGGGGTTCAAAATAATCAACCGGTTCATTTTCCAGAGCTCTAGACATGAAACTTGACCAAATTGGAGCAACATTACCACCACCTGTCACTTTGTCGCCTAGACGACTATTAGAGTCATCGCCTACCCAAATGGCTGTAGCTAGTTGGGGTGCATAGCCAACAAACCAGATATTGCGTTCTGAGTCTGTTGTGCCTGTTTTCCCTGCTGCAGGACGACCAAAATTAGCCTGTTTTCCTGTTCCCTCATTGATAACATCTCTTAGAACAGATGTCAAGGTAGCTGTTGCCCAAGGATTTAAGATTAATTGAGGTTGTGGAGTATTATCTAGTATGACATTGCCTCGGCTGTCTGTCACTCTCATGAGAATTGTTGTGTCAGAGTGCCAACCGTTACTGGCAAAGGTAGCATAGGCTCCTGCCATTTCTAGGGGGGTAACTCCAATAGAGCCTAATGGTAAAGAGATGACTGGTATTAATGGACTACTAATTCCGATACTCTTACATACTTCAATGACTTTATCTAACCCTACCCTTCTCCCTAGCACAACTGCGGGAATATTGATAGAGTTAATTAGGGCTTGTCTTAGTGTGACTATACCTGAATATTTACCTTCATAGTTTTTCGGGGTATAGTAAATATCGCCATCTTTGAACTTAACTGCGCGATCATCTATTTCTGATTCTGGAGTATACCTTCCACTGGCAAAGGCAGTGTAGTAAACAAAAGGCTTAAAAGTTGAGCCAGGTGGCCTTCTTGAATGTAGCGCGCGGTTCAACTGACTTTTTTCATAGTCACTCCCACCTACTAAAGCCTTGATAAAGTGAGTGTGGGGATCAACAGAGGCTAGGGCTATTTGAAGGTTTTTTGTATCTAGCCCATCATTCCTTAGAATTCGATGGGCGTTTCTCATGGCATCTTCAGCCATTTTTTGCATATTGTAGTCTACAGTAGCCTGCACTCTGATGCCACCCTTTTTCACCATCTCTTCCCCGAAACGACGGTTTAACTCTTCTACTACTGCATCTGTAACATATGGTTGTTTACTGGAAATCCAAGCTGTTTTTTGCCCCAATTTTAAGGTTTCTTTGAGTGCTTCTGCTTGTTCTTTCCCTGTAATCCAGCCTAGCTCTTTCATTCTACCTAAAACTACAGTTTGTCTTCTTCTGGCTTCTTTTTGATTAACAAAAGGGCTGTAGCTTTCTGGCGCTTGAATTAAGCCTGCCATCATTGCTGCTTCTGCTAGAGTTAATCTTGAGGCTGGCTTATTAAAATAACTCTCGGCTGCTGTTTGTGCCCCATAATTATTATGTCCCCAATAAATATTATTTAGGTACATTTCTAGGATTTCATCTTTCTTGAAGATTTGTTCTATCCTAATTGCTAGTACTACTTCTGCTAGTTTTCTATTGACTGTTCTTTTCTGTGAGAGAAGGATGTTTTTTACTAGCTGCATTGTCAAGGTTGAAGCGCCTTCTACTACCCCTCTATGTTGTAAATCTACCACTACAGCTCTGCCTATACTGTTTATATTAATCCCATGATGGTAGTAAAAATTACTATCTTCTATAGCTATAACAGCTCTTTTGAGATTTGGTGATATTTGGTTGAGCTTAACTATTTTGCGATTAGCTTCTCCATGGATACTGCTGAGAATTTTTCCTTTGACATCGTAGATAAAAGATGTCTCTGATGGTATGAAATTTTTTAACAATCTGACATCAGGTAAATTCCGAAAGCTGATTGCTAGGCCCATCATTGTCCCTGCAAAGACAGAAGTTCCTAGTAGAGTTAAGGCTAAAACAGTCCCTCCAGCTGTTTTTAATACCCCTGTAGCAAAACTTTGGGCGGGAGCAATGGACTTTTGTTGGTTTTGCTCTGGTTTGGCAGTACTAGATGACACGTTTATCTTTTTCCTTACTCCAAGCACTTTTAATTGTAGTTTTTTCTCGTGAAGTACCCGTCCCTCTAATAGTGCGAGTTTTCCTGTACAGTCGAATGCTGGAGCTTTACTTCCAGTCTCACATCAAGGATCAAGGCACAGGTCCCGTCTTCGACAGGTTTTGAATTTTGTAGAGGCTCGGTTGTTGCCTTTTGGTATATTAGCATAAAAGCTTCAAATAAACCTGTGCCTTAGATCCAGAGCGGTAAGCTGTAGGAGTTAGGAGGCAGATCAGGTTACAGTTCCACTGTCACCACACTCCCCACCGTAACCACTCCTTAGTAGTAGTTACCAACCTTACGATGATGAACAGCAGTTAACGCATCAGGGTTAGAGACTCTTCCGTTTTGAACTTGACTATATATTATCCAATGGTCGCTACATTCTAAACGAGAAACTACTTGACATTCCAGATAAGCTAAGGCTTCGGTCAAAATAGGTGAGCCATTTTGTCCCGGTTGAGTACTAACCCCAGCAAATCGATCAGCCCCAGGGGGAAAGCGCTTGAGAAAGTGTTTCATCAAGGCTTGATACTTATTTTCTTCTAGGACATTGAGAATAAATTTGTCTTCAACCTGCATCAAAGATTCTATAGCGCGGTCTTTGGCGACTGAGATAGTAAAACCAGGTGGATTAAAACTAGCTTGTACTACCCAAGATGCTAACATCGCTCCACTCAGATTCCCTTTTTTCGCAGTAATTATATACAAGCCGCCACTGAGACGACCTAAGGCTTTATCCAAGTCATGGTCTAAAGCCTTTCTTTCTTGAACTTTTTGATTTTGATTGAGCCACTGACCTAAATCTGTTCCTGCTTCCTCACAGAGTTGATATAGTTCTTCTGTGGGATCTGCTTTAACTCGGATCGGACTAAAGCCAACTGAGGCGCCAATCTCTCTAAAACGAGTTGCCAGAGTATCTATCGGTTCGTCATCGCCTCCATAAGATTCAAAAAGGGCAACTGCTTTTTTACTATTAACTGAAGCCACGATTGTCCCTAAGTTAGTGGCAATTTCTTTTTGATGTACTCCCTGTAAGGGGGGCATTCCTAGTACAATACCACTAGAGCGACTTACTAATTCATTGATTTCTTGCGCCTCGGCTGATTTTAAATCCACCATTTCCACACCCACTCCAGTTTTAGTAATCCCTCTGGCGATGGACTGTGAGATTCTATCACTATAGCCATAGTCTGAAGTATAGAAAACTGCTACTAGTTTTTCTTTACTATTTTGAGCTTGGCTCCAGCTTTGATAGCGTCCCAGGAGATCTTGCACATGATGCTTTAAAAGTGGTCCATGTCCATTAGCTACCAGATCAACTTCTGGTAGGGCTTCTAGGCGTTTCATGGCACTCAAAACAGAGCGGGCATTCGGTGCCATTAAACATTCATAATAGAAACGATAGTCTGCTTCAATATCCTTGAGATATTCATCAAAAAGATGTTCTGAACAATAGTGCATCCCAAAGACATCACAGGTATACAGTATTCTAGTTCCATGATCATAGGTCAACATGGTATCAGGCCAATGTAGATTAGGAGCACTGACGAACTCTAAAAGATGTCCATTTCCTAGGTCTATTTGCTCGCCATTTTTAACAATCTGTCTTTTAAAGGGTTGATGAACAAAATCTTCTAAAAATTGAATAGCTACTTTAGAGGCAACAACTGTTATTTCTGGTGCGAGTTTAAGAATATCTTTGACCAGTCCGCTATGATCTGGTTCTGTATGGCTAATAACTAAATAGTCAATTTTGCTAGGCTCAATTAATTCTCCTAGTTGTTCTAAATAGAGAGAACGGAACTTTTCATGTGAGGTATCAACAAGAGCTATTTTTTCTCCTTCAATCAGGTAGGAGTTATAGGTAGTGCCATTTTGCAGACCAAACTCAATATCAAAGCGATCTCGATCCCAGTCTAGAGAACGGATAACTTTTGTCTCTGCTGCAATTTGACTTTTCTGTACTGTTAAACGACGTTCTGTTTTTGCTGGAGTTGCTATCATAGTTTTCTTCTTTAATTTTTTCTTGCCTTCTATTGTGACAGGTATTTTAGAAAAATCCATAGAAAAAAAACAGTATATTGTGCCAAAAAAGTCAGCTAAAACTCCTACCTGATTCCTACCCTAGGAAGTGTTAGTCTGTGTGAGTTAAAATGGTAGTTTGATTAGGCTTAGCTGGACTGAAGAAAAATACTAATCTATACTTAATTGACAAGAACAATGGCAAAACCTACCTTTGAACAGCGTATAGAACAACTAAAAGAGCAACTCAAGAAAGCTGGCTATGCCTATTACGTCTTAGATGCGCCAATTATGGAAGATGCCATCTATGATCAACTATATCGAGAACTCCAAGAGTTAGAAAAGCAACATCCAGAATTAATTACCCCTGATAGTCCCACGCAAAGAGTAGGAGATCGTCCTGCAGCTAATTTTACTTCTGTGGAGCATTTTATCCCCCTCTATAGCTTGGAAAATGCCTTTAATTTAGAGGAGTTCCAACAGTGGGAAAATCGTTGGCAGAAACTAGTAAATACTGAAGAAGACATCTCCTATGTCTGTGAATTAAAGATAGACGGTTCAGCTTTAGCCTTAACTTATGAACAAGGTATCTTAGTCAGGGGGGCAACGAGAGGAGATGGCACAACAGGAGAAGAGATCACTCAAAATGTCCGCACGATTCATTCTATCCCCTTAAAACTGAATTGGGAGAATCCTCCTGCTAGAGTAGAGGTAAGAGGAGAGGCTTTTTTACCCTTAGAGGAATTTGAACGCCTTAATCAGGAGAGAGAAAAAAAAGGAGAAGCGAGTTTTGCTAACCCCAGAAATGCCGTAGCTGGGACTCTCAGACAGTTAGATCCTCGCCAAGTTTCTCAAAGACGTTTAAGCTTTTTTGCCTATACCCTACAAATTCCTAACTCTCCTGATACCCAGTGGGAATCTTTAAACTTATTAGAAGAAATAGGCTTTCTAGTTAATCCTCATCGTCATTTAGCTCCATCTAGAGATGATGTTAATCTTTACTATCAAAACTGGGAGACACAAAGAAAGACCTTACCCTATTTAACCGATGGAGTAGTCGTCAAATTAAATAACTTGAACCTACAACAAAAACTAGGTTTTACACAGAAGTTCCCCCGTTGGGCTATTGCTTTAAAATATGCAGCCGAGGAAGCACCGACAATAGTTAAAGCTATTACAGTTAATGTAGGCAGAACAGGTGCAGTAACGCCCATGGCCTTGATGGAGCCAGTACAACTTGCTGGAACTGTCGTACAGAGAGCCACTTTACACAATGAAGATAGGATCAAAGAATTAGATATTCGGGTCGGAGATACAGTAATTATAAGGAAAGCGGGAGAAATCATTCCTGAAGTGGTCAGAGTTTTAACAGACTTGCGACCAGCAGAAACTAAACCCTATCAAATGCCACAGGAATGTCCTGAATGTGGTTCTATTTTACTACGGACAGCCCAAGAAGCAGTCATTCGCTGTGTAAATAGTTCTTGCCGGTCTATTCTTAAAGGAAGTCTCATTCATTGGGCTTCGCGGGATGCTTTAGATATTGAGGGACTAGGGGAAAAGATAGTGGAACTGCTGCTCAAAGAGAAACTAGTTCAATCAATAGCAGATCTTTATCATCTAAAAATAGAGCAAATAGCCTCTTTAGAGAGAATGGGGAAAAAATCAGCTACTAACCTCATTAAGGCCATAGAAAGCTCTAAACAACAACCTTGGCACCGAGTACTGTTTGGACTTGGGATCCGTTATGTAGGAAGTGTTAACGCTAAACTCCTAGTTGGGTCTTTCCCGACTAGTGAAAAATTAGCCCAAGCCAGAGCCGAAGACCTAGAACAAATCCAAGGAATTGGTACGCAAATTGCCCATTCAGTCGCGCAGTGGTTTAGAGTTGAGGCTAATATCAATCTCTTAAAACGTCTCTCTGAAGCAGGATTAACTCTGGAACAAGACATTAAAAAGACTGTGACAGAAGGGGCTTTAAGTGGCAAAATCTTCGTCATTACAGGCACTCTACCTACACTCTCAAGGGAACAAGCTAAGGCTTTAATAGAAGAACGGGGAGGTAAAGTAACAGAGTCAGTTACTTCAAAAACAGATTATTTAGTGGCAGGAGAGAAAGCTGGTTCTAAACTAGAGAAAGCACAAAAACTGGCTATAAGTATTATCAGTGAGGCGGAACTACTAGATCTTTACAGGCTGAGAGAGGGAAACAGCGGAGCTAACCAAAGCTGAATTTGTTGATCCCAGCCTAATAAAATAGCTATAGCTGTTAGGATGATGACTAATCCTCCTAGACGCTGTAAAAGGAGACTATGAGGACGCAATTTAAGTAAGTGTTTTGAGAAAGCACGTCCACCATAAGCGATTCCTAAAAGCGGTATGGCGGCACCTACTCCGTAAGCTATCAATAGACTAAATGCCCCTACTATCTGATGATTGACAACTGCTAAGACCAATATTGCCGCTAAGACTGGACCAGCACAAGGTGTCCATAATAATCCTAACTGGCTACCTAACAAAAACTCACCTAATAATCCTAAATTTTTAGTTTCTTTTACCCATTTATTGGTGGGAAGATAGCTAAATAGACGATAACTCCATTGTGGCAAGATTGTGAGTAATCCTAAAAATAAGAGTAAAGCTATTGCCGCATAACGTAAGATATTGACTAATTCTGTTAAATAGCTAGCTGTAATACCAATTAGACTTCCCGTAAGAGCAAACCCACTGACTAAGCCTGCTACTAAGGCAATAGGACCGTAGGTATCTGACTGCAGGGATCTACTGAGCAAGATTGGTAGAATAGGTAAGATGCAGGGGGAAAGAACTGTTACTACACCAGCTAAGGAAGCCAAACCTAAAGATAAGTGAGAAGAAGCCATCTCGTCTACCCTAATAGCTTAACAATCATTTCTTCTGTTGTGTCGTATGCTCCCTCTCCAATATGGTCATAACGTAGGATCCCTTGGCGGTCAGCTAAAAATAAGTGAGGCCAGTATTCATTGTTGTAAGCTTGCCAAGTTTTGTACTGGTTATCAACAGGTACTGGATAGTTGATCTGATGTTTTTTGAGTGCTTGTTTAATGTTTTCTGTGTCTTTTTCCTGGGTAAATTCTGGAGTATGAACACCAATGACCTTAAGTCCTTTAGCAGCATATTTCTTGTGCCATTCCACAATATAGGGCAAAGTACGCTGACAATTGATACATTCAAAAGTCCAAAATTGTAACAGGATTACATTTCCTTTGAGTTCAGCAATAGTAAGAGGAGGCGAATTCAGCCAGGTAGTGATTCCTGTTAACTCTGGCATATGACTCCCTATGGATGCTGAGGCAAAAATTTCTGGTTTTTTCATCTCGGTTGAACTAAACTTTGCCAAAGGCGGGCTACTGTCATATTTATCCCACCCAGAGGACATACCTAAAGCTTTGCTTGTGACTGTGCTAGCTATTCCTAATCCCAGATAAAGTATTAGTCTACGTCTCTGCCAGGAAAACTTATTCATAGTAATACCATTTTTCGCTCAAGATTGATAGAGATTCTAAAACCAATAGCGCGGCGCAGCCGCTTAAGGAGGGTTTTATTTCTGGTTAAAATATCTCTGTAAGTCTACCATTAATTTATAAAGTTGGTACAAATTATACTCAAACCCTTGTGATTCTAGTAATATAAGTGCTGAGTCTCCAAAAAAAGATACTGCACTAAAAATAGCTAGTTCTGTCTCGTCCTTTCTCTTCATTGGTATATTTTGGTTAATTTAGAAAGGAGCGAGATCAAATATGACCTACAGCAAATTCTCATCAAATGAAGCCCAGATAAAATGCGCTCAACCATGCGGGGACCCCCGCCCCGATCCCCTGGTTTTGAGTTGTATTTGGTCTTAAATAGCTGTAAATTAGAGCATCATCTAGCGCAATATCTTTGAATCTCGCAATGAGATCTAACCTAAAGCCAGTCTTTCTAAGGTGCTGCGACTACAGGTGCATAACCAAAGGTAGCGTTAGCCATTTGACACCAAATGACAACAGATTGAATTTTAGTTACATCAATCATGCTAGGGATAAGATATCTTTGTTTTCCAGTATAACTTTTAAGTTTGCCGAGATTAATAACACCTTCTAGATTTTCATAACTGTGAGGTGGTTTAGATTGACCATCTAATAGTACATGTAAGTCTGGACCTTGATTACTCGTACTAAAGTCATCGCTCAACTCTAGGTAACGCAGTCCTCCTTCATTAACTATAGTAGCTCTTCCTGTGGTGGGTTTTTCTCCTGCCACAAATTGACCAATCATCATAGGACTTGAACCTTGTTCAAGACTTTTTTGAGCCAAAATAGTTTGAGTTTGATTTAATTTTAGGGAAGGGGCTTGATTTTTGGCAGCATAGGTAACAATTGAACTGGTTCCAACTAAGAGAGAAGTAGCGCTAAGTAGGATGATTTGTTTGAGTTTCATAGTGTTTAATTCCTTGAGAATTGAGTTTCTATTGTTAGTATCCCAAAGAAAAATGATTATTTCCTGAGAAGAAAATATTAAAATGCTGAATTGTGGCTAGGATTTTGGTTTTGAAACATAATTACTATAAAACGGAAGTCCAATTTTCACGATAGTCCCTATTATTTGATTAGACTCAATTGACAGCGAACCTCCATGTGCAGCTACAATTCTTTGAACAATAGCTAAACCTAGTCCTGTCCCTTCTGGTTTAGTGGAGCAAAAAGGTTGGGTTAATTTAGGTAAAATCTCAGATGGAATGGGGTTGCCGCCATTATGAATACTCAAATAGACTTGATTAGAGTCAGCGTTTGACTCAATTTTACAAGTTACTTCCTCTCCTGGTTCAATAGCTTCACAGGCGTTCCGAACTAAATTAATCAGTACTTGTTTGAACTTATCTTTGTCTACTTGAATGTTAATAGCTTTTGAGGCGGGAATGAAATTTAGCTTACGTTCTTGAACTTCGGGCATTTCACCCAAGTGTATCAGCATTTCTTGAACTAATTTATTTATTTCTAGGTTTTCTAACTCTAGGATTTGAGGTTTAGCATAAAGGAGGATTTCTTTGAGGAGATTTTGTAAACGATGTGCTTCCTCTAAAGCTAAGGTTACTCTCTCTTGATCTTGAAATGACAGATAAGTTCTTTTAAAGTAATTCAAACCCATCAGAATCGTCGTTACTGGATTGCGGATTTCATGTACTATCATAGAGGCAAATTCGCCAATAGCGGCTAATCTTTCTCGTTCAATCAACTTTGTTTGCGCTATTCTCAGTTCTTCAGTTCTATTAGCTACTTCCAATTCTAGAAATTCGTTAAATTCTTTCTGTTTTTGATAGAGATTATAATTGTCTATTGCTGTGGCCGCACGTTCAGCAAACAATTCTACAGTATGAACTTCTTCAATTGTAAATAGGCGAGGTTTTCGGCTAAATGAGCAAATTGTCCCGATCACCTCTCCCCTATAAGTACGCAGGGGAACTCCTAAATAAGATATATAGCCTTCTGGTAGACTGCCATATTCTCTAGAATTTTGGGCATCTTCAATACATAAAGTCTGTCCTGAAAGAATAATTATATTAGCCAGAGAGCCATGTAAAGAGTAAATATGCTCTCCTTCTCCCAGATTCAGACTGCTAGCCATTACTCGCCCTTGGCCATTTGAACATAGTGTCACAACAGACCAATCTAGTTCAAGTAAATGACTGACACTATTTACTATCTCATAGAGATAACCATTTAGTTCTCCTGCTTGATAGCTAAGAGATGATAGGACTTGTAGAATGGGTTGTGCTTGTTGCCAAGGACTATTATTGGGCATTGATCTTTCACTAGAGAAAGGTCTATAGGGTTAATTACTTTTCAAATTACCCAAATTATACGCTACTTTATCTTAAAGCAAATTTTAATCTATTAAGCCACAATTCAAAAACCAAAACCCTTGCGGGGATCTGCCCCGCGCCCTTGGGTTTGTGGCTTATCTGGTCTCAAATTGCTGTAAAGCAAATTCTGTGGGCGTAGCCGCCCTTATGGACTTATTAAGCTACAACTAAAAAGACGTGAGTTCGATGAGGTGAAAAAAGAGCAGGTGTGCGAAGCACGCTCGCAGAGTGGCAAAGCGGGTAAGTCTTTGGGCTGTTTTTTCTGACCAAAGGTAAGTATATCCAAAGAAGGTTTTGTAGGCAGATAGGTATCAAATTAACTAAAAAATTCCAGACACTACGATGCCTTGAATGTTCTAGATGTTTTTAAAATGATAATTAACAGATTCAATTACTGCCTTTTTTCGTAAAAGAATCATATCAATTAATTTAACTAAGCGATTTTATAGGATAGATCTATCTATTATTTCTGTTTTTCTGCAAGCATTGGCTTCGCTGAGAAAAAACTGAGCTTTGTTCAAAAAAAATATTGTTTCAGACAAGGGCGTTGTTTTTTGTTCCCAAGCTAAGTAAAGGCAATGTAGTTTGTGTCATAAAATTTGAGATAATAAAATAAGTTCAATTTTATATTGTAGATATTTCAACAAAAGCAAATGGTTATTCTGTTAATGGGGGTTTCCGGTTCTGGTAAAACTACTATTGGTAAAATGCTTGCTGATTCCCTCAAGTGGCAATTTCAGGATGCTGATGACTATCATCCAAGTTCAAATATTGAGAAGATGAGACAAGGTATTCCTCTAACAGATAGTGATCGTCAACCTTGGCTAGAATCATTACAAAAATCCATCAATGAATGGCTTAAAACTGAGACTCAGACAATTTTAGCCTGTTCTGCACTTAAATCAAGTTATCGAGAGCTTTTACAGTCTTCTGTTGAGGTAAAGTTTGTTTACCTTAAAGGTTCGTTCGAGATTATTCAGCAACGATTAAATCAACGAAGTGGTCACTATATGAATCCAAATCTTTTAAAAAGTCAATTTGAGGCTTTAGAAGAACCAGTAGGGGTTATTCAGATAGATATTGAACAACCACCCAAAGTGATTGTCCAGCAAATTAGACAGGAATTAATGATCTAGCTCTCTTGGAAAGTGACAGAAAAAGCTTATAGTGATTTACAACAAAGAAGTGATATCTATGACTGAATCTACTCCACAAGTTATTTTAAATGCCAGAGCTCGTCTAGGTGAAGGTTCCTGTTGGGATGCCCAATCTTAATTATTGTACTGAATTGATATATACAATCATCGTGTGCATCAATACAATCCGCTCACAGTCGATGACAACGAAATATTATACCTCACAGATACGCCTCTATAAAAGATCTATGCTTATACTTTTGATTTATAGCAGGAGTCAGGAGACAGTAGTCAGTAGTCAGAAGTGAAACCATTTCTCTGTCTAGCTTTGAAGATAGTATAATATATCTCACTCAATTGCACACCGCTATAGAACGAGTAACTATAAGTAATATATGTGTAATTAATTATTCTCTCCCATGAGACATTCTTTCCAGATGGCTTAACGGTTGATAGCGAAGGATGTTGTATCTGGTCTCAATACCTTTCGGTTAAGGGATGTGCGAGCATTTTTCGCTACGAGGTTATAAAGGTTTCAGCCGTGTTTTTATTGACAATATGGGCTTAACCAAGCGGTATTGTATCTGGTCTGCCATGTGGGATGGGTGGTGCGTGATTCGGTTTGCCCCAACAGGGGAAGAAATTCAACCAATAGCTAAGAGATGATAGGACTTGTAGAATGGGTTGTGCTTGTTGCCAAGGACTATTATTCTGCATTGATCTTTAACTAGAGAAAGGTCTATAGGGTTAATTACTTTTCAAATTACCCAAATTATACGCCACTTAATCTTAAATAGCGTTCAATTAAGATAATCGCGACCAGATCATCAACAGGACGGGGCGGAAGACGCATTCCCAAAGGAACTAAACGCATTAATCCCTTAGCTGGGTACATTTGCCAATAACGCTCTCTGGCTTCTAAACTACTATTGTATTCATCAACTAATTGTATTGGTATTGTAGATGGAATTTCTTTCTCTAGTCTTTTGAGCCAAATTTTCGAGGTAGTTTGATTCCCGATGACTAGGAGAGTCACTGCATATTTTTTAATCAGAGTCTGTAGTGAGTTAATGACTTCGTCTGTGGCGATCACCTGATGGGTCTCGATCTTTCCTTGTAGACTCATCACAGCTACACCACATTTATCTTTACCTGGATCAAAACCAAGAATCATAAGTAGGGAGTAGGGGTTTAAATTACCGGTTATTTGTACCTAAAACAAGTTTGCCATAACGAGTGGCTTCTAGACTCAATTTTAATGGACCAATTGTATAAGTTGTCTCTGAGACAATTACTTTTATTTGATCAGGTGGTTCCTCTAAAGTCCTTAAAGCACTAATAAAATCAATCAAAGTTTTTATTCGGCCATCCTCTACTTGAATATTACCAACAATTCCCTGTTTTCTGGCTTGAAATTGAGCGGCTGCTAGCACAGAATCAATCTGTTTTTGTAAATCTTCATCACTTGTCTTGATTTTATCTAGAGAGACTGTGGCTAGAACTTCCTGGGCTTCAAAAATCTTGTGATTAGGAACAACATCAGCAAATACCCTGACTTCTTTCTCTCCTTGTACATAGTTTCCCCCTGAAAGAATCCTTATTATATATTCTTGACCATCTTCTATTTGTTTGGCTATCTGTTCTACTTGATCTTTAGTAATTTCCACAACTCTTTCCTCTGGATCAGTGTTCTTTGTCCTAATTACACTAATTGCTGCTTTATTGGCTTGATTTAACAGTTGATTAATAGCATCTAGAACTGCTTTATTATCAACTATTTTCAGTGCGCCAATTGCTAAGACCTGTCCACGTAAAATGGCTATATTTTTCTCCCGTAGATCTTGATAGTTTTGATAGTATTGTTCAAGAGTCTCCACCTCTCTTTCTAGGAATTTTTGCTTTCCTTCTAAGGCTTTTTCTCGGTTTTCTTTCTCCCTTAAATCTTGATTTTTTTGCGATATTTCCTGATCTAAATTGACAATATCTTCATCTCTTTTATTAAGATCTAATTGTAATTTATTCTTTTGTGCTTGAATTTGTTTAAATTGTGACTCCTGTTTTTTTAAGAGGTTATCTTGAGCAACTATCTTTTGTTCCTTAGCCACTAAAGCCTGATCTTTACTATCTATTTGACTTTGGAGGTTATTAATTTGTGCTTCTAAACCCAATTTCTGTTGCCGTAAGTTTTCCCTTTCTTGAGAGAGGGTTTTAATCTCTGCATTTAAAGAGGCTGCTTCTTGAGAAATCTGAGCCAGTTTACTATTCGATCTCAGATAATTTTGCTGAGTTATATTCAATTGTGACTGAACAGTTTTCTGCTGCTCTTTAGTTTTGACAAGAAGAGACTCTATTTGTTTTTTTTCTGATTTAACCTGTTGTAAATCTGCTTTATCTTTACGAAGATCTTCTAGGATCTTATCCAATTCAAATACACCTTGACGTAAAGATTTACTTAAAGTAAAAAGAATAGCCAATGTCGAAGCAGAAATGAGGATTCCCGTCACTACAGTTACTAGTATAGCAGTCTGACGAGGACGCAGTTTAAAGAGTCTTAAACGAGCCTTGCCAATCTTACTACCCAGCCTATCTCCTAATGCAGCTATCAGTCCTCCTAAAATTAACGTAGCTACAATTAAAATATAGGCGCTAGTCATAAATAATTAGTGAGGCTAAGTAAATTGTTGACTCAAAGTGACTGGATTGTGTACGGTTATTTTTTTCTTGTGAATAGAGATCATATTTTCAGTTCGCAGATCTCCCAAAAGACGAGTTACTGTTACCCGAGTTGAACCTATAGCTTCAGCAATTGCTTGATGAGATAATTTTAAATCAATCCGAATACCCTCAGTAGTTGGTACCCCAAAATCTCGACAAAGAATCAACAAAAAACTGACCAGACGTGATCCCATATCTCGATGTGCTAGAGTTTCAATCATCATCTCAGTTTGGAGAATACGAGAAGAAAGACTCTGTAACATTAACATAGATAAATCAGGATTATTCTTTAAAGACTGTTCTACCTGATCGATAGGTGCTGATAATAACTCAACTGGAGTAAAAGCAACTGCATGGTAAAAACGATCGGATTTTTGTCCGATCACTAAAGACAAGATGCCAAATATACTATTTTCTCTGAGTAAGGCTACAGTAATTTCTTCCCCTGCTTCGTAGACACGAGAGAGTTTAACGGCCCCTTTGAGCAGAAAGTACACCCTTTCGGCAGGATCGCCTGGAAAGAAAATAGTTTTACCCCGATCAAAGGTTTCTATGACGGGAGGAAAGGAACCACTGCCGATCCGACGAAAAACATTAGCTAGAGGTTGATCACGAGTTGAAGACAAATCCATCACATTTTGCTATAAAAACTTAACTTTAAAAACAATAATCCCAATTATGCAAGTTTTAGGTTCTTTTTGCTTGACAATATTTTAGTAGTCTTGCTTGACAAAACTGGTCTAACTATAACCCATTATACTCATCTCTTCGCTTTATGCTTGATTTAACTGGCAAGAATGCCCTGGTCACTGGTATTGCTAATAACCGTTCTATCGCTTGGGGGATCGCGCAACAATTGCACCAAGCAGGCGCTAATCTAGGTGTCACCTTCTTACCTGATGAAAAAGGACGTTATGAAAAGAAAGTCCAAGAACTAGTTGAACCCCTTTCACCGAGTCTTTTTCTGCCTTGTGACGTGCAAAACGACCAACAGATAGAAGAAACTTTTGCCACTGTCGCCGAAAAATGGGGAAATCTAGACATTCTAATCCATTGTTTAGCCTTTGCTGATAAAGAAGGGCTCTCAGGTGATTTTAGCAGTGTTTCGCGAGAAGCCTTTACTAAATCTCTAGAAATTAGTACATTTTCCCTAGCTCGTTTAGTGCGCTCGGCTAAACCTCTTTTAAGCGAAGGTGGTAGTGTTATTACTCTTTCCTATTTAGGAGGGGTTAGAGTCATTCCTAACTATAACCTGATGGGTATTGCTAAAGCTGGACTAGAAATGACTGTACGCTATTTGGCTGCAGAGTTAGGCGCTCAAAATGTCCGAGTTAATGCTATCTCAGCAGGTCCTATTCGCACTCTCGCTTCTTCGGCTGTTGGTGGGATCCTCGATATGATCCATCATGTGGAAAAGGTGGCTCCTTTACATCGTAGTGTAACCCAAACTGAAGTAGGCAATGTGGCTGCTTTTCTCTCTAGTGATCTCTCTAGTGGGATAACTGGACAAGTACTCTATGTCGATGCTGGTTATGAAATTATGGGGATGTAGAAATTAGGGGTTAGGGGTTAGGGCTTAGGGCTTAGGTTTTTTGTCATCTGCCACCCTCCGGGCGGCTACGCCCACCTGCCTCCTGCTTTCTGTTATAACTTAAATAAGGAATATCTTTGGACAACTATGGTACAAGCCCCCGCTCGTCTTCAGGCGACTGAACTCGCCCCTTTAGCTATTGATTTAATCCGTCAAAGTGGTTGTGAATATGGGGAGATCCGTCTCTGTCACTATCGCACTCAACGTCTAAGCGCCAGAGATCGCTCTCTGCAAACCCTCTCTGATAACTTGAGTTCTGGGTTTGGGGTCAGGGTTCTCTGGAAAGGTGCTTGGGGTTTCGCTGCTAGTCATCTTAAAACTGCAGCAGAAATTAATCGTATTGTAGCTTTAGCTGTGGAAATTGCCCAAGGTAGTCATCTTTCCCAAAGAGAACCTATCCATCTAGTCCCAGTTGAAGCTTATCAGGATACCTATATTACTCCTATTGAGATAGATCCTTTTGAGATCCCCTTAGATCAAAAAGCAGAACTACTGCTAACAATCAATGAACGACTCTTACAATATGAAAGTCAAGGGGTGAAAAAAGCCTATTCTTTTCTCAATTTTGCCCGAGAGAATAAGTTGTTTGCCTCTACAGAAGGATCTTTAATTGAACAGACAATTTATCGCAGTTATCCGGGTTTTGGCTGCACTATAGTAGATCATGGAGATGCCCAAAGCCGCAATTATGAACGGCCTCCTCTCAATAAGGGTTATGAATATATTAACGCCCAGGATCTATTTAACAACATAGATAGAGTAGCCCATGAAGCGATAGAAAAGGTCAAATCTCCTGTAGGTCCTGATAATACCCGCACCACTTTGATTCTCAAACCTACTAATGTTTGGTTGACAATCCATGAGTCGGTTGGACACCCCACTGAGTTAGATCGAGTCTATGGCTATGAGTCTAATTTCGCTGGAACCAGTTTTGCCACTACAGATAAACTTGGTAAGTTGCAATATGGCGCACCTTGGATCAATTTTGTTGCCGACCGTACCCAAGCTTCAGGACGTAGTACCCTTGGCTATGATGATGAAGGAGTCAAGTCTAGTTCTTGGCACCTAGTTAAAGATGGCATCTTAGTAGACTATCTGACTGACCGAGAAACGGCCTACCGTCTAGGACGTTCGCAAAGTAATGGCTGTGCCTATGCTGATAGTTGGTCTAGTGTACCTATGGTTCGTATTCCCAATTTGGGTCTCCAACCAGGTCCAGAAGGGGGCTCTCATACTGCTACCCTTGAAGAAATGATTGCCGATACAGCCGATGGGATCTTAATTGATGGTATAGGTAGCTTCTCTATAGACCAACAGCGTCGCAATTTTCAGTTCGGTGGTGATGCTTTCTGGCAAATTAAAAATGGTCAAGTTGTCGGTATGCTGAAAAATGTTACCTATCAGTCCATGACTACTGATTTTTGGAACAGTATTGACGCTCTAGGCCCAGAAGCAGAAAGAGAGCAATGTGGGACTAATATGTGTGGTAAAGGTGAACCTATGCAAGTAGCCCAAATGACACATTCTTGCGTACCTGTTAGGGCGCAGAATATCCAAATTGGGCGGGCTGTGTAAAAGTTAAAGATGCGTCTTTATTACGCATCTTTGTCCTCTATTGCAATTGAAGATAGGTTGCTTCTTGTAGAAGTTGTTCTATCAGTTTGTCATTTCCTTGAGCGCGAGCAACCTCTATTCGATGTTGTAAATTTTTCCGCAGATTCTCACGATGAGCTTCTGTAGCTTGTCTATGTGTGTTTAAATTGTTATTATTCATCTGATCCTCCGATAATCTTATCCTAAATATTTGATCCCTACTTTTTAAATATATCACTCTTTTGAGAAAAGTGTAACCACTGTTACAGATATTTAAGAAAATTTATGTGTATAAAACGTTTATTAGTTCTTTTGACAGATTTTGGCGAACAGGATGTCTATGTTGGAGTAATGAAAGGAGTAATAAAAACAATCAATCCAGAGATAGAAATTCTCGATCTAACCCATGCCATACCACCTCAAAACATCCTAGCAGCAAGCTACTGTTTACTGTCTGCCCTACCCTACTATCAGCTAGGTACAATTTACCTAGCTATAGTAGATCCTGGGGTCGGCAGTTCTCGCAAGGCTTTAGGGATAAAATTTGCCAAGGGTTATTTAATAGGACCAGATAATGGACTCTTTAGTGAGATCCTCAATATTTATCCTGCCCAAGAAATCAGAGAATTAGACGTTCAGAAATATTGGCGAGTTCCTCATCCTAGTCAAACCTTTCACGGTCGGGATATTTTTGCTCCCGTTGCGGCTCATTTAGCTAGTGGGGTAGCTTTAGCCGAATTAGGTACACTAATAGGTAATGAGAGTTTAACACCTTCAACTACTCCCCCTTACCAAAGACAAGGAGAGGAAATCGTTGGTCTAATTCAATATATAGATCATTTTGGCAATCTGATCAGCAATATTCCCGCCACTGCCTTGTCAGACGAAGAGTGGGAAGTATCCCTCAATGGTCATCAGATCGCCAAGAGGCAAAACTATAGTCAGGTACAAACAGGTGAGATCATTGCTTTAATTAACAGTGAGGGTTGGGTAGAAATAGCTGTCAATAGAGGGAGTGCCCAAAAAACCTTACAAGTTAACTATGGGGAAACCGTAATAATTTTTAAAAGGAAAAAGTTATGATCAATTAGATATCTCAAATAAGGAGACAATCTCATGGATGGGAATGACTGGCTCAGACAGGTTATTTTAATGGGTATTGGTACTACATCTCTAGTGGCAGAAACTCTTAAAGAAGTTAGTGAGCAATGGGTCAAAGACGGTAAAATTAATTCAGATCAAGCTAAAACTTTTGTGGATGACTTGATGAATAAAATCAGAACTGAACAAGGAAACTTTGAAAATAATTTAGAACGCCAAATGCGGAATCTATTACAAGAATTAGGAGTTCCTCGTCAGTCTGAAATTGATGAACTGCGCGGACGAATAGATCGTCTAGAACGTCAAGTTCGTGAGTTAGAAAATAGACTCTGGCGTTAATAAGTAGGAAACCAAATGAAAGAAGTATTTATCAGTTTAGGTGTCATAGTTGGTTGTGGTTTGTTATTGCTACTCCTTAATCTGGTTAAACCTAATAATCAGATGGTAGCTATAGCAGATAATCTCGTTGCTCAAAATTTTACCACTCAAGAAATAAGAACTATGGATCTCTCAAAAGCTGTGACAACTCCTTCAGGACTCAAATATATTGACATCAAAGAAGGAGAAGGCGCTAGTCCCAAAAAAGGGCAAACAGTAACAGTACACTATGTCGGAACTCTAGAAAATGGCACCAAGTTTGACAGTTCAAGAGATCGAGGTCAGCCTTTCTCTTTTCAGATCGGTGTTGGACAAGTGATCAAAGGTTGGGATGAGGGAGTCGCTAGTATGAAGGTAGGCGGACGCAGAACCCTGATTATTCCATCAGATCTAGCCTATGGTTCAAGAGGTGCAGGTGGCGTAATTCCTCCTAATGCTACCCTAATTTTTGATGTAGAACTCTTATCCATCACATAATTAGACTTTAAAGGCTCCCTCAGTCTTGAGGGAGCCGGAGAAAATTTCTTGGGACTACTTATTTCGTATTTTGATGCGGGAAAGTACGCCTAGTCCGCCTAGAGTAAACAAGCAACCCAAAATAGAGCTAGGTTCTGGTGTTACTTTAATTTCACTAATCTGGGTAGACCAGTTATTGTCACCATTAACGAACTCTTGGAAAGTCCAGAAAGTGTTGCCAGTTGGGTCAGAAGGATCTAGTACTGTAGAGCTATAGTCTCCCCAACGATTGGCAGTCCCACCATGAGTCACGTTATAATTACCTGTGCCTTGTATGAGTATTATAGGACTATTAAAGCTTGTCACCCCTCCTGTAGTGGTACCTATTACGGCACAGCTGCTAATAGATAGGGCAGGTCCAGAGCAACTAAACCCGATTACTAATTTTCCTTGAGAATTAATAGCAAGAGAGCCAAAGTAATAGTCTTGTTGTCCAGTCGGATCAGCAATTAATCCCTCTTGAATGACCTGATTAGTAGTTGCATTCAGTTCGAACCAATTCAGTGCGTCAGCTCCTGTCTTGGGATCTAAGACATTTCGCACTCCCCATAGATCATTACCTTGCTTAATTATGGTAGAGCTAAGACGAGAGTCATTAGTATAGATACTATTGTCACCATTTGGTTGTCGAGCAAGTAACGGCTCACTATAACCAGTCCCTTGAATAAAGCCATTATGGGGAGTGTTAAAGCTAAGTGTGGCTGCGGTACTAGCATTTGGAGTTCCTAATACATTTGCCTGGCGAAAATAACCTTGCAAAGTATTGTAAGCAGATAATAAAGGTTGATTTCCACTCCCGTAGCTCGTATCAACTGCTGGCTGTAAACTATAACCTGTATTTGGGTTATTTTGAAACATTGTGCTGTTGGGGGTCGCGACTTCGTTGAGTAGGTCAGATTTATTAAGAGTAAGAATTGTTGTAGTTGTACTAGCCGTAGTAATGGGCAACATATTAGCAGAGAGTGTTACGTTTGAGCCATTCAATCCCAAAGTATCAAAATCAGCCCAGCGACTAGTAGTATATGTAGAAGATGAAGGATCGCTTGGGATAGAGTAAGCTTTCCAACCATCTAGAGGATTTGAATCGTTAGAAACAGCTATTAAAAAGTTATTACCCACAGGCTTTCCGGTACTACTAAGCCCTTTAAAATTATCTTCTGAAGAAGCAAACCAACGACCAGTAGAAGGATCATAAAGTATCCTAGGATCGTAAGCAAATGCCCCTTCAACATTAACTCCTGCATTCTGCCAAAAATTATTAAGAGTAGAGGAATCTTTTAGCTGTGCAGTACTCTTATCGTAGACGGTATAAGAACCGTTAAGCAATTCGACAATTTGATTTTGTCCAACTGCCCCATTTGGACTAGGAGGAATAAAACCATTATTTTCTAGAGAAGCTCCGGTGAAGTTTGTATTAACTGTTGCAGTAATACCTGAAACAACTACTGTAGAAAGTAAGGAGGTTCTTGGAGTACTAGAAGTTTCGGGTGGTGGAATATCGCCTAGACTTATTTGTATAGGTGCAGTAGAATTAACTTGATCAGGACTATTAACTGGGGGATCGTCTGGGGTGTTTGTTTGTACGGTACTTACGGCTTGGGATCGAACCGAAATAGCTAAGACGATGCCAATCGCAATAGGTACTACATTAAAGATGGTTTTTACAAAATGTGGCATATTTTTTGAAGATTCTGAATAAGGACGATGGTAAATAATAACTGAACTAGCACAGTCCTTTTAGGACGCTGGACGTGATTCATCGAGCGAACTAATTAGCCCTTGAGCAGTACTAAATAAATTAATCGGATTGCGACCATCCGTAATTAAAACACACCCGTCACCTCAATAGCGGCATTTTCTGCCTGTATTTCTAACAATTTTTTGCGTTCAGCTTCAGCAGATCCCTTATCAACAATAGCCTGCCTTTCTAGTCTAGACTTGGCTTCTTGTTCAATTCTAGCGGCATCATGTCGGGCGGCAGCTTCTTGAGCATCGGTAGTAATTTGAATGGCAATTTGTACCGACTTTTGCAAACTTTCTAGGGTTCTCTCATCGACTGGTTCTACAGATTGTATATCAATGTTAGTGGTGACTAAATTATTAGCTCGAAACCGAAATTCTTCCCTAATATGACCTTCTTCATCTAGCCCAAAGACGGCACTACGAATAATTCTAGCTGAATTACGATGAAATTCATCAAACTTTTCTCCTGCTACTGCACCTCGAACCCGAGAAGCAATCGCCTTACAAGCATCCCCAACAAAATCAGGTAATTGAAACAGTTTTGCTGCTTGTTCATCTTGTCGATCAACATCAAAATACCAATTATAAGACAACTTAATTTGCAGTCTAGCATCATCTGATGTTTCCACCGTAAACACATCAGTCATAAAATCTGGACCTAATAATAAGGCAATGGACTTGATCAGATTCGGTTGTTTAGGTTTCCCCCCTGATAAACTCAATACTGTAAAAGCTTCATCTGGTTCAAGCATCACTAAGTCAGGTCCAAATACAGTCCGAGCGGTTCTATTTTTATAATCGTGAATTTGCACCGCCGCATTTTGAGGTACATGAAAGACAACCGCTTTTGTTTTGTCCCTGCTAGTTCTGACAGAGCTTTCTCCTCTAGGTTGCTCTGTATTACTAGAATATTGGCTTCGTTCCGATACAGGGTCATGTTTTTGCCTGAGCAATTCTTCTACAACAGGTGGTAATTCTTTTGCCCAAAGTTCTTCATAAGGGCTTAACATATAGGCTTGAGGTCCACTGACTAGCCTCAGTTCACCCGTCTGAATATCCCGCACATAGCTCCCCTCATTTTTATCTAAAGGAATCGCTTTTCTGGTTTCAATTACTTCTACTTCCACGCGGGGGATATAATCTCTCGGTCCTCTAATCATCCATAAATCCCCTGGATGATGTGTAATGATTTGATTATCCTCTCCCTCGCTAAAAATTTCTTTAGCTCTTAGTAAGAGGGGTTCTTGTTCATCTAGAACATAAACTTTTTGAATGCCATTTTCCAGCGATTCACCCGGATGTAGGAAAAAAGAAGTTCTTCCTTGACGAACCTCTCTTAAACCTAATTGAGGTTTCCCTAATTCATCAATTGGGTTAACTACTGTACACCATTGGCGATCATTCAGGGTGGTAATTTCCACTGAGTCTACCACCGCTTCATACACATCAGGAATATGAATTTCAGCCAATTCAAATGTCACTAACCACTCATCTCCTGCTTTTCTTCCTCTCCCAAAAATATCGGTGAAGGTACGTTTAGCTTTGAGATGTAAAGCCTTGCGTTCGGTTAAAACATAGGCATTAATCATGCCCACAACTTCTTCATCAACTCCTGGTAAATAGGATCCTTCTTCTCGAATTAACCACTCTTCACCTGCTCGGCGTCTTTGTCCTTTTCTATCAATACAGTCCTGTCTCGCTAGTAGATGTAGAGCTTGATTGGATTTAATCACCTTAGCAGTCACGAAATCAATCGGTTGAACTTCAACACGGGGAATATAAGTTCCAGGTCCTTCAAATAACCACTCATCCCCTGCAAAACGGTTAATTCTTTGTGTTTCGCTTTGTCCATTAACTGTTAGAGTTATGATCTCGGTGAAATCCCGAACTGCTTTGAGGCGTAGTGCTTGATTTCGTTCGACCACTTGGAGTTGTTTAATTTCCCCTATTAGTTCTTCATCAGGATAGAGTGGAAATGGATCTTGAGCAAAACGAATTTCCTGATCCCCATAACGTAATTTAATTTGTCCATAACCATCGGCCACAGGTTGATTATACTCATCTACTAGGACTGGATTGGCAATGAGACAATAATGTCGAGGAGGAACGACGATCATCGGTTCAGGTTTTAAGACCAGACGTTGATGATCTTGAAGGGTAATCGTTTGTGGACCTACCTCTAGTCTGGTCACTCCTGTATTATTATCTAAAATGTGAATGAACTGCTGAGGCTTTAAACGAATGATCCCCCCAGTAGTTCCTGGTAATTCATTTTTCCTTTCGCTTGTAGTCGTTTCCATTTATTTAAAATATAGTTATTTAAAAGTGTCCATACCTATGATCTGATAATTTTTTCTCTAATCCGCAGCCGAATCTATGTTAATGCTAAAGCTGCATCAGGGTAGATTGATTATATCAAGTTAGCTTAGTTTATGGAAAAAAATCTACTGTTGGGGAACAGTCCAGCCGCGTCATCTACTCAGTCTTTAACCTTAAATACAGTAATTCGAGCAAAATAAAGTATAATATCTAGAAGTGTAATCTAGTCACAGAGTAGCCAAGCATCCTAACCCATTGAAGATTTATGAGTGATAAACCTGTGAATTTAACTAGTCCATCTCCCAAAATAGTCATCATTGGGGGTGGTTTTAGTGGAGCTTTAGTAGCAGCAAATCTTTTACGTAACGCTACCATACCACTATCTATCTCGCTGATTGAAAAAAATCAGGAAATAGGCAGAGGGGTAGCTTACGGCACAAAAGAGATCTCTCACCTTTTAAATGTTCCCGCAGGTAAAATGAGTGCCTTTTCAGATGAGCCAGATCACTTTTTAAACTGGCTTTTTGAAAACGGTTATAAATCAATAGCTCCCTCTACCTTCGTTTCACGTAGAATCTATGGAGATTACATACAAGCGATCTTAAATGAAGCTCAGTCTAATGCGATGGTCTATGTACAACTAGAAAGAATTACTGATGAAGCAATAGCTATTGAAACAAGTCAGCAAAAGACTACTATATACCTGAGAAATGGTCGTATTTTGTCAGCCCAAAAGGTAATCTTAGCATTGGGAAACTTTCCTGCGTCCTTACCCGCTCCCTTGAGATCCCTAGATGAGCACTATGTGCGTTGTGCTTGGTCAGCCGAAGCCACAACCAACTTAACCAACGATGAATCTATTTTACTAGTTGGAACGGGACTAACAATGGTAGATGTGGTTATCTCGCTTCATCAACAAGGCTTTCAAGGCAAGATCTACGCCATTTCTCGTCATGGCTTGACTCCCATAGCCCATCAACCGACCACCCCCTATCCAACATTTATTGAGCTAGAAACAGCCCCGAAAACCGCTCGCAGACTCCTTAAACGAGTTCGTCAAGAAATAAATTTGGCATCTTTACAAGGAGAAGACTGGCGGGCTGTACTCAACTCCCTCCGCCCTATCACCCAAGAACTTTGGCAGGCATTACCTTTAACAGAACAAAGACGTTTTCTGCGTCATGTTAAAGCCTACTGGGAAGTGCATCGCCATCGCATCGCTCAAGAAATCGCCTCTGTCCTATCAGAAATGCACCAGTCGGGACAAATGAATTATTATGCTGGTCGCCTCCAAACCTCTCAAGTGAGTGGCGATCTGGTAACTGTTACCATTCAACAACACAGAACAGGAATACCAACTAATTTACAGGTTAATAGAATAGTCAATTGTACTGGAGCTAATGCCAACTATGCCAGCCAGAATAACCCCTTAATCAAAAACCTCAGAGAACAAGGGTTATTAGTTCCTCATGTTTTGTCTCTAGGAATTAAGACCGCCCCTAATGGTGCTTTAATCAATGCAGAAGGGAAGGTGTCTGAAATACTTTACACACTAGGAACAGCGCGCAAGGGCGAACTTTGGGAAACTATTGCCGTACCAGAGCTTAGAGTTCAAACAGCCACCATAGCCAGACAAATATTACAATCCCTAGAAACTAGATCACAGGTACAAAGAGTGCTCTCCGTCTTTAAAACTGGTAATCACTTCAGTAAGTCGGAGAAATCGGTTATACTATTTCGTCAACTTTTTGATAAAGAATCAAGTACCTATACATATCTGATCGCCGATCCTGAAACTAAAGTAGCCATTTTAATAGATCCTGTCTTAGAGCAAGTTGAAAGAGATCTTCAAGTGTTGCGGGAATTGGGACTAACCTTAGGCTACTGTTTGGAAACACATATTCATGCTGATCATATTACAGGAGCAAATAGACTCAGAGAATTAACAGGCTGTCTGAATATCGTACCTCATAAGGCTATAGTTAGTGAGGTAGATGACTATATTACTGATGGCAGTATTTGGCAACTCGGCAACGTACAACTACAAGCCATCGCTACTCCTGGTCATACTGATAGTCATATGGCTTATCTGATCAACGACATTTACTTATTAACAGGAGATGCACTATTAATTAGAGGCTGTGGTCGGACTGATTTCCAGAATGGCTCGGCTGAGGTACTATATGATACCATCACCAAAAAGTTATTCACCTTACCAGATGAAACACTAGTCTATCCCTGTCACGACTATCAGGGACGAACAGTATCTACTATTGGGGAAGAAAAGCAATGGAATTCTCGTTTAGTAGGACGTAGCCGTGAGGAGTTTATTGATTTTATGAATAATCTCAATCTACCTTATCCTAAAAAGATGCCTATAGCTGTACCCGCTAATCAACAGGGTGGAAAATTTTTTTTTGTAGCAGAAGACTATCAAATCTAATAGACCGTTGCAGGTGGAGAGATATTAAAGCTCTATAACATGAACAGCCATTGCTCAGTAACGAGAATTCAGATTTAACCTTAACTTAAACAATTAATTCTTTTACTTAGATTATAATAATTTTTAATTAATTTTGATTAGGGACTTGCAAAGAAATAAGATACCAGTTATCCAGTTGGAATAATGGTTATATCCCATGAGGGCAAATCTATTGAAGGAAACCAAAATTGCCGACTATATTCTAAGTCTTCTGTTGATGGAATTACA
>Ga0209085_1000358_pt1 | contig 34091 bp, 34 predicted proteins | sample C_131016_EF_Meta_FD_187310 | JGI IMG/M metagenome (GOLD analysis project Ga0209085, IMG submission 187310) | Freshwater microbial communities from Lake Croche, Canada to study carbon cycling - C_131016_EF_MetaG (SPAdes) (version 2) | ecosystem: Environmental > Aquatic > Freshwater > Lake...
CCAGTAACTCATTGAATTTACTGGGTTTATTTGAAAATACTGGCGGAGACGAGAGGATTCGAACCTCCGATCAGAGTTTTAGCCCCGATGCTCCCTTAGCAGGGGAGTGCCTTCGACCAGCTCGGCCACGTCTCCGTATTTCTAAGTCTTTACAACGACCCACAGTTTAACGGATTACTGTCTTACTGTGGCTTTAAGGCTGTTTTACTGCCCTTCTACTGCTTTTTTGATATTGCTTACTTCTGGTCTAGCTCAAATGCCTTATGAAGAGCACGTACTGCTAATTCCATGTATTTTTCGTCAATCACTACAGAAATCTTTATTTCACTAGTGGAGATCATGAGGATGTTGATGCCCTCTTCAGATAGTGTGCGGAACATTTTGCTGGCAACGCCTACATGTGAACGCATACCTACACCCACTACTGAAACTTTAGAGACCTTAGGGTCACCAGAGATTTCTTTTGCTTCAATATGCGCTTGCACGGTATTCTTGAGAAGATCTAATGCCTTCTGATAATCAGCACGAGGAACTGTAAAGGTAAAGTCCGTCTTACCGTCTACTGATTGATTCTGAATAATCATATCGACGTCAATATTGGCGTCAGCGATTGGCCCCAAAATTTGATATGCAATACCTGGGCGATCAGGAACTCCCAAGACGGTAATCTTCGCTTCATCACGCGCAAAGGCGATGCCGGAAATAACTGCGGCTTCCATAGTGCTGTCCTCTTCAAATGTAATCAAGGTGCCCGACTTCATCTCAATGTCTAAAGGCATCAAAGGATCTGTCAAGGAAGACAGAACCCGGGTTTTAACTTTGTACTTACCAGCAAATTCAACTGATCGAATCTGCAGCACCTTTGAGCCTAGGCTAGCCATTTCTAGCATCTCTTCAAAGGTAATCTTATCTAGGCGCCGCGCATCTTCACAAACACGAGGGTCGGTTGTGTAAACCCCATCGACATCGGTGTAGATTAAGCACTCATCTGCTTTTAGCGCAGCAGCCATAGCTACTGCAGATGTGTCAGAACCGCCACGACCTAGTGTCGTGATATTGCCATCTGGATCCACACCCTGAAAACCAGTGACTACCACTGCCTTACCGGCATTCAAGTCATTTAAAATTTTCTTGTCATCAATACTTTTAATACGCGCTTTAGTAAAAGCAGAGTCAGTATGAACAGTCACCTGCCAGCCAGCGTAACTCACTGCATCAACACCCTCGCGCATCAACGCTAAGGCCAGCAAGCCAGAACTGACCTGCTCACCGGTTGAGGCAATCTGATCCAACTCACGGGGGTTTGCATCGGAGTTAATTTCTTTTGCTAAGCCCAGCAGACGATTGGTTTCGCCTGACATTGCTGAGGGCACGACGACCACTTGATGGCCAGCACGCATCCATTTAGCAACGCGTTTAGCAACATTCCCAATGCGCTCTGTTGAGCCCATTGAGGTGCCACCATATTTATGAACGATCAAAGCCATAAAAACTGTCTATTTCACTATTTGTTGCAGGAGATGAATTTCCTGAGGATCAAAAAAGGCTTATTTTACAGGGTTTTAAAACTGTTAAGCCTGTTGTTGCCACTCGGGTCGCACCCTAGGCCCTGTATGAACTAGATGAGGGTAGCTTAAGCCAACCCCTGCCACAGCAATCAACTCTCCATTGATATACAAGAGAGGGGCATTGCGATGCCATGGAGGAATATCACTCTCCTGAAAGAGATTTTTAAGGGTCTTACGCGGCGCATTGGCTTTGATTTGAATCTTTTCTGAGCCAGACCTATCTATTTGAGTAATGAGACCCTTTTTCTGAGCCTCTTTGACCAATTGACTTGGAAGCCCAGGAGTTTTGCTTGAGCTGGGGATTGCTTTAAAAACCCATGTACCAGCATTCATATTTTCAATTTGCAAAATGCCACGCCAAAGCCGAATACACTTTTCATCATGGGCCCATTCCAATTGAGCGTCCGCCTTGACTCTATTCAGGTCACTCCACCAAGCGGCAAGTCGTTCTTGCGATGGCATAGTTAATGAATTTGCTTTTAACCAATACCTCAGAACATTATTGGCTGCAGGTAAGTCTTTTTTTGCAAGCACAAGCAATTGCTTTAGTTGAACCCCGTCTTTAAGGATCATAGTTTTACCATCTTGCCTAGCCAATCGATCAAGCAAGGTTTGAGCTTCACCTAGCAATCCTGCGCTACGGGCCAGATTAGCAATGGCTTCAGGCTGAATCTTTTCTAAGGCTGGAATGATTGTTTTACGGACTGCATTGCGACGGTATTTAACGTCTTGATTACTCGGGTCCTCAATCCACTTCAATTTATGCTCTTTGGCATACGCCTCGAGCTCTTTTCTACTTTGATTGAGCAGAGGTCGCCAGAGCGTGATCTCACCTTCTTTAGTTTTAAGGACGCGGCTGTTAGGCATCCCCGACACACCAGCTACACCAGCACCACGGAGAAGTTGTAGAAGCACTGTTTCTGCTTGATCATTTTGGTGATGCGCCAAGAGTAAGTCCTCGATGCCATATTCAGTACAGAGATCTGCAAGAGCCTCGTAACGCCCTGCTCTTGCTCGGGATTCGATATTGCCCTGCTCTTCCCCAATTAAATGGAGAAGCCTGAAATCAAAATGGGCTTTATATTTTTTGGCAAGCTTCTCGCAGAAGATCAACCAATCATCAGCCTGCTTTTGCAATCCATGATGAATATGAAAGACAAAGATTTGGGAAGATTGATTTTTTGCTTGCGCTTTGCAAACAGTATCGAGCAGTACAACCGAATCGAGGCCACCACTTAAGGCAACCGCAATTCGCTTTACCGACTTAGGGCTTTGCTGTGATTTCCTTGAACTTGCCATAACTCATTAGACGTTCATGACGACGCTCCAAAAGTGCATCTACCTTCATGCCATCAAAAGTCTTAATGGACTCGCTCAAGGCCTTACGCATATTCGCCATCATGGTGTCGTAGTCTCGATGTGCGCCACCAATCGGCTCAGCCACAATCTTGTCAATCAAGTCCAAAGTTTTTAGTCTTTGGGCAGTGAGGCCGAGTTGCTCAGCAGCCTCAGGCGCCTTATCAGCTGTCTTCCACAAAATCGAGGCACATCCCTCTGGAGAGATTACAGAATACGTGGAGTTTTGTAACATCAAAACCACGTCACCCATAGCAATCGCTAAGGCTCCGCCTGATCCACCTTCACCAATAATCGTAGCAATGATGGGCACTTCTAACTCTGCCTGAACATAGAGGTTACGACCAATCGCTTCAGATTGATTGCGCTCTTCTGCATCAATCCCAGGAAATGCGCCAGGCGTATCAACAAAAGTAAAGACCGGAATACCAAACTTTTCTGCAAGGCGCATGAGGCGCATCGCTTTGCGATAACCCTCAGGACGACTCATACCGAAATTGCGAAGAGCACGCTCTTTGGTATCTCGACCCTTTTGATGTCCGATGACCATACAAGGTTGATCATCGAAACGCGCTAAGCCGCCGATGATGGATTGATCGTCAGCAAATGTGCGATCACCATGCAGTTCATGAAAGTCTGTAAACAATGCGCCGACGTAATCCAAAGTGTAAGGACGCTGTGGATGACGCGCTACTTGTGAAACTTGCCATGGTGTGAGACTGGCGTAGACATCTTTTGTAAGCTGTTGACTTTTTTCAGCAAGCGCTTTGATCTCATCAGCAATATCGACTGATGATTCATCTTGTACAAAACGCAGCTCTTCGATCTTTGTTTCTAATTCGGCAATTTGCTGCTCAAAATCCAGGAAAGTCGTTTTCATAGTCTGATTTTAATATTCAACCGGAATGGGGTCGATACTTCTCCACATATACCAGGTGGCAACCGTACGCCACGGGGCCCAATTTGCGGCCACCTCCCTCGCTTCATGGCGGCTTACGGGCTCTCCGCTGAAGTAATTGAGGGAAATAGCCTTAATCAGACCGACATCGTCTAATGGAAGGATATCAGGGCGCACCATATTAAAAATCAGGAACATTTCTGCTGTCCAGCGCCCAATTCCCCGAATTGAGCTTAATTCTTTAATGACACTTTCATCGTCCATGTCTTTCCATTGATTGGCGTGTAATCGTCCAGAATCAAAGTGCTCAGCTAAATCTTGGATGTATTCCACTTTACGACCTGATAAGCCAGCAGCTCGTAACTCTTCAACCGATAGCGCCAAGATATTATTAGGATTGATTTTTTTCTTGCTGGCAATCTCTACCCGATCCCAAACTGCTTGGGCAGCAGCCACCGAAATTTGCTGCCCTACGATTGCTCTAGCTAATGTCGTAAATGCATCACCACGTGTCACCAAAAAACCAGATCCGTATTTTGGAATGAGTTTTTTGAGAATGCGATCCTGCTTCATAAGTTCGCGACAAGCCTGCTCCCAATACTCTGGCGCAACTTCTTGCAAAATCGATTTTTCTTTGACTGCGGTCACTAAGTTCTTCGCCATTCTGTCAAGCCACCTGACTTATCTTCTAAAACGACACCTTGATCTAAAAGCGTCTTGCGAATTAAATCCGCCTTAGCAAAATCTTTTGCTTGCTTCGCAGCTAATCGCTGGGTAATGTGTTCTTCAATTTGCGCTGCGTTTAAGTTACTGTCTTGCTTGGATCCTGCTTGCAAGAATTCGGTTGGGTCACGTTGCAAGAAATTCAGTGAGTTAGCAAGAGACTTCATGGTGCTGGCTAGCGCCTGTTGCTCAGCACCCTGGGCACGATTGACTTCACTTGCTAGATCAAACAGCACGGCAATGGCTTCAGGGGTATTAAAGTCATCATTCATGGCATCTATAAAGCGCTTAGCCCAAGGATTCTGAGGATCAAGGGGGGCGTTCTTGGCTTCCGCTTGAGCCAGGGCTGTATAGAGTCTAACTAAGCCAGCGCGGGCCTCTTCTAATTGAGAATCGCTGTAATTAATCGGGCTGCGGTAATGCGCCTTGAGCATGAAGAAACGCAGCACTTCAGGATCAAAGCTGTTCAGAACGTCACGAATTAAGAAGAAGTTGCCTAGAGATTTAGACATCTTCTCTTCATTGACGCGAATATGACCGTTATGCATCCAATAATTTACAAATGGGGCATCGCTCTCTTTGCGATTTTTTCCATACAAAGCACCTTCACTTTGGGCAATCTCATTTTCATGATGGGGGAACTGTAAATCAGCACCACCACCATGAATATCAAAGTGCTCACCCAGTAAATCACAAGACATTGCGGAACACTCGATATGCCAACCTGGTCGGCCCTCACCCCATGGAGATGGCCAGCGGGTATCTGCAGGCTCTTGTGGCTTAGCGCTTTTCCACAGGACAAAATCCAAAGGGTCACGTTTACCACCAACAATCGTCACGCGCTCCCCCGCATTGAGATCATCTAATGACTTACCAGAAAGCTGACCATATCTTGGGAGTAAACGCACCGCGAAATTAACATCACCATCATCCGATTGATACGCCAATTCATTTTCAATGAGCTTGCCAATCATGCCCTGCATCTGTTTAATGTAATCAGTTGCTCTTGGTTCTTGGTCGGGATGCATTAAACCCAACTCATCAGAGTCGGCATGCATAGCATCAATAAAGCGATTGGTGAGAGTGGCGATAGGTTCGCCGTTTTCAATAGCTCGCTGAATAATCTTGTCATCAATATCGGTGATATTGCGAACGTATAGCACCTCATAACCACTGGCGCGCAGCCATCTAACCACCATATCAAAGACAATCATGACCCTAGCGTGGCCAATGTGGCAGAGGTCATACACGGTCATACCGCAGACATACATCTTCACCTTACCCGGTACGATGGGCTTAAACGCCTGCTTTGAGCGGCTTAAGGTGTTATAGATTTGCAGCATAGGGCTATAAAGGTGGGGCAAGTAGCGCCAATTTGTTAGACTGAGCGCTGAGTATATCGAATGAGCCAGTTTTTTACCCCCTCCCCTATGCCCGCAACCTTCCCAGCACCACACCCCAACATTTTCAAGATTCTTGCTGCAATGTTTGCCACAGCCTTGATTTTGGGCTGCAGTACCCCTGCCCAACAGCGTGCGGATGCGGAAATTCGGGCAGTAACTGCCCAAGAACTGAAATCCAACGCTGCGCCCCCTCAGGCCTATTTGGGGGGATACAGCCCCAATGACCCTCCGCGACTATCTGCCGATACTACTTATGACCCACTGAATCCAGAACTCTCTGAGACAGTGGCGCTACCCCTCTTATCCTTCTTAATTATTGAGCCAGACCCTATTACCAAAAATGCAGTCCCCTCTGACGTTGAAAAACTAGTCAAAGCTCGTAAATTTGAAGATGCGATTGATTTGATTAACTCTCAACTAAAGAAGACACCACGTAATGTGCAATTGCGTTTTGTAAAGTCCCGAGTACAAATTGAGATGCGTCAATTTACTCAGGCTAAAAAAACTCTAGTTGAAATTACTCAGCAATTTCCAGAGCTGCCTGAACCCTATAACAATCTAGCCGCAATCGCAGCCAACCAGGGGAACTGGATTGAAGCCAGAGATTACTTAGAGCTCGCCTTGAAGCTTCGTCCAAGCTACGCAGTTGCCTCTGCTAATTTGGGCGAAATCTATATTCGTCTTGGTGCACAAGCATATGAGGATGCAGCAAAGTATGCGCAACTCAATCAAAACCAATACAACAGAAGATCTAAAGCCTTAACGGATATATTGAGGCCCCCTCAGAAGCGTTAACTTAATCGGATCGAGGATCCCCCTTTTAATGCGGCCGATGCACAGCGAATTGATACTCCATCCACCAACCTTCCAGAAAGTAGATCCCAATAATGGCTAAAGTACTGTTAAAAACGAATCAAGGTGACATCACTCTCAGTCTTGATTCCGAAAAGGCGCCTAAGAGCGTTGCGAATTTTTTGCAATACGTCAAGAGCGGCCACTACGATGGCACTATCTTTCATCGCGTCATTAATAACTTTATGATTCAAGGCGGTGGCATGACTGCCGGCATGAAACAAAAGCCAACCGGCGAAGAAATTGAGAATGAAGCGTCTAATGGCTTGAAAAATGATCGCTATACCGTAGCGATGGCCCGCACTAGCGATCCACACTCTGCTACCGCGCAATTCTTCATCAATACAAATGACAATGATTTTTTAAATCACACTGCACCCAATGCCCAAGGTTGGGGCTATGCCGTTTTTGGCAAAGTTACCGATGGCATGGATATTGTGGATGCTATTGGTAAAGTAAAAACTGGCAGCTCTGGCTTTCATCAAGATGTGCCTTCTGAAGACGTTCTCATTGAAAAGGCAAGCGTTCTCGAGGAATGATTCCGCAATACTCGAGCGCACTGCTCATCTCCGATATTCACCTGACGCCGTCAATGCCTTTGACGGCGCAACGCTTTTTTGACTTCTGCGAAAAAGATGCTCCGAGTGCGGATGCTGTTTTTATTCTAGGTGACCTGTTTGAGTATTGGGTGGGTGATGACACTTCTTCGAGCTCACCATTCCAACAAGAAGTACTGAGTGCACTAGCGAATCTGTCAGCAAAAACTAAAACCTATTATGTTCACGGTAACCGTGATTTCTTAATTGGCTCTAGCTTTTTGAAAAAAACAGGCATGACTTTATTAGCCGATCCATCTCTAATTGAAATCACTGGCGAAACATATCTTGTCTGCCATGGTGACTCTTTGTGTACTGCAGATATTGGCTATCAGATCTTCCGTAGTATTGTCAGAAAACCTTGGATCCAGAAATTGTTTTTAAGTATGCCGCTTAGCTGGCGCCGCTCAATTGCCAACGGCCTTCGTAGCAATCGTCATACTCAATATGAACACAGCGCAAGTAAATCATCTGCATTCAATAACATGCGAACCAATGTGACCTTAGAGGCATGCGCTGCAGTCATGAAGAGTTGGTCTATGGATAAATTAATACATGGACATACCCATTTACCCGCTCATCATCATGAGCAATTGGGTCAGCAAACGTGGCAACGCTGGGTATTATCAGACTGGGATCTAGATCACCCAGTGAGAACTCCCCCAAGAGCTAGCGCACTATCCATTAATAGTCAGGGCGTACGTTCTATTGATCTGAGCAAAACTTAATCAGATCAGTTTATTAAACTCTTAGGTATTGGAGTATTTGGATAAACACTGCACCATCTGTGCAAAGATTCTGGGGTTAGCAGCCATCACTTCACCACTCTTCAGAAAACCCTCTTCGCCGCGGTAATTGCCAACCAAGCCACCTGACTCGGTAATCAATAAGGCGCCTGCTGCCATATCCCAAGGCTTCAGATCACTCTCAAAGAAGCCATCGTAACGACCTGCAGCAACATAAGCTAAATCTAAGGATGCAGCACCAGGGCGGCGTAAGCCAGCGCACTGTCGCGTCATCTCTGCAAAGATTTTTAAATATTTTTCCAAGTCTTGATCTTCGCGATATGGAAAACCAGTGCCCAGTAAAGAGCTTGCTAGGCGATCTTGGCTGGCAACACGTAAGCGGCGGCGATCTAAATATGCACCAGCTCCACGAGTAGCAGTAAATAACTCATCACGAGTTGGGTCATAAACTACTGCTTGTTGGGTTACGCCATTTACTGCCAATGCAATGGATACCGCATATTGCGGAAAGCCATGAATAAAGTTAGTTGTGCCATCTAGTGGATCAATAATCCATACATTCTCTGCATCAACGTTATGTTCGCCCGTTTCTTCAGCCAAAAATCCATGGGTTGGATAGGCCTCACTAAGCGTTTCAATGATTGCCGCTTCTGCGGCTTTGTCCACCTCGGTTACGAAATCATTGTGTTGTTTGCGATCAACCTGCAAGCGCTCTAAATTCAGAGAGGCTCGGTTGATGACAGTTCCAGCACGACGGGCAGCCTTTATGGCCACATTTAACATGGGATGCATAAGTATTGATGGACAAATTAAATAAGAACAGGCCTGTAATATTGCCTAAACTGCATGACAATACCTAGCGAATACCCTGATTCTAAACGATTAGCGCTACGACCCTCCCTAGACCCTGATAAGTAATCCATGAATACCGAGAAATCCCAATTACTACGCTGGGTTCTAGTTGAAACCAGCCACCCCGGCAATGTTGGGTCAGCAGCGCGAGCCCTAAAAACGATGGGCTTTAGTGATCTGCGTCTCATTAACCCCAAAATTCAGAATGTGGCCAGAGAGTCAGAAGCTATTGCTTTAGCGAGCGGTGCAGTTGATGTTCTAGAGTCATCCCAAGAGTCAGACTCTTTAGCCTTGGCAGTTCAAGGGTGCTCATTAGTCCTTGGTCTAACCAGTCGGGATCGGGAATTTGGTCCGCCAGCTACAGACTGGGTGTCGGCTCGCGCCCTCATACAGGAAGCTGTAGCTAACCATGGAAGAGTCGCTATAGTCTTTGGGCCAGAGCGGACAGGTCTAGACAACGATCACCTGTCTTTATGCACCCATAGAGTTTGGTTAGATGCCAATCCTAACTACCCCTCCCTTAATCTAGCCCAAGCCCTCATGGTCTGCGCCTATACCCTCAGAGAGGGTCTGAGTGAGACTAGTAAGCCAGAAATGATGGTAAATCGCGAGGAATTAGCGCAATTAGCTGATCCTGCTGCCATAGCAGCCATGCTTGATCATTGGCGTGAAGGCCTTGAAGCCATAGGCTATCTAGACCCGACTCATCCCAAAAAGCTCATGCCTCGCTTGCAGGCCTTATTTGCGCGTAGTCGACTGCATAAAGAAGAAATTGATCTTTTGCGTGGGATTGCCAAACAGATGCTACTGAGAAAATAAGCGCATCCCGTTAAAATCAAACTATGTCTAGTTCACTATTCGACCAAGTCGACTCCATTATTGCCAGAGACCCCGCCGCAAGAAACCGCCTTGAGGTCATTACATGCTATCAGGGCTTGCATGCTGTTTGGCTACATCGCATCTCTCACTTTTTATGGAATCTAGGTCTCAAGTGGATTGCGCGGGTCTTATCCATGATCTCTCGGTTCATCACCGGTATTGAAATTCATCCGGGCGCCAAGATTGGTCGTCGTGTATTTTTAGATCACGGTCTTGGCATTGTTATTGGCGAGACTACTGAAATCGGTGATGACTGCACAATTTATCAAGGTGTCACCTTGGGTGGAACTTCGCTTTATAAAGGCGTTAAACGTCATCCCACTTTGGGTAAAGGTGTGGTTGTGAGTGCTGGCGCAAAAGTGCTTGGTGGATTTACTGTAGGTGACGGCGCACGTATTGGATCAAACGCAGTAGTCTTAAAAGAAATCCCAGCGGGTGCCACTGCTGTCGGAATACCTGCACGCATTCTGCACCCAGATTTGCCACAAATCGCTGACAGTAAAACAAAAGAATATTTTTCTGCTTATGGCGTAACGCCAAATGTCGATGATCCAGTATCAATGGCGCTCAAGGGTTTGATTGATGCAACGATTGAACAAGAAGCAAAGATTGCTGCACTAGAAAAAGCTTTAGCCAAGCTGAGTAACGCCCCTACCGATACATCGGGCTCAAGCGATACTAAGCGGGATCTTGATGCCATTAAAGAATGGCTTAAAGAGTAAATGCGGTAATGCTATTTAATGAAGTGTGCGTGGGTTAGGACGCGTTGAGCCTAAGGCAGTTCCCGAAAACGCTTCCTCATCCGTATCTTCCTCATCATCATTTGGCATTCCAAAAGTAAAACTCTCTCCCCCTTTTGGATATTGATTTTGGATCTCGTCATCTGTAGCAGTGCGGATGTCTTCGACTAGTACCCAAAAACGTAATGCCATCCCCGCTAAAGGATGATTACCATCAAGCACTACTTGACTATCTGCAACATCAGTCACTGTATAAATGAGTGGCTCATCATCAGCATCCTCTGCTGCATCCGATTCTTCGTCAGCATCTGGTATGCCCTCAAATTGCATACCCACTTCAAGTGGCTCTGGAAAACGCGTGCGTGGCTCAATCTTCAGAAGCTCTGGGTCATACTCACCAAAAGCCTCGCTTGGCTCAAGCTGAATGGTTGCTTCATAACCAATATCCTGGCCATCTAAAAGAGTTTCGATTTTTGGAAAAGTCCCCTCATAACCACCGTGCAGGTATACCATCGGAGAATCTGGTTCTTCAATGACATTATTTTGGGCATCAGTTAACTTATAGCGAAGGGATACGATGGTATTTTTTTCAATCTTCATGCGAAATCAGTCGAACATTCGTTTTTTATGAGTTTTTGCTAAGCTTTCACTTTATGAGTTCATTTTACTTGAGCAAACCCTATCAGCCTCCCCAGGCCCCTCAAAATCTACCTCTAAATGAGCCCTGGGCATTATTTGGGGGGATTAGCCCTCATTTATTCATGGAGAGGTATTGGCACAAAAAACCGCTATTAGTCCGTGGAGCCATTCCTGCATTTAGTCTTGCCAAACATAATAGCGAGGATTTGGATAGTCCGGTTTCAGCAAGTGAACTGATTGCACTTGCCACCCAAGATGGGGTTGAGTCTAGACTCATTAAAGCAAACCCATGGAGCTTTGACGCCGGTCCATTTACAAAAAAAACCGTCCCGGCATTGAGTAAATCCAATTGGACGTTACTAATTCAGGGCATGGAAGCTCATCACCCTGCCGCTGCAAAAATCCTCTCCTGGTTTCGCTTTATCCCAGATGCACGTCTGGATGATTTAATGATTAGCATTGCTGGAATTGGTGGTGGCGTTGGTCCTCACTTTGACTCTTATGATGTTTTTTTAATTCAGATGTCTGGCAGAAGACGTTGGCAAATATCCCAGCAAAAAGATTTAAGCTTGAACCCCAATCTGCCGCTCAAAATTTTGCAACACTTTAAGCCTGAGCATGACTGGGTCTTAGAGCCAGGAGATATGCTTTACTTGCCGCCACATATTGCTCACGATGGTGTTGCCCTCGATGCAGGCTGTCAAACTTGGTCTGTTGGCTTTAGGTCTCCTAGCTTTAAAGAATTACTGCAAGAAGGTTTATGGCGCTTAGCCGAATCTCTAGAAAACATGCCTGAGCTTGAACAGAAATTTGCTGATCCAATGCAAAAAGCAAGCCCGAATGCCGAGCAACTTCCAGAAGAACTGATTAAACAAATCACTGTCAAGCTTCGTGGGTTGAAATTAGATCAAGTAGATCGTTTTTTACCTGGCATCACAGCCTATCTATCTGAACCTAAACAGCAGGCCTTTTTTGAGGGTCCGACAAATCCCCTAAGCGCTAGCCGCTTTACCAAACATCTTGGCTCAAAAAGACTTCTACTGAGCCCCCAAACACGCATTCTGAGTTTTGGCAAAGAAGTCTTTTGTAATGGCGAAAATATGAGCCAAGGTCAGTCCAAGGATATAGCCCAAGCCTGGCGAACCCTCTCAGCCAAAAAAGCACTCTTAGACACGAAACTGCAGGCTAGCGCTCAGAGCAGCCTCTATGTGGCCTACCTTGCTGGATGGCTGGTTTTTGAGAGTTCAATGTCAGTATAGATATAATCCATACTGGAAATCACCTAGGGGCAATCCCTAGAAATTTTCATCACAATTACAGGTACTTGTTGTTTAATTTTTTAGAGGGAATCACAAATGAAGAAGTCACTCGTATTCGTTGCAATGCTAGCTATCGCTTTGGCCGCTTGCGGTAAAAAAGAAGAAGCAAAACCTGCTGAAGCTCCTGCTGCTGCTCCAGCCGCTCCTGCTGCTGAAGCTCCTGCTGCTACTCCAGCCGCTCCTGCTGCACCAGCCGCTCCTGCTGCTGACGCTAAGAAGTAATCTTCTTCCAGATAAAAAAAGCCGCTTCAGAGCGGCTTTTTTTATTATTTCTCTAGATTGCTAGCTGATCATTGAGCAAGGTTAATAACTGAATACCGGCCGGTGTATTTTCTGGCTTACCATCTGCGTCTTGGACATAGACGTTCGCTGAATTCTCACTAGCACTCTTGACGATCACCTGATACTTCTTAGCTTGTAATTTTGAATCATCTTTGCTGCTAAACAGATTTGAGAAGAAGCCTTTTTTATCACCCACATCTTTAGTATTTACGAAACGGACATAGTACACACCGATAGAACGATTACGATCTTCGACAGTAAAGTTAGAGCGATCCAAGGCTAAGCCTACATCGCGCCAAGAACGATCGAAACCAGTACTTAATTCAATATAGCCCCGATTATTGGCTTCTTGTACAAATTTTGCTTTTGGAGTCTTGGGGCCTAAAGGAACTGCGACAGCTGCCTTGGCCTGCTCTTGAGTCATCCCAAGACGCTCCATTAAGCGCGCCAAAAATATCGCCTCTAATTCGGGATCGTTAGGACGAGTAGTCCAAATAGTGGAAAGGCAAGCGCCAGACGAATCGGTAACACATTTTTCAAGCGATCCTTTGTGAGTGATGTAAATCTCGGTTTCACTAGGCTTAGGAGCCTCTAAACGGGTTTTATATTTGTCGCGCTCACCAGTGTCATATAGCGAATCTAATACAGTACCTAAGGTTGAGCGAATAAAGTCTTGCGGAATTTTGCCGCGGTTTTCAGCCCAATCGGTTTCCATGATGCCAGTAGATGATGAATCAACCACTAACAAGAAACCGTTTTCCTGCCAAAAATCTTTAATCTGCGGATACAAATCTGCGGCTGGTTTTTCAACCACCAACCAACGACGCTCTCCATCGCGTGCAATACGCATTCCCGGAATGCCAGTCATGACGTTATTGCGCATCTGAACCGATTTTTTCAATGCCGCATTGTATTCAGACATCGTTGCGGTACCATCTTGAACGATATAACGACGATCTGCTTGAGCGGTAATCAAGTCTGGAGGATAAGACAAATTAGGACCACGCACCGCTCCAGTAGATTTGTAATCAACGGTATCGTTACTAGTAACCGATTTGCACGCTGTGAAAGCAGAAGTGACTATGACCACAATACCAAGAATCGCTATGTAACGGCGAAATAGTTGTATCAAATTTATCATATCAAGTCAGCCTGTTTTAATGCTGCCTTCAAAGGTTCGCGTAAGAAAAGGCTTAAAGGAGTTAACGGCAAGCGAATACCCGCAGTAATCTTACCCATTTCATGAAGCGCCCATTTCACTGGGATTGGATTCGCTTCTGTAAACATCGCCTTGTGAACTGCTAGTAATTTGTATTGAATCTCGCGGGTTTTTTTCACATCATCAGACATCGCTGCAACGCATAGCTCATGCATCAAGCGCGGCGCAACATTGGCTGTTACTGAAATATTGCCCTTGCCCCCCATGAGCATCAACATTGCAGCAGTTAAATCATCGCCAGAAAATACTAAAAAATCACTATGACCCGAATGTTTTAAGTCCGCAATCAACAAAGTGCCACGCTCCAAGTTTCCAGTGGCATCCTTGATGCCAATGATCCCTGGAACACCAGCTAAACGCACAACCGTATCGCCAGCCAAATCAGCCACTGTCCGACCAGGAACGTTATATAAAATTACCGGTAGATCAACAGACTCTGCAATCTTTTTAAAGTGGGCATACATACCCTCTTGTGTTGGCTTGTTGTAATAGGGTACAACTTGCAAGCTAGCATCAGCGCCCACTTTTTGAGCAAATTTGGTTAATTCAATAGCCTCAATCGTAGAATTACCGCCAGTTCCTGCAATCACAGGAATGCGACCGGCAATCTGCTCTACCGCAACACGAATTAATTCACAGTGCTCCTCTACGGAGACCGTTGGAGATTCGCCGCTAGTGCCAACGATCACAATGCCATCAGAACCTTCAGCCACATGCCAATCTAGCAAAGATCGTAAGCCAGGGTAATCCAAGCTGCCATCTTCATGCATCGGGGTAACGATGGCAGGCATGCTACCAACAATGGTCTTTTTACTGCCTTTAGATTGATCTGTATTTGTCACCGAATATGCGCCGATATGGACTGTCTTAAGCTTTAAATTGTAACGGAATGTGGTCTTTTGACGTTCCTTTTAGCGCACAAAGGCGCTGAACCATGGCTGGTTTGGGCTCATCCATATAAATATCCTCATATGCAAGGACTTTCAGACTATGGCGAGCGGCAAAAGCCAATAATTCCCCCGGATTTAAAAGGAAATTAGGGTTGGATGGCTTGCCGAACTTTTCATTACCCATGGCAAAAGTTTCATAAATCAGAATCCCGCCCTCTTCTAATAGTTCAGGCAAACGATCAAGATGAGGACGATATAGGTAATTGGTCACCACAATACCGCCAAACTTTGATCCAGCTAGAGGCCAAGCCTCTTCCTCAAGATTGAGGCATTTTGGAGTAATAGTGGAAGAATGTCCGCTCTGAATTACTGAGATATCTTGATCTACAGCCAAGACCGAATGGCCTAGATTAGCCAATAGCTGAGAATGACGTCCTGAACCACAGGCAAGATCCAGCGCTGCAGCACCCTTGGGAATCAGTGGTGCAAAACGGACCACCCAAGAAGATGGTTGCACAACCGAATCATGCGAACAAGACAAAACAAGGGCCTTAATCGTAGTCAAGGCCCATCGCTTCGCGGACCTCACGCATCGTTTCTTGAGCTACTTTGCGAGCTTTGTCACCTCCATCGGCAATGATGGAGCGCAAAAGACTCGGATCATCCAAATACTTCTGAGCACGCTCAAACATGGGTTGCTGCTCTGCAAGAATGGCATCGATTACTGGCTGCTTACATTCAAGGCACCCAATGCCTGCAGATTTGCAGCCCTTGTCAACCCATTGTTTGGTTTCTTCATTGGAGTACACGACATGCAATTGCCATACCGGGCAACGCGCAGGGTCACCAGCGTCTGTTCTACGGACACGAGCGGGGTCAGTTGGCATCGTGCGGATTTTTTTAATGACCTCTTCAGGCTCCTCGCGAATACTAATAGTATTGCCATAAGACTTAGACATCTTTTGGCCATCGATGCCTGGCATGCGTGATGCTGCAGTTAATAATGCCTGCGGCTCAGGGAGAATGATTTTTCGTGAGCCTTCTAAGAAACCAAATAATCTCTCGCGATCCGCCATTGATAGGCTTTGTGATTCTTGTAGCAATGCTTTGGCTTGTTCCAAAGCCTCGTCATCACCCCGCTCCTGAAACGCAACACGTAACTCCGTATACATTTTGGCGCGTTTACTACCGAGTTTTTTGACAGCTTCTAAGGCTTTTTCTTCAAAACCGGGTTCACGACCATATAAATAATTAAAGCGACGCGCTACTTCACGCGTCATTTCTACATGGGGCACTTGATCTTCGCCAACCGGCACATGTTGAGCGCGATAAATCAGAATATCGGCAGCTTGTAACAATGGATAACCTAAGAAGCCGTAGGTTTGAAGATCTTTTTCTTTTAACTTTTCAATCTGATCTTTATAGGTCGGCACCCGCTCAAGCCAGCCCAATGGGGTTCCCATGGAAAGAAGCAAAAAAAGTTCGGCATGCTCTGGGACCTTACTTTGAATAAATAAAGTGGCCTGATTTGGATCTACACCTGCTGCCAACCAATCAATCACCATATCCCAAACAGATTGCTCAATCACATCAGGGGTTTCATAGTGAGTAGTCAGGGCATGCCAATCTGCGACAAAGAAAAAACAGGGATACTCAGATTGCAATCGTACCCAATTCTTGAGCACGCCATGGTAGTGGCCAAGATGCAAATTACCCGTAGGTCGCATACCGGAGAGAACACGTTCAGCAAACATCTTTATTCTTTATCTTTATCGTTAATGAATCAATGAAATACGGACCATACCGGCGTAAGGTGGTCTGGTAAATGTGGCAAATTACCAAGGTCAATGTGACTTTCATGAGGATCATGAAAGTCGGACCCTCGAGAGGCCAAGAAACCATACTCCTGAGCAATCTTCCCAAAGGTTTGGTATTGATCAGGACTATGACTTCCAGTGATGACCTCAATTGCCAAACCACCAATATCTTTAAAGTGCTTAAAGAGTTCATCCATCTGTATTGCATTAAGTCTGCTATAGCGCCCCGGATGGGCGATGACCGCAACTCCGCCAGCAGCCTTAATCCAAGCGACCGCATTATCCAGTGTTGCCCACATGTGCGGAACATAGCCTGGCTTGTCTTCAACCAGGTAATTTTTAAATACCTGTTCAGTATCACGGCAAATACCCTGCTCCACCAAGAAACGGGCAAAGTGGGTTCTGGAAATTAACTGATCATTACCTGCGAAATGCAGCGCACCCTCATAAGCACCAGGAATGCCTACTTTCAATAATTGATCTGCCATGAGTTGAGCTCGATCAGTGCGACCTTCGCGCGTGCGACGAAGTCCCTCCAGAATGCCAATATGGTTAGCATCAATGCCAAGTCCAACAATGTGAATAGTTTGCCCCATCCAAGTGACTGAAATTTCTACGCCAGCCAAGTAATCCATATTCAAAGCGCTAGCAGCGTCTCTGGCGCGCTGCTGACCACCTAACTCGTCATGGTCTGTGAGCGCCCATAAATTCACACCATTAGATTTAGCACGCTCTGCAAGCTGTTCAGGCGTCAAAGTGCCATCAGAGACTACTGAATGGCAATGCAAATCGGCGTTAATGGTTGAAAGGCTGCTCATGACCCTATTTTAGGTCAAGCTGGTATCAATTACCCGGCGCGGCGCATCCAGGTAGTCACGGGACTGCATCTCAATGAGGCGAGACACCGTTCTGGAGAATTCTGCCGTAATTTGGCCCTCGGTATACAGATCTGGGGCTGGGACCTCGGCAGAGATGATTAATTTGATTTTATGGTCATACAAGACGTCAATGAGCCAAATAAAGCGACGTGCTTCATTGGTCATCCTAGGCGGCATGTAAGGCACCCCAGAGACAATCACGGTATGAAACTGCTTGGCAATCTCAAGATAGTCATTTTGGGAGCGTGGGCCACAGCATAGAGTTTGAAAATCAAACCAAACCACTCCATTAGCCATATGCAAGGGCCTGAGCTCACGAGACTCAATATTTAAGACAGGCATGGCAACCTCCTTGCGATTGCCTATCAGCGTTTGAAACATTTGACCTAGCTTCACCTGAGTTTCTGCATTGGCTGGTGTTAAGTAGGCTTCTACTTGGGCCATCTGCACACGACGATAATCATTGCCGGCATCCAGATTGAGAATATCTAATCTCTCTTCGAGTAATTGAATGGCCGGCATCAAACGATCACGATGCAAGCCATTGGGGTAGAGCTGATCTGGCCGATAGTTTGATGTCATTACAAATTGCACGCGATCTTCAAATAGAGCACTTAAGAGGCGATATAAAATCATTGCATCGGCAATATCATTAATATGGAACTCGTCAAAGCAAATCAAGCGAAAGCGCTGCGATATTCTTTTAGCAAGCTCGTCCAAGGGGTCTGCCATACCGGATAGCTCATGTAATTCACGATGAACCTCGCGCATGAACTCATGAAAATGAATGCGAATCTTTTTTTCTACTGGGGATGCTGCGTAAAAGCAATCCATCACAAAGGATTTGCCACGCCCTACTCCGCCCCATAAATACAAACCACGGGGCAGAACTGGCTTAAATAGCGCCTTCTTGAGATTGTTACTACGAATTTCTTTGTAAGCAATCCATTCATCTTCGCACTGCTGCAAACGCTCAACAGCGCGAAGCTGCGCGGAATCGGTATGATACCCGCGCGCTTTTAACTCTTGTTGGTAGTACTCAATGGTTTTCAATTACATATTTAATGCGCGTTGGTCAGTCGCCAATGCTGCTTCGCGCATGACTTCTGACAGACTTGGATGTGGATGACAGATGCGTGCAATGTCCTCAGCTGCCGCTTTAAATTCCATTGCCACAGCAGCTTCAGCAATTAAATCTGAAGCATTTGCACCGATGATGTGTACGCCGAGAATTTCATCTGTCTTAGCATCAGCCAAGATTTTGACGAACCCATCAGCGCGACCCATACCCAACGCACGACCATTGGCCCCAAATGGAAATTGACCAGCCTTATAGGCAATGCCAGCCTCTTTTAAGGCTTGCTCAGTCTTACCAACCCAAGCAATTTCAGGATCGGTGTAGATCACCCAAGGAATGCAGTTGTAATCGATATGCGGTTTTTGGCCAGCAATTACTTCTGCTACCAATACCCCTTCATCTTCTGCTTTGTGAGCCAACATTGGTCCGCGCACGACATCTCCAACAGCGTATACGCCAGGTGCAGCAGTAGCGCAAGTGTGATCATCGACTGGAATGAAACCACGCTCATCCACTTTAAGACCAATCTTGTCTAATCCTAGCTTATCCGTATTTGGAACGCGGCCAACAGAAACGATCAAACGATCGCACTCTAACTTACTTGCCTTACCAGCGCTGTCAGTGTAGTTAACGACTACACCCTTTTTATCAGCCTTCACATCGCCAATCTTCACGCTCATATTGATGTTCAGGCCCTGCTTCACAAATAACTTTTGGGCTTCTTTTGCTATGCCCACATCGCATGCGGCCAAGAAAGAGGGCAATGCCTCAAGTACAGTCACTTCTGATCCTAAGCGGCGCCATACCGAGCCAAGCTCTAAGCCAATCACACCCGCGCCAATCACACCCAGCTTCTTGGGTACTGAATCAAACTTGAGAGCACCTTCGTTATCGCAGATCAAGACGTTATCGACAGTCAAACCAGGCAAGTGACGGGCTTTAGAACCAGTCGCAATGATGACGTTCTTCGCCGTAACGCTTAATGTATCTTTGCCATCAATCTTGATTTGATAACCATCAGCACCTTTGGCTTCAAAAGAAGCATGGCCCTTTAATAAAGTGATTTTATTTTTGCGGAAGAGATACTGAATGCCGCCAGTCATCTTCGTAACAATCTCATCTTTACGAGCAACCATTTTTTTAGAGTCAATGCTGACAGAGCCAACTTTAATGCCATGATCAGCAGCATGATGACCAATTTTCTCGAACTCTTCAGAAGAAGCCAGCAAAGCCTTCGACGGAATACAGCCCACGTTTAAGCATGTACCTCCTAAACGAGGTTCACCTTTTGGATCATCATAAGAACTTGATTCTGCGCAGGCAACCTTAAAACCAAGTTGCGCTGCACGAATTGCGGCGATGTAGCCACCAGGGCCACCACCAATTACAACTACATCAAAAGCTTGGCTCATGATCTTCCCTTCTTACAAATCAAGAAGAAGACGTGCTGGATCTTCCAAAGCATCCTTCATGGCAACCAAACCAAGAACAGCCTCACGGCCATCAATGATACGGTGGTCGTATGACAAAGCAAGGTAGTTCATTGGGCGCACTACAACTTGACCGTTTTCAACGACAGCACGGTCCTTCGTAGCATGGATACCCAAGATAGCAGACTGTGGTGGGTTGATGATCGGCGTAGAGAGCATAGAGCCAAATACACCACCGTTAGAGATGGAGAATGTACCGCCAGTCAACTCTTCAATCGATAATTTACCTTCACGAGCTTTAAGTCCAAACTCCGCAATCTTCTTCTCAATGTCAGCCAAATTCATTTGGTCAACATCTCGCAGAATGGGCACTACTAAGCCGCGCGGCGAGCTTACAGCGATGCCAATATCAAAGTAACCATGGTAGACAATATCGTTACCATCTACAGAGGCATTGAGCAGTGGGAATTTTTTCAAAGCATGGGTTGCTGCTTTCACAAAGAAAGACATAAAGCCTAGCTTCACGCCATGAGTCTTTTCAAACTGATCTTTATATTTGTTACGAAGCGCAATGACTGGAGCCATATTCACTTCATTGAAGGTAGTCAATATGGCGTTATTTGCTTGTGACTCCAACAAACGTTCAGCAATACGAGCGCGTAAGCGACTCATTGGAACACGCTCTTCTGGACGATCTCCCATTGGAATGGATGTACTCGGAATAGCCGCGGATTTTGTTCCACCAGCAGCAGCATTTAAGGCATCACCTTTTGTAATACGGCCATCACGACCAGAGCCAGCTACTTGAGCAGCGCTCAAATTATTTTCCGCCAGAATTTTTGCCGCAGAAGGGGCTGCAGCTGCAGCAAAAACTTTAGCCGCTGGAGCAGCTTTTGCAGGCGCTGCGGCTGGAGCTGCTGCAGGAGCAGGCTTAGCAGCCACGGCGGTACTGTCAATCTTAGCGATCAATTGCTCAGCTACAACAGTGCCGCCATCGGCCACTACGATTTCAGTAATGACACCAGCCGAAGGTGATGGCACTTCGAGCACCACTTTGTCAGTTTCAATCTCAATCAAGATTTCGTCTTGACCAACAGCATCGCCGACTTTCTTTTTCCATTGCAATAAAGTTGCCTCAGCAACGGATTCAGAGAGTTGTGGAACTTTAACTTCAAAAATAGCCATGATTAATCCTAGTTATATATGTGTTGAGGTGCGACAACGATTATTTCGTGATCACGTAACCTTTTAGATTGGCAAATGCCGCATTCAATAAAGACTTCTGCTGTTCTTGATGGAGATGAGCATATCCACAGGCAGGTGAAGCAGATGCAGGACGTCCTGCATAAGCCAACTTCATGCCCTCAGACATATTTTCCAAAATATTATGTTGTACGAAGAACCAAGCACCTTGATTCTGTGGCTCATCTTGACACCACACAACCTCTGCAATCTTCGGATACTTTTTCAGCTCAGCGGCAAGTGCTTTGTGCGGGAAAGGATAAAGTTGCTCCAAACGAATGATCGCAACGTCGGCAATCTTCTTCTCTGAACGCTGTTTCACTAGGTCGTAATACACCTTACCGGAACACATTACCAAACGGGTGACTTGTTTAGCATCAATAGTGTCATCACGCTCCGGCAATACGGTGTGAAATTTGCCTTTGGTAAATTCCGATAAAGGTGAAGAAGCCTCTTTATTGCGGAGCAATGATTTAGGTGTCATCAAGATCAGCGGCTTGCGGAATTGACGAATCATCTGGCGACGTAAAACGTGGAAGATCTGCGCTGCCGTAGTTGGCTGAATCACTTGCATATTAGTATCGGCACACAACTGCATGAAGCGCTCAAGACGAGCAGATGAATGCTCTGGGCCTTGTCCCTCATATCCATGTGGCAACATCATGACTAAGCCATTAGCGCGACCCCATTTCACCTCACCCGAGGCAATAAATTGATCGATCACCACTTGAGCACCATTAGCGAAGTCACCGAATTGCGCTTCCCAAATGGTTAAGGTATTAGGTTCAGCTGAAGCGTAACCATACTCAAACCCAAGAACCGCCTCTTCAGACAAAATAGAATCAATCACTAAAAATGGTGCTTGATCTTTAGCAATATGGCGCAGCGGAATGTAAACACCGGTGTCCCATTTCTCGCGATTTTGATTATGTAAAACCGCATGGCGATGGGTAAAGGTTCCGCGACCGCTATCTTCACCTGACAAACGGACTGGGTAACCACTCGCAACCAAGGATGCGAAAGCCATATGCTCGCCCATGCCCCAGTCAATGTTCGTTTCGCCACGCCCCATTGCTGCGCGATCATTCAATACCTTTTCAACTAGGGGGTGAACCTTAAAGCCTTCTCGTGCTGTAGAAACACGTTCAGCCAAGCGCTTCCACTCTGTCAAGGGAATAGCGGTATCCGCTTCATCTGTCCATTTCTTATTCAAAAATGGTGCCCAATCCACTGCAAACTTGCCTTTGTAATTACTGAGGACTGGATCAGAGGTCTGTATACCGGCATCCATCGCAGCTCGGAAGCCCTTGACCATCTCATCTCCCGTACCAACAGGCAATGTTCCCTCAGCCTCTAGCTTATCAGCGTAAAGCTTACGTGTACCAGGATGAGCGGCAATAATTTTATACATCAAAGGCTGAGTCATCGAGGGTGTGTCTTGCTCGTTGTGACCCAGCTTTCTAAAGCAAACGATATCGATTGCCACATCCTTATGAAACTGCGTACGAAACTCTAGGGCCAATTGAGTTGCCAATACAACTGCCTCAGGATCATCACCGTTCACATGCAATACCGGCGCATCAATAATTTTCATGATATCTGTGCAGTACAAGCTAGAACGCAAATCTCGTGGGTCTGAAGTTGTAAAACCAATTTGGTTATTAATCACTATGTGCACTGTGCCGCCGGTGGAATAGCCCCGCACCTCTGCCATCGACAAAGTCTCTTGCATTACTCCTTGACCAGCAATTGCAGCATCACCATGAACTAATACAGGCAATACCTGTTGTCCTAAAGCATCTCCCCGACGATCCATTCGGGCCCGTGCGGAACCTTCCACTACAGGATTCACAATCTCTAAATGAGAAGGATTGAATGCTAAGGAAACGTGGACTGGACCGGTTGGTGTAGAGATGTCGCTAGAAAAACCTTGGTGATACTTCACATCACCTGCAGGCAAAGTCTCAGGACCTTTGTGCTCGAACTCTGCAAACAAATCTTTTGGCATTTTGCCTAGAGTATTCACTAGGACATTGAGACGCCCACGGTGCGCCATACCAATCACAATCTCCTGAACCCCTTTGGCGCCCGCTTGATGAATCAATTCATCCATACAGGCAATAAAACTATCGCCACCCTCCAGGGAGAAGCGCTTTTGACCAACATACTTGGCTTGTAAATAACGCTCTAGACCTTCTGCCGCAGTAACACGATCCAAAATATGACGCTTTTTTTCTACATTAAATGCGGGTTTTGAGCGAACAGACTCTAACTTCTCTTGCCACCACTTCTTAATCTTTTGATCAGCGATGAACATATACTCAGCACCAATCGTGCCGCAGTATGTTTCCCGCAATGCTTGCAGTAAATCGCGCAAGCTCATTTCGGTTCTGCCGAAGAATGTATTGCTAATATTGAAGACGATATCCATATCGCCATCAGTAAATCCGTAGAATGCTGGATCTAATTCAGGAATGTCTTGGCGCTCAGTGCGCTTCAAAGGATCGATATCTGCCCAGCGATTACCAACGTTACGATACGCTGCGATCAACTGCTGTACTGCAACCCGCTTACGACCCATGTCGGAGTCTGCTGAATCAGAAATCGTTCTAATAGGTCCTTGCTTAGCGCGCTCAGCAAAAGAAGCAACAATGGGTCCGTGAGCAATATCAGTTCGCGACGAACCATCAGCCGCCGGGACTTGTTTTACATTATCAAAATAAGCGCGCCAATGATCCGCTACAGAAGCTGGATCGTGCAAATAGGATTCGTAGAGTTCCTCTACATAGGGTGCGTTACCGCCAAAGAGATAAGAGTTATCTCTTGATTCCTGCATCATGATGCTCACCTTTCATCGGGTTTCCCGACTAAAACTGTGGTTATAACCATCCGTTACGCGGCTTCACCGTTTCACGAATTGATCTGTGCAAATACTGTTGCTACAAAGCTAATTTAACACGATTGACCATTTTCTACAAAAGGACTTTGCCTGATTTGTTGGGGTTTTGGGTATTTCTGTATCAGGATGAAATGAATAAGAACTTTCCTACCAAGCTTTCAAGGTTTCCTGACAGATTCCCTTCGGTTTGATTTTTATTCTCTAAATCTTCAAGTGAATTAATGAAATTAAGGGAAATATGAAAACCATCACCCCAGATATGGAGTATCTCAGTACGAGGCAAAGCGCCAAGATTTTGCAGGTCTCTCTTGGAACTGTCCAAAAAATGGCTGAATTGGGCGAATTAATCGCCTGGAAGACCAGAGGTGGGCACAGACGGATATTGGCTAGCTCTCTAGAACAACAGCTCCAACGTAGAAAAAGAGCAATGCGACAAAAAACCAGCCAAAACTGCATTGCTATGGGCATATTCCGTAGAGCTGAAAATAGCCAAGACCTCCTAGAGTCGATTCAAGACTGGCAATTAAAGGTGGAAATGGAGGTTGCCATTGATAGCTTAGAGGGCTTGATGAAAGCGGTTTCTATTGCGCCTGATTTAATCTTTTTAGATGCCTTAATCCCTCCGGTAGAGCAGGTTCATTTGATCCATTATTTGAGTAAAAACAAGGACACACAGAGGATTCCTATACTAGTAGATGAAGGCTTTATCAAGCTTCACCCGGGTGTAGTTGCTCTAGCAGATGAAAATAGCAGTCATAGACCCCCATATACGGAAAAGATTCAAGAAGAGCTAGAAAAAGGGCTAATTGACCACAATCCCCTTATCATTGGGTACCCAGCCACCAATATCGAGGTAGATCAATCATGGCCTCAAGGAGGTCGGCACGAACTTTTGGAGCCTATCTTTATCGAAGCACTAGGAAAGAAATGCCTATAAGAGCGATCTATGACGTTAAAAGGGCCGCATCAGCGGCCTTTTTTAATGCAAGATTGGTTATTTAGATCAAGTAATTGCTGCGATCTTTACCATCAATCCACTTTGGTGCCTTGCCGCGACCCGTCCAGGTCTCACCAGTAGATGGATTGCGGTATTTAGGGGCAACCTTGCCACCACCACTTTTAACGCCCGCCTTACGACTGAATAAATCTGAAGCACTTAAGCCATATTGCTCAATGATCACCTTAGCCTTGGCGATACCATCAGCCTTTTCATGGGCAATGGCCTCCTTAATCTGCTTATCTAAATGCTCACGCTGAGCTAATAGCTCTTTATAAGTAGACATCTATGTTTTTCTCCAAATATTAGGTGATTTAAAATAGCTCAGTTAAGTAAATTGAAACTATTTAGTATCTAATTATATATAAATTAACTTAGATATCACTATATATTATTAACCCTTTATTTAAAGGCCCATATGATTGGGTTATATGTATTAATCAATATAATATCTAAAAATATTATATTAGATTATGGTGAATTTATAGTAATTACTATTTTCTCAGGGTAAATGTACCGCTCGCTTTGGCAGTAATCTCTCCGGCATCATTTAAAACAACCGCTTCACAGTAATTAATAGTCTTACCGGCCTTGAGCACGCTACCCTCAACCACAATTTTGCCGATACTTGGACGCAAGAAGCTCGTATTCATATCAATCGTGATCACTCCCAAAGAATGGTTGTGGGCACTTCTTGTTGCCGAGGCCATTGCAAAATCGAGCAAAGTCATAATTACACCGCCCTGAGCAACCTGAAAGCTATTGGTAAATTCCGGCTTTAGCTCGAGACTAACGCGGGACTTACCGTCCCGTACATATTCCGGAACAACCCCAAGATGGTGCAGAAAAGGAATATCTAGACCAAAGAAACTGGTTCGTTCTTGATTATCGGGAATGGGGCTTGTTGGACTCATATTGTGATCCATTAAAACATTAAAAATTGATGGTCGGGGCGAGAGGATTTGAACCTCCGACCACATGCACCCCATGCATGTACGCTACCAGGCTGCGCTACGCCCCGACAAGAGACAAAATTGTATCAGTAACTATTTAGACAGAATTTGCAGAACAGCTTGCAATTCATCGCGCAGACGAAGTTCGCCACGCACTTCATCAAGGCGGTTTCTAGCGCCGCTGATGGTAAAGCCTTCTTCATAAAGAAGCGCTCTGATTTTACGAATCAACACCACTTCATGATGCTGGTAGTAGCGACGATTACCGCGTCGTTTCTGAGGACTAAGCTGCGAAAACTCCTGCTCCCAATAGCGTAATACGTGTGAACGTACGGCACATAGTTCCGCTACCTCACCAATAGTGAAATAGCGTTTAGAGGGTATCGGGGGAAGTTGAGAGCTCGGCAGAGCCGAGCTAGCATCAAACTCGGTTTTCTCGAGCATGTGACTCCACTACATCTTTAAGCTTTTGACTTGCATGAAATGTCACTACACGTCTTGCTGCTATCGGAATCATTTGACCTGTTTTGGGATTTCGGCCAGGACGAGCCGATTTATTGCGCAACTGGAAATTACCAAAGCCAGAAATCTTTACCTCAACACCGGACTCAAGCGAGTGGCCAATCCGATCAAAAAAAGCATCGATCATGTCTTTTGCTTCACGCTTATTAAGACCCACTTGATCAAAGAGCGCTTCTGAAAGCTCATTCTTGGTAACGGTGTCATTGATGTTTAAGTCACTCATTGCTAGTCTCTTTTGTAACGTTTTTTTGCTGTTTGCCTAATATTAAACCTAGCGCAGACGGGCTGCGCATTTTTTTTCTACAGCACTCAGTAAAGAAGCCATAACTGCATCAATTTGGAGATCTTGTAATGTTTCATTAGGGTTTAACAGGAGCACACGGAAAGCCAAACTCTTTTCATCGTCGGCCATGCTACTTGATCCTGCTTTTGGCCTGAACTCATCAAAGAGCTCAATAGCGCGAACAAAATTCTGATCACTAGCCATCATTGTATCAAGCAAAGATTGTGCCGAAACATGCTGTTTGACCACTAGAGCTAAGTCACGTTGCACCGCAGGAAACTTACTCAGTTCTGCGGGTTGCGGTAAACCGAGCTCTCTAATTGGGTCGAGGTCTAATTCAAATAAAACAGGTGCTTGTGGCAACTCATATGCTTGTTGCAAACCTGGGTGTAATTCACCCACCCAACCAACTGAAGTTTTTCCAGAATGTGTTTTGAGGAAAATTTGCGCAGAGCGACCTGGATGTAAAGCGGGGTGCTGTGCAGCCTCAGTAACAAAATGGATAGGGTCTAACACTCTCTCAAGGTCGCCCTTCACATCAAAGAAATCTACCACACGATTAGCGCTAGCCCACTGCTCTGCTACAAAAGAGCCATAAGCCAAGCCCCCTACTTTTTGTAGTTGATTAAAGCCGGCTACCTTGCCTGGCGCTTCTTCGACACTAGCGTCACGCTTAAATACACGGCCAGTCTCAAAAAGACGAACACGCCCTGCACCACGATTCAAATTGGCCTTCAGATTATTGAGTAAGCCGCCCCACAGAGTGCTACGCATAACCCCGTATTGACTTGCAATCGGGTTCAGAACGGCAATGGCCTCTTTCTCAGTAGTAGCATTAAGGCGCTTTTCGCTCTCAAGATCAGTAAAGCCAAAATTAACAGCTTCTTGATAGCCTTGCAGAGCAAAACGCTGACGCAATAGGTGAATGCCACGCTTAGCTTCCGGTTTTGCACTCATCTTTAAAGAAGCTACCGGTGGCTGATCAGGAATATTTTCAAAGCCGTACATGCGAGCCACTTCTTCAATCAAATCTTCCTCGATCTCAATATCAAAGCGATAACTAGGAGGTGTTACAACATATACATCGCCCTCTTGCTTAAATTCAAAACCAAGGCGCTTAAGGACGTCGGCAACAATCTCCTGGGTTAGCGGAATGCCAATCACTTTTTCAGCGCGTGCCAGGCGCATTTTGACTGTCTTACGCTCTGGTACGTTTAAAACCTGATCATCGACTGGGCCTGCTTGGCCACCACATACCTCTAGGATTAGGGATGATAAATACTCAAGGCAATTGACGGTATTTTGTGGGTCCACGCCACGCTCAAAACGATGTGCAGCATCGGTGCTGAAATTAAAACGACGTGCACGCCCCTGAATAGCTGAAGGCAACCAATAGGCTGCTTCAACATAAATACTCTGGGTGTCATCACTCACTGAGCAATGATTACCGCCCATGATTCCTGCAAGCGCTACTGGGCCTTTTTGATCTGCCACTACTCCTGCTTCTTGCACTCTCCCTGAGGAATCAGGCCCTACAAGAGTCACAGTTTGGCCATTGAGTAGTTCAAGTGTTTCGCCAGGCTTAGCCCAACGAACAGAAATATTGCCATCCAACTTATCAATATCAAATACATGGGTAGGCTGACCCATCTCCAACATGACGTAGTTAGAAAGGTCAACTAAGGCAGAAATACTTCTCTGACCGGCGCGCGCTAAACGCTGCACAATCCAATCAGGGGTTTTTGCTTGTGGATTAACACCACGAATCACGCGACCAGCAAAGCGACCACAAAGCTCTTTGCTCTCTACTGTGACTTTACGTTTGTCTTGGATTGATACTACTGGTGGATTCCATTTAGGAGCACAGAGTGCATCGCCGGTAATAGCAGATACTTCTCTTGCCATACCCATTAAAGATAAGCAGTCCGCTTTATTCGGAGTCAACTTAATGACAAAGATTTGATCGTCTAGATCCAAATATTGACGAATATCTTTGCCAACAGGGGCATCCGCAGGTAACTCTAGGATACCTTCATGATCATCGCCAAGACCGAGCTCACGACCGGAGCACAGCATGCCCTGACTTTCTACGCCACGGAGTTTTCCCACTTTAATCATGAAAGGCTTGCCACCGGCTTCTGTTGGTGGCAATTCTGCACCTACTAAGGCGCAGGGAATCTTTATGCCGGCACGCGCATTGGGCGCACCACAAACTATTTGCAACTCTTGACCTGTTCCAGCATCGACTTTACAAACGCGTAAACGATCAGCATCAGGATGCTGCTCAGCAGTGAGAATCTGTGCAACAACAATCTTCGTAAATACAGGCGCAACAGAGTGTTGCTCCTCGACCTCTAAACCCGCCATCGTCATGGCATGAGCTAAGGCATCACTATCGAGTGATGGGTTTACATACTGCCGGAGCCAAGATTCAGAAAATTGCATAGCGGTATTTAGTAAATTATTTAGTTATGCAGGGAATTGCGCTAAAAAACGCAAATCGTTTTCAAAGAAAAGGCGTAAATCATCTATGCCATAACGCAACATAGATAAACGCTCTAAACCAGATCCAAAGGCAAAGCCGGTATAGCGCTCTGGATCTATGCCCATATTGCGCAGAACGTTAGGATGAACTTGCCCTGCTCCAGAAATCTCCAACCAACGGCCGGCAAGTTTGCCGCTACCAAAGGCCATATCAATTTCTGCAGAAGGCTCTGTAAATGGGAAATACGATGGACGGAAACGCACTTTTAACTCGTTTGTTTCAAAGAAAGTTCTTAAGAAATCGGTATAGACCCCTTTGAGATCCGCAAAAGAAACTTTTTCTGCAATCCATAAACCTTCAACCTGATGAAACATCGGCGAATGGGTTGCATCACTATCAACACGATAAGTTCTGCCAGGCGCAATCACTTTGATTGGGGGCATCACATCTGAATTGGCGTATCTCTTGACATGCTCGCTCGCATAACGAACCTGAATCGGGCTGGTATGGGTACGTAATAGCAAAGGTTTCTCATGAGAGTCTTTGCCGTCAATGTAAAAAGTATCCTGCATAGAACGAGCCGGATGATTCTCTGGGCTATTCAAAGCGGTGAAATTAAACCAGTCAGTTTCAATTTCTGGGCCATCTGCTACATCAAAACCAATGGAGCTAAAGATCTCCTCAACTCGCTCCCAGGTACGCATCACAGGGTGCAAGCTGCCTACTGCTTGGCCACGACCCGGCATGGAAACATCGATCGACTCCGCTGCAAGGCGTTGCGTCAACACAGCATCAGCCAAAGACTGGCGACGCTCTTGCAACGCATCTTCTACCTGAGTTTTGATTTGATTGATTTGAGCGCCAGCGCTCTTACGCTCCTCAGGCGACATTCCACCGAGCGCTTTTAAACGCTCAGTGAGAACACCTGATTTACCGAGATACTTGGCTTTCGCGTCCTCAAGAGCTGCTGCATCAGCAGCCCTGAGGAAATCACGTTTAGCATCCTCGACAATGTGGTCGAGAGAAACCATTGCAGCTTAGTTTAGAAAACTAAGATTAAGCTGCAGCGATTACTACGGATTTAATCCGAGTAACCAAAGCGGCAAAAGCCGGCTTGTCAGCAATGGCCATATCGGAAAGCACTTTACGATCGAGATCGATTGCGGCTTTCTTCATACCATTCATGAATACGCTATAGGTCATGTCATGCTCACGTACTGCCGCGTTGATACGAGCAATCCACAAAGCGCGGAATACCCGTTTCTTATTACGACGGTCACGATATGCATACTGACCAGCACGCATAACCGCTTGCTTAGCAATACGGAATACGTTTTTACGACGACCGCGGTAACCTGTTGCGGCATCAGTGATTTTCTTATGACGGGCTCTTGCTGTAACCCCACGTTTGACTCTTGGCATTGAATTCTCCTAATCTAGTCTGAGGTTAAGCGTAAGGAAGCATGGAGCGAATTGACTTAACGTCAGCTTTCGCAACTTCTGTGGAACCACGCAAATGACGCTTGTTCTTAGTGGTCTTCTTGGTGAGGATATGGCGTTTGAAAGCCTGACCTCGTTTAATCGTTCCGCCTGCGCGAACCGTGAAGCGCTTTTTAGCGCTACTCTTGCTCTTCATCTTGGGCATAAAGCACCCCTTCATTTACTTGTGCAACATAGGTGGTAACCGACGGTTACTCTTCCTGTACCCAGAAGCACTTCTAACTGCCAGCACTTTTTTAGTGCCTCCCTACATAAGAACCAGGTAGAACCTGATTACTTAGCCTTACGAATGGGGGCCAATACCATCACCATCTGGCGGCCTTCCATTTTTGGAAACTGTTCGACTTGGCCATGCTCTACAAGGTCTAACTTCAAACGCTCCAACATTCTGACTCCGATTTCTTGGTGGGCCATTTCACGACCCCGAAACCGCAGCGTAATCTTTGTCTTATCGCCATCTTCCAAAAAGCGGATTAGATTGCGTAGCTTCACACCGTAGTCACCATCATCAGTGCCGGGACGGAATTTCACTTCCTTCACCTGAATCACTTTTTGCTTCAGCTTCGCTTCATGCATCCGCTTGGCTTCTTGGTACTTGAATTTGCCGAAGTCCATAATTCGGACTACAGGTGGTTCAGCTGTCGGAGCAATTTCAACCAAATCGGTTTCTTTCTCTTCTGCTGCAGCCAAGGCTTCACTCAACTTAACTACACCGATGGGCTCTCCATCAATTCCAATCAAACGCACTTCAGGAGCAGTAATTTCCCGGTTAATGCGCTGCAATTTTTCAGTAGCGATCTTCTTAATTCCTTTAAAAAAACAATAAAATCCGTTCTAACCCTAGCTAGGCTCGGGTCCGACTTTCTGGGATATATCCTGCTGGAGTCGGGCAACGAAGGCATCAATAGGCATTACACCTAAATCCACTCCGCCACGGGCACGAACGGCCACCGTATTACTTTCAGATTCTTTATCCCCTACAACTAGCAAAAATGGGACCTTCTGTAATGCGTGCTCGCGTATTTTATACGTAATTTTCTCGTTTCGCAAATCCGATTCGACTCTAAACCCTTGTTTTTTCAGCAATTGCTGCACTTGTTGTGCATATGCAGCAGAATTTCCCGAGATATTGAGGACTACAGCCTGGGTTGGAGCCAGCCAAACCGGCATATTTCCAGCGTGATTTTCGATCAAAATGCCGATAAAACGCTCTAAAGAACCCACAATTGCTCTGTGGAGCATGACCGGGGTCTTGCGGCTATTGTCTTCAGCGACATATTCAGCACCTAAACGGGCCGGCATCGAGAAATCCACCTGAATAGTCCCGCACTGCCAGGTACGGCCAATCGAGTCTTTGAGGTGATATTCGATCTTTGGACCATAAAAAGCACCCTCACCTGGCAATTCTTCCCATTCTTGACCTGATGCCTTGAGGGCGCCACGAAGCGCCTCTTCGGCCTTATCCCAAATCGCATCGTCACCAACGCGTTTAGCGGGGCGCAAAGCAAGCTTTACCGCAACCTCAGTAAAGCCAAAATCTTGATATACCGCACGTACTGCTTTATCAAAGGCAGCAACTTCAGATTGAATCTGATCCTCTGTACAGAAAATATGGCCATCATCTTGAGTAAAGCCACGCACACGCATCAAACCATGCAAAGCACCTGATGGTTCATTGCGATGGCACTGACCAAACTCACCAAAGCGCAATGGCAATTCACGATAGCTATGTAATCCCGAGTTATAAATTTGCACGTGACCAGGACAGTTCATCGGCTTTAATGCATAAGCACGATTCTCAGACTCAGTCGTAAACATATTTTCTTTGTAGTTTTCCCAGTGGCCAGATTTTTCCCAAAGACCGCGGTCCAAAATTTGCGGCGCTTTAACCTCTTGATAACCTTCTTGTTGATACACGCGACGCATGTATTGCTCAACCTCTTGCCAAATCGACCAACCTTTTGGATGCCAGAAAATTAAGCCGGGCGCTTCTTCTTGGAAATGAAATAAATCGAGTTGCTTGCCAAGGCGACGATGATCGCGCTTCTCGGATTCTTCGAGCATATGCAGATAGGCGTCTTGGTCTTCCTTGCGCAACCACGCAGTACCGTAAATACGCTGCAACATCTCATTCTTACTATCACCATGCCAGTAAGCGCCAGCAAGCTTCATGAGCTTGAATACTTTGAGCTTTCCTGTTGATGGCACGTGGGGTCCACGGCACAAGTCAGTGAACTTACCTTCGGCATATAGCGAAACATCCTCTCCCTGTGGAATGCTAGCGATCAGTTCTGCTTTGTAGTGTTCGCCTTGCTGCTTAAAAAACTCAACAGCTTCATCACGCGGCATCACAGTACGGCTTACTGGCTCATCCTTTTTGGCGAGCTCAGTCATTTTCTTTTCTAAAGAAACCAAGTCATCTGGAGTGAATGGACGATGATATGAGAAGTCATAGTAAAAACCATTCTCGATCACTGGACCAATCGTCACTTGTGCATCAGGAAACAATTCTTTTACGGCGTATGCCAATAAGTGTGCTGTAGAGTGGCGCACAATCTCAAGCGCCTCCGGACTCTTGTCAGTGATGATGGCTAATTGACTGTCTTTATCAATCACAAAACTGGTATCAACCATCTTGCCGTCGACGATGCCACCTAAAGCGGCTTTTGCAAGACCGCTACCGATACTTTGAGCCACATCCGCTACGCGAACTGGTGCCTCAAACTCACGTTTTGATCCATCGGGCAGAGTAACTACAAGCATGATGACCCTATCTTATTTAATCTTATTTACTAAACTTATTCATTAAGCTTATTAACTAAGCTTCATTACTGACAACATTCCCAAAAAGAAAGCGCGGTAGCTTGTGGGCATCCGCGCCTCTTTGGATCCCCTAATGGGGCTCCTTTTTGGGTCTTATTCGTTGGTAGGCTCGATTGGACTCGAACCAACGACCCCCACCATGTCAAGGTGGTGCTCTAACCAGCTGAGCTACGAGCCTATACAGCGTTAGAGTTTATCACCGGCGACGCACTTGGGTGACTC
>Ga0209085_1000359_pt1 | contig 34084 bp, 75 predicted proteins | sample C_131016_EF_Meta_FD_187310 | JGI IMG/M metagenome (GOLD analysis project Ga0209085, IMG submission 187310) | Freshwater microbial communities from Lake Croche, Canada to study carbon cycling - C_131016_EF_MetaG (SPAdes) (version 2) | ecosystem: Environmental > Aquatic > Freshwater > Lake...
GTCCATTCCAGGAAATACTTTACAAGATTCTCCATTGGCGTCTGTGATGTATCCCCATCCTGTTTCAAGATGGGGCAAAAGTCGATGTTCACGAACAGGATACAGCAAACCTTCTGAAAACACGCCACGAAGTTTTAGAGCCTTGACCCTGTTGCCGTTTGATCCAGAAAGCATGCCAACATTCTTTTCTTCATTCCAAAAGCCCATCTCCTTGAGCAGCCATTCTGGCAGAAGTGCCGCAGATGGAATATAAACGCACAAGTCGCCAACCTTATAACGATGGCAACCGTCTTCCAACTTGGCGGAAATACAAACCCAGCCCAAACCTTCCAACATTACAATGGAAAGTCGGTCAGCATTGGGGTGATCCTCAACAGATGCTACGCGGCAAACTGGAACAGAAAACTTACTCATGACTCATTCTCCTCCGGAAGATTAATCATTTTGACCAAATAGTCTATAATAGCCATCAACGGTGGCCGTATCAGCTACCCAGACACTGACATTGGGATGCCGGTGAGCTGCAACAGGGCCTTTACCATCACAAAAATCGTAGGTCATATCAGTCATCCTGTGCCCCGTCGTCATCATAAGCCTATCATATCATATTTTTCAAAACATGTCAAGCAGGATTTTATGAGAAAGTCAGAAAAAATTCCACAACAGTTTCTTCAGAAAATGGCCAAGTGATATTTCTATCTTTTACCCACTTCAAAGCTTCTGGGGTGATATCTTTTCCGTTGATATACCAAATAGTATGTTCATCTTTGTAGATTATAGCAGGACCATCTGTTCGGTGAAGCTTGCCATCTACCCACCATTGAAAAACCCCTGTTGGGTCAACCACCGCAGGGCCATCCTCACGATGAAGTTTTCCAGCACGGTAATATTTTACTATTCCTGAAGAAAAATTAACTATTTCTACCTTATCTTCTTCTTTCAGCATTTCACCCTACTTTAAAAAATCAAATATTTTACTTTTGACTATTTTTTCAGACTTTTCATATAGTTAACCATTACAACCAAGTTGCTCATCGGCAAACCGAGTAATCAATGGAAAGTCGGTCAGCATTGGGGTGATCCTCAACAGATGCTACGCGGCAAACTGGAACAGAAAACCTACTCATGACTCACTCTCCACTTGTTTATGAACTTACAATACCATTTTAATACAGCACTGTTAACATAAATGTTATTTTTTCATGAGACAATTTTAGAAATTTTGGACGAATTATCCAGAGAACGAATACAATGTTGAGTTAAAACAATGGCGCTAAATCCATCATAGTGTTGTTCTAGTTCAACAATGTAGTGATCTTCGCCAAAACGACCAATAACAACAGCATATTTTCCATCAAGCAGAGAATCAGTGGTGCTATGAATGACCACAGGCTGAAAATTGCTAAACACAGACTCACCCAGATACTTTGCCATTTACATACACTCCTTGTGTTCCATTTGCTTCTATAACAGCAGGTCCATCAGTCCTGTGGCGTCGGCCATTTACATACCACGCCTTTGCTCCATCTGCCAGTATAAGAGCAGGTCCATCAGTCCTGTGGCGTTTGCCATTTACATACCACCATTGTGTTCCGTCTTCAAATATAACAGCAGGACCATCGGTTCTATGGCGTTGGCCATTTACATACCACGCCTGATACCCATCAGTTTCTACAACAGCAGGCCCATCAGTTCTATGCAATAGGCCATTCGACAACCAAAACTGATTGCCCTGTTCATCAACTTCATAGACTGGTTCTTCCATCTCTCGCATTCCTTTGATCAATAAAGCTATCTTACCAGGCTTTCAGAAATATTGCAACCGTTATTTTATATTCGTCAATTTCATGTAAACATTAGGGCAAACTGCATTCGCTTTTCTTTGTTGTATATCCAAAAAACAAAGTAGTCAGCAAAGAAACGGCTAAAAAAGCACCATTCTTCATCAAAGTAATCCTGCCACCCTTGCACTGCTTCATCCAGAGGATGATGCGGTCTTACTTCTCCGATATTTTCTTCACACCATTTCTTCATTTGGTGAATTTCTTTATGGTTAGCATCGCGGTCGATGAAAACACATTGAGACTTGACATGGTTCAGCATCGGCTTATTGGGACAATGAGATAACATGCCTTGGAATAGTTCATCAACGCTGGTTTTGTTCATGATCATGTTGGTTCCAAATGCTGCTGTTGTATCATGTTTTGCAGCGGTGCTGCACAGGTCCTACCTGCTGAAATTGTCTTTTTTCCAGAACTAGATCGCAGTACCACAGTACCATCGGCGATATACTCATTGTTCAACAATACAGGAGGAATTTAGATCTGCCAATCGGTTGTTGCTGTACAGTTGATCACGAACAGTCAACAGTGCGGTTTGGTGCCCGCAGAGAGATTTGAACTCCCGGCCTACGGTTTGCCTTGGACTTGGGGCTTTAGGCCTGCTGTCCTTCAAGAGCGGATACTGCTGTATCCGTTCCAAAGGTATTACCTACCACGGAAACAAAACCGTTGCACTACCGCTGTGCTATACGGGCATAGTTGTATATTAACTGTATTGCTGGCAAAGGTCAATTGACATCTAGTGAAAACTCAGGCGATTTATTATGACTCGGTTGAGTGATGGCCTTCCGGGAGGGACTCGAACGGCCAACCTGCAGGTAGTTGGCGCCCCTGGTAGGATTCGAACCCACATCATCCAATTATGCACTTACCGGGTAGAAACCGGCGCCAGTACAGGGGCAAACTCTCTTGTTCACTTGAGCTACCGGAAGTTATCTGCTGCTGTTAGACTGCTTGATCAATTGCCTCAGAGTTTGATCAGCAACTCTGTGCCATCAACCTGCGTCAGCATATGTGTTTTAACAGCTGATCTGCGGTTTGTCAAGCTATCTAAAGTAGCGATAGCGATCTTCAACTGTGGTTTTGTCTTTGACCAACTGGTCAAACTGACCAGATCGTCCATCCGGCATAAACCCACTGGGATCCAGTATGCGCGTGCCAATTTCAACCCAGCTGTGGGGGATCCATCGCAGGTCATCTTCAAGACCATTGCGGGTCATCCAGGCAGTGCGGTCCTTGAGCCGGCTGGGGTTAAAACCCTGCTGACGCATCGAGGCCCTGTCATCTGCAGTAAATGCATCCGGATCGCACTGCGGCTGGTCGACCATGAACCAACCTTTTTTCTTCCTGCCCTGCCGGTCAAGGTATCCGGGTGCTGCCATTTCAGCAGTGTGAATCCCCTGAGATTCGAGCCAATCAAGCAGATCCCTGGCCGCAGCGCCACAGCCTCCACGTTGCAGATAAGCCCGCAGAGTCTGCGGATCAGTCTGCTGCCAGAATTTCACTAGTTTTGGATCAGCGCTGCTGACAATTTCATTCAGTCTCATGATGATATTTATGGCCCAACTGGCGTCATGGTTCATAAGGCAGCAGAGTCAAACCTGTTGGGCGGAGATTTCAACAGTTTTAACTCGCAGACAGTTGGCTAGGATATCTAGGCTGGGCGAAGCCCAGCCCGGAAAGCCAAATTTTTCAGCAGCCTGCTGCTAAATCCACAAACCAGATCTGTGCAGAGTCTGGACCCTGCTGTGGGGGCTAGTACCAGGTCAGTGCAAACAACACCGCATGTTTCTTGCGGAGAAATGCCCATTCATGCTCACTGCCTGACCCGCGATGATCCTGACGACCACAGTAACGCCATGTGCCAGCGGGTATGCTGCGCCGGCACCATCTGTTGATATCACTGCTGACCAATAGTGATCTACGGCCTTTGATAGTCAGCAGCCACTCCACATGATAGGGCTGAGCTGTGTCTACACTGCACCGCCACCAACCTTTGATATCTCGCTGCATGTAGGTTATGCCCTTGCCAAAATCGCTGCTGCTGTGACCTTCACCACTGGAAAATCCTGACCAGAATGGCCACAGCATCCACTAGGATCAGTGTGGCTATCACCAACATCACAGCCACAGACAGCCAATAGATCACAGGATTGACCGCGTACCTACTCTGCAGGGAAGGTTTTTTTGGCAGTGTCATCGCTGCAGCCCCCAACGCTGCAGAATGGCCTTGCCAGCGGCGACTGCTGCAACATCCCAGCAATGCGCATGTTGTGCTGGTTGTTCAGGGTCCGGCAGCGGACACAGCAGGGTCTGGGCCACCGCAGCACAGTCCCTGATGATCAACTCGGCAAAGACCCTGTGATCAAATTCATAGTGCTCAACCAGATCCTCGCCCTGAGTCTGCGCCCAGGCCTGCTGTGCAAGGCGATCAATCTCCGCTGCGTTGGTCATCTGCGTGGTTCCTCAGTCTGTTGTTGCTTGCTGCTGCTGCGGTGTGTGTTGTGGTCTCAGGCTGCAGTCACTGCACATGTTGCTGTGGGTGCACTCAGGTTGTCAACACCCACCACAGTGATCAACACCTGATCAACTTCCACAGCAGCAAATCATCTGTGGTCCACCAAAGATCTCACCGCTGCGGGAATAAATATCTGCATGGATATACCCTACTTTACCATACCTTTCAGTCTTGCTCAACACAATCTCAACTGGATCAAATCCATCACTGATCCCCTTGTTGAGGAATATCAGCGCGGAGCACCAGAGGTCAGTGGCATACTACACGATGTCATGACACCCGCAGCGACACAGGAATGGTATGCCAGTGAAGCCTGGCAAGAAATCAAAAAACACTTTGAACCACTGGGATTGACACCAGATCAACAACAGGTGCAGTTTTTCATTTACAAGACCTTGCCTGCGCGGCGAGTCGATGTGCGAGGCAATCCACATGTGGATACCTACCGTGGCGGTGCTGCTGTTGTACCTGCAAGATTCAACATACTATTGGACGGTGAACCAGATCAAGAAATGGTATGGTGGGACACCGCTGTGCCTTGGCAAACTGATCCACGTCTGCAGTTGGTGGAATATCCCAGTCCAGTAGACAGCAGACAAAAATGGAAAAGAGTACAGGTACTGGGCAACAATTCTGCTGAGCGTTGGAATCTCATGGGACAGCCAGCACACAGATCTAGACATTTGACCAAATTTAATCACTCGGCCAGCTTTGTGAGAACCGATGTGATTCATGCGCTGAATTGGACAGGTGCTCGTCCCCGACTGATGTTGTCCATAAGATTTTTTCATGACTGGTCAACCATTGCTGCAAAATTTTAGGTAATTGAAAGGCCTCCATGTTAGACATTATACAAGGGTTGCTGATACCACCAAAAAAACCCCAAGAACAAATAGACTTATTAAAGTTTTTAATAAACGATCTTAAAAAAAATGGATTTTTCATTGAGTTTGGCGCACACGACGGACTCTTCCGAAGCCATACCTATATATTAGAGCATGTTTTCCACTGGACAGGAATTTTATGTGAACCAATACCATCGTTGATAGATCAATGCAAGTTTAATCGTCCCAATTCAAAAGTTGAAAATAAATGTGTATGGTCAACCACAGGAGAACTGCTGGAATTCCGAGAGGCACAGCCGCACAGCGGTTTATCAACTATTAAAGAATTTATCACCGTTGATGAGCAACGCGATAGCCGAGCTGGTGTTAACTATTTTGTGGAAACCATATCTCTGGTAGACCTGCTGGACAAACACAACGCACCCAAAATTATTGATTATTTTGTAATTGATACAGAAGGCAGCGAATTTGAAATACTCAACGCATTTGATTTCAGCAAATATCAGTTTAACATTATAAATTGTGAGCACAATTACACCAAATCTAGACCTATGATTTATAACCTGCTGGTTTCTAAAGGATACAAGAGAATGTTTGACAATCTGTCTAAAAACGACGATTGGTATATAAGACAAGATCTTTTTTAACGACATTTATCTCTAGGCCGGACCCTGTGGCAACTACACAAGTGTTGCTGTAGTTGCCACAGGGTCCAAACCAAACAACATGTTATAAAAACGCATTTTTCCTTTTTAGGTCCAGTTCATAGCGGTGTAGGCCAGTCGCATGCGTTCAATATTACAACGATTGTGGAACTGTTCTTGGTCAGTTCCACTCCATAGTTGCTGCTGGTCCTCAGGTAGCCAAACATCACGCACCACATAGGTTTCACCGTAGCGAAAACCTTGAATACGGTCTGGCTTCATGGCATTCCAGGCTTTGAGCAGGGTTTCATCCGAAATCATTGTGTCTTTTTCAGTGTTTTCAACAACTTGTGGAACCCAAGAGTCATAGCCTGGTTCATGCTCAACATTGATTTTCATAGTATTCCTCCAAAATTTGGATTGCGTCGTTGATTCTATCAGCACACCCGCCGGCTTCTACTTTTGCAATACGAGTTTTTAGACTAGGGTCATCCACTTGAACCATGGCCAAAATTGATTCTGCAATTGAAAGAGTTTTAACAGAAACAGCACCTTCAAGCAGGCTGACTTTTTTCTCTAGGGTTTCAATTTCTTTTGCAGCCAAACTCAGCAAATCACGATCTCTTTGAAACGTTGTAGATGCTATTGCAAAACTTAACTTTTCACAGATTTCATTTTTCACCAAACTCTCCTTGATACAAATAAAATGGTCTATTGCAATAGGCCATTATTCATACAGTCTAACACAGCTGCTGATCTTGTCAACCGGAAATCTTCACAGGTAATCAGTGTTTCAAGCAGATGGCAGAGCTGGTGTCGCCTCTGGTGGGAATAAAGCTGCCGCCGCTGGCTGTGCAGCGATTCATTGCATATTAGTCATCATTTTTTTCTTTCAAATACAAATTTTCAAGTGTTATCAACAAGCCATTGTGCATGGTCTCCATTGATAGGCTGGCCCCTGAGCATAATATGGTCATGCATTGCCATCATGGCATTGGCAAACCAACCCAACATCACATCATCATCAATGTTGCAATTTGGATTTTTTTGTCGAAAATATTTGGTCCATTCCATGGCATCTGTGCATGTCAGCATCATTAGGTCGTGTTTTGTCATAGTTCTGTATCTCCTTCAACTGACGTGAGTGAATACCAGTAGATCAAATGGCCTATCCATATAATCTGCAAAGGTTGGAAACTTTTTAACAAATGCCTGTTTGTATTCAGCTTCAATTTTTGGCAGACTCACCATATCAATTTTCATAAATTGACTACCTTCTTCAACACCCCAGCGAAAATTACCACTGTCCCAGAGCAGTTGGCCAAATACCATATATTCGCCACACATGCCATCCATAATCACCGCGGGTGTGTCACCATCATCATAAACGGCCTCATAAGCATCTGAGAAGCTGTCATCCCAATCAACTTTTGTTCCCATCACTGTGTATACGTGGATATCAATACCCATAATCTCAGTCCCTGAGTTGGAATTTTCTATTACTGTCTACTCATCAAGACCCTGCGTGGATTATCAGCGGCCTGTTGTCATATTACGAGCTTTTTCCACAAAGTCAACCCCTGAATCGCCCATGATTTGCCGAAAATGTTCACGGCAAACATAAGCCGTTAGAGGATGGCGATTCCCAAATGGATCGTCGCTGGTTATGCTTTCCTCAACTTTGGCAGCAGCAGGTTTTCCACAAATAGAACACTGTTCGCCCTCACATGTAGGGTTTTGCCAATGATTGTTGTTTTCACTATCATCATTGTTGTGTGAGGGCGAAATAGTTGTCATATCACTTTGAACCTTCTGCGGGTGTAACCCACTGTGAAGTTTTTTCAAACACGGTCAAGCACATGTCATTGACTTTTTTCATATCTTCTATTGAGACAGGTTTTTGTATATGCCACACCGTGTTTTCAACACAGACAAAAAATGGATTTGGTTTATCTGGATGAGAGAAAGCAGTTATCATCACAAAACCAAAAATTGCAACAGTAAATACCAGAAAGATTGGATTGGTAAAACTTTTCAACATCATAATCCCCTTGTTCAATCGTCATCAGACCCCAAATGGTCCAGCTCACAACAGCGTTTCATCAGCTGTGATTTGATACCACAGTCGGCTGGTTGGTGGTAGATATGTCCACAGTGTGTAATTATCCACAAGATAAAACCCGTCGACGGGATCACCCAGTGCGTCAATAATTTCACCGCCGTCCAAGACCGTAAATAGTCCAGCGGCACTACCATCATTGAAAATGGCTACAAAATGGCCCGACTCAGAGGGCAAGCCACTGTAGGTGGTATTCCACACTGTGCTCATCTGACTGTTGTCCCTGTTGTCATGCTGTATCCTAGTGGATTTTCTAAACGCTGTCAATGAGTAATCAGCTGTGAATGATAAATAACAGCATGAAATACACAGTTGCTCTGTTGTTGCTGCTGGGAGCCTGCAGCGGAGAACACCGTGACAGCGGTGTCTACAACCGATTGGTTGACATCACAGTGTTGGCCAGGGATCCGGCCACTGTGTGCACTGTGACTGGTATTGATCGCTCACGTTTCAACACCATAAAAGATCTCGCAGTCTGGGTTAGTGTTTGGCACAGCGGACTAGACCCCCAGGGTGATTTGACCAAAATCACCCAACTGCTGGTGGATGACATGGAAAGATTCAACACTGTCATTGACCACAGCACCGCACCAAGTCAGACCTGGTGCAGAGACAAAATGGCCAACATACACCAACTGGCAAAGACCGCATTGACAGCAGAGGGAACCACAGCACCATGAGCAGCCTAGCAGAAATCCTACAGTCCATTCCTCAGGCCGCGAGTGCCTGGGGCATAGTGCGTGAAAGTCAAACACTGGGCGGCGCTGGCGTGACCGCGCCGGCCACAGCTGCCGCTGCTCTTGTGGCACAATTGAACCGTGGAGAAATCTCCGCTGGGGAATTTCAGGATCTACTGCTGGATGTGAAAAATCAACTGGATGCTGATCAAGCAGTGGAGAACCTAGAGTGGGCGCGGCTGCTGAGCAACAGCTTTGGCCTTTTGATTTCTGTGGCCAGCAGAGTGGCCTAGAACCTGTGGTTGGAGGACAGGGATTCGAACCCCGGTAAACGCATTCAAAGTGCGTGGTCCTACCGCTAGACGATCCTCCAAAAATCCTGCAACTGGCGGTGAGTGTGGGATTCGAACCCACGTGCCCTTGCGGACGCATTGTTTAGCAAACAAGCCGCTTTAGCCTCTCGCGCAACTCACCTGTTGATCCGTTGTACTAGTCCTGCAGACGCTGATTACACTGCTGTTGTCGGCGGTGATTGATCAGCGTCTGCGGCGTGTACCCGGGTTTGGCCCAAAGACACCAAGACAGAATTTCTATCACCGTGTGTACCTGCTGATTGCTGAACATGTTGCTGCTCCTTGACTTTGAGTATATCACTGCTGCTGCTGATGTGTCAACCAGAATTTCCTGTGACGCTGCTGATCTTTGCGACTGTAGACAGTGGCCAGAGGCACCACACGACTGCGAAAAGCAGGATTCACACTGACAGCACGCGCCACGGGATTCTGCGGTTTGATCAGTGGTTTGGCCCTGTGTTGCTGTTTCATCTGCTGTGGTCCCTGTGTTGCTGAGGCAAAACTAGCAGACAGCGGCCTGTCTGTCAATGGTTAGCCGCTGCTGTGGTAGTAGAATTCCCAGCGTGCAAAACCAGGGTTGTTCAGCAGCGCAGTGACTGTGTCCCGAGTATAGACCAACTGCTGCTGCAGTCGATCATGGCTGTCCCAGCCCTGCCAGTGTCCCGGCAGAAGATCATCAGCACGCCTGGGATCTGCCAACACAGTCAGAGTCATGTCCACAAGACTCTGCAGCAGCGGCCTAGACACCCAGACTTCAGGGCAGAAATCATAGCCATCCTGGCAGTGCTGCCGAAACCAAGCGTGTATGGCAGGACTGCGATGCCACACAGCGGCCCGCACCGACACATGGTTCAGCACATGACCCTGAGTTTCAGGCAACACAGCAGCCAGCGCGGCGGCCACAACAGCACAGTCATCGCTGTGATAGAATGTTAGACGTGCAGACAGTATCACTTGAGGAATCATACAGTACCCAGCAACAGCAGTGTCAATTATAAGTCACAGGCCCACTGTGGTCAATACATTGGTCCTGCGGGGTGTCGCAGCTGAGTCCATGACCGTCCAAGGTCCAGATCACCTGTTTGATGTTGAATGTGGCAATGGCGCGTTCACAGCCTGCGCAGGGTCGGCTCAGCCCCTGTATCATGTTCTTGTTGGTGCTGCTGGTCTGTTTGACCCTGGCCACATACAGCGTGCTTCTGCTGAGTTCTCTCAGCGACAGTCGTCTGAGACTGGAGCGAATGGCCGCAATTTCACTGTGAATAAAGATGGCATGTGGATTTTTGCCAAACCGTGCTTGAAAGGGACTGCTTTTCATACTGTTGAAACCAAAGCCTGCGGCCTGTCCTCGATAGACCACCGCACTGGCATGCAGACTCATGCGACGAGACTGATCTCGTGGCGTGTCTTGAGCCAAACGCAGCAGCAGTTCAATCCAAGCTGTGTGAGATCTCATGTGATTGACTCCGTTGATGATTCTGACTGGCCAACCGCAGTGTGGATTGCTGTTGCTCAACACTCCAGCAGCGAGGTGATTGTCCAGCGTGGTTCAAATCCTGTGGTGATTCGCCATGCCATTATACTAGCATCACTGCAGTCAGTGTCAACCCCATGTCAATATCCACTCCACCCCAGTCGCTTGATCAGGCCATGGCCAAGAGATCGCTCGGTCTTGCAGCCACTGCTCAACTTCTTCCGTGATATCTCGGTCATTAATAAACCAGCACTCTGTTCCATCCTCTTGTATAACAGCAGGACCCGCAGTTCTATGGCGTTGGTCGTGCACCCACCACTGCTGTGTCCCATCTGCCAATACCACAGCAGGACCGTCTGTTCTATGCAATAGGCCATTTTGATACCACCATTGTGAGCCATCTGCCCATACCGCAGCAGGACCCGCAGTTCTATGGCGTTGACCATTCTGATACCAAAACCGTGTTCCATTTGCCCATACCACAGCAGGACCGTCTGTTCTATGCAGTTGGTCATTTTGATACCACTCCTGTGTTCCATGTGCAAATATAACAGCAGGCCCATCAGTTCTATGCAGTTGGCCATTTAACCGCCAACACTGAGTGCCACGGGCATCAACTCGCCGAACTGGTTCGGGATTCAAATCGTCCATGTTAATAAGAACTCCACCCGCGTTTCTTCGTCAGAGAATGGCCAACTGATATCGCGGTCTTTAATCCATTTTTCAACGGCTTTGGTGATATCTTTGCCATTAATCCACCAACTTTGTGCTCCATTTGCTCGTATAATAGCGGGACCACTAGTTCTATGGAGTTGACCATTTAACCACCATTGTTCTGTTCCATCTGCCCGTATAACAGCAGGTCCCGCAGTTCTATGGCGTTGGAAATGGAGCCACCATTCTTGGGTACCCTCTGCTGATATAACAGCAGGACCCGTGGTTCTGTGTAGTTGGCCATGGAGCCACCATTCTTGTGTTCCGTCTGACCATACCACAGCAGGACCTGCAGTCCTATGGCGTTGGCCACGGAGCCACCATTCTTGGGTACCATTTGCTGCTATAATAGCAGGTCCCGCAGTTCTATGGCGTTGGCCACGGAGCCACCACGCCTGACTTCCATCTGCACCTATAAAAGCAGGACCCGTGGTTCTGTGTAGTTGGCCACGGAGCCACCATTCTTGTGTTCCATCTGACCATACCACAGCAGGACCTGCAGTCCTATGGCGTTGGCCACGGAGCCACCATTCTTGTGTTCCATTTGCCCATACCACAGCAGGTCCCGCAGTTCTATGGCGTTGGCCACGGAGCCACCATTCTTGGGTACCATCATCGTCAACTCGACAGACTGGATCTTGATTTAGGTCGCCCATGTTAGTAGGAACTCTACCCGCGTTTCTTCATCGGGCCATGGCCAAGAAACTGCTTGGTCTTGCAGCCATTTTTCAACAGCCAGTGTGATATCTTCGCCATTGAAATGCCACTCCCGTGATCCATCTGCCCATACCACAGCAGGACCCGCTGTTCTATGCAGTCGGCCATGAACCCACCACTGCTGTGTTCCATCTGCCCATACCACAGCAGGACCCGCTGTTCTATGGTGTAGGCCGTTGATAAACCAAAACTGTGATCCATCTGCTGATATAACAGCAGGACCATCAGTTCTATGGCGTAGGTCATTCACCCACCACTGCTGTATTCCATCTGCTGATATATAAGCAGGACCCGTGGTTCTATGGCGTTGGCCATTCTGATACCACCACTGTGATCCATTTGCCCATACTACAGCAGGACCGTCTGTTCTATGCAGTTGGCCATGGACCCACCACTCCTGTGTTCCATCTGCTGCTATAACAGCAGGACCGTCTGTTCTATGCAGTCGGCCATGGAGGAACCATTCTTGGCTACCATCATCGCCAACTTCACAAACTGGTTTGGTATTCAAGTTGCCCATGTTAATAAGAACTCCACCCGCGTTTCTTCATTGGGCCATGGCCAGGAAACTGCTCGGTCTTGCTGCCATTTAAATCGCTTGACACTTAATTTCACCAAAACTATCAAACCAGTGGGGTGATCATCACCCCACTGGTATCACTCTTGAGAACAAAACGATGAGCACCAGCGGCATTGGCACTGATCATAATCATATCACCCTTTGACATCATATCATTGGCAGAGTCGAAGAAACCGTCGGCAAAAACCTCAGAAATGTCACCATTGTGGCGATAGATCCACGAAGTGAAACCCTGAGCATAAGCCAGAACCGAAAGATTGCGAACAGTGAACATGATTTTAACCCTGTTTGTTTTGGCAGCTGTGTTGATAAAAGGAATATACATTCTTTGGCAAAAGAGTCAAGCGGATTTTTAGGAAAAATCAAAAATACCTTGGCAATCATTGGTCTTATGGTGGTTCATGCCCATGTTAATAAAAACTCCACCCGCGTTTCTTCATCGGGCCATGGCCAAGAAACTGCTTGGTCTTGCTGCCATTTTTCAACAGCTGGGGTGATGTCTTTGCCATTAATAACCCACGCATGATACCCACTTGACAATATAAGAGCAGGACCACTAGTTCTATGGTATTGGCCATTGAGATACCATTGTTCTGCTCCATCTAGCCATACTACAGCAGGCCCATCAGTTCTATGCAGTTGGTCATGGACCCACCATTCTTGGGTACCATCTGACCATACCACAGCAGGTCCCGCAGTTCTATGGCGTTGGCCATTTTGATACCACACCTTTAATCCATCGGCCCCAATAACAGCAGGACCCGCAGTTCTATGGCGTCGACCATTTTGATACCACTCTCGTGTCCCATCTGTTTCTATAATAGCAGCACCGTCTGTTCTATGGCGTTGGCCATCAACCCACCACTCTCGTGTCCCATCTGGTCTTATAACAGCAGGACCATCAGTTCTATGCAGTTGGTCATTTAAACACCACCGCTGAGTGCCACGGGCATCAACTCGACGAACTGGTTTGGGATTTAGGTCGCCCATGTCAACATCCACTCCACCCGCGTTTCTTCATCGGGCCATGGCCAAGAAACTGCTCGGTCTTGCTGCCATTTTTCAACAGCTGGGGTTATATTTTTATCATTCATCCACCACTGCTGTGTTCCATCTGACCATACCACAGCAGGACCATCTGTTCTATGCAATAGGCCATTTTGATACCACCATTGTGTTCCATCTGCTGCTATAACAGCAGGACCATCAGTTCTATGGCATTGGTCATTCAACAACCACCGCTGATTGCCAAGGGAATCAACTCGCCGAACTGGTTTGGGATTCATACCCATGTTAATAAGAACTCCGCCCGCGTTTCTTCATCGGGCCATGGCCAAGAAACTGCTCGGTCTTGCTGCCATTTTTCAACAGCTGGGGTTATATCTTTGCCGTTGAGATACCACCACTGCTGTGTTCCATCTTCCCATATAACAGCAGGACCATCAGTTCTATGGCGTAGGTCATTCACCCACCATTCTTGGGTACCATCTGACCATATAATAGCAGGACCATCAGTTCTATGGCATAGGCCATTTTGATACCATTTCTGCGATCCATCTGCTGCTATAACAGCAGGACCGTCTGTTCTATGGCGTTGGCCATTTTGATACCACCATTGTGTTCCATCTTCCCATATAACAGCAGGACCGTCTGTTCTATGGCGTTGGTCATTCAACAACCAACGCTGATTGCCATATTCATCAACTTCACAGACTGGTTCTTGACTCAAGTTGACCATGTTAATAAGAACTCCACTCGAGTTTCTTCATCGGGCCATGGCCAAGAAACTGCTCGGTCTTTCAGCCATTTTTCAACAGCTGGGGTTATATTTTTATCATTCATCCACCACTGCTGTGTTCCATCTGACCATACCACAGCAGGACCCGCTGTTCTATGGCATTGGCCATTTACATACCACAACTGCGCTCCATCTGCTGCTATAACAGCAGGACCATCAGTTCTATGGCATTGGTCATTTTGATACCACGCCTTTGCTCCATCTGCCATTATAACAGCAGGACCCGCAGTTCTATGGCGTTGGTCATTTTGATACCACCATTGTGCTCCATCTGCTGCTATAACAGCAGCACCGTCTGTTCTATGGCGTTGGCCATTTTGATACCACCATTCTGCTCCATTTGCTGCTATAATAGCAGGACCCGCAGTTCTGTGGCGTTGACCATCTACATACCACGCCTGATACCCATCTGCCAATACCACAGCAGGACCATCAGTTCTATGGCGTTGGTCATTTTGATACCACTCCTGTGATCCATCTGCTGCTATAACAGCAGGACCCGTGGTTCTATGCAGTTGGTCATTTTGATACCACCGCTGATTGCCAAGGGAATCAACTCGCCGAACTGGTTTGGGATTCATGCCCATGTTAATAAGAACTCCGCCCGCGTTTCTTCATCGGGCCATGGCCAAGAAACTGCTCGGTCTTTCAGCCATTTTTCAACAGCTGGGGTTATATTTTTATCATTCATCCACCACTGCTGTGTTCCATCTGACCATACCACAGCAGGACCATCAGTTCTATGGCGTTGGCCATCAACCCACCACTCCTGTGTTCCATCTGCTGCTATAACAGCAGGACCGTCTGTTCTATGCAGTTGGTCGTGGACCCACCACTCCTGTGTTCCATCTGCTGCTATATCAGCAGGCCCATCAGTTCTATGCAGTCGGCCATTTAACCGCCAACGCTGATTGCCACGGGCATCAACTCGACGAACAGGTTTGAGATTCAAGTTGTCCATGTTAAAAGGAACTCCACCCGCGTTTCTTCATCAGGCCATGGCCAACTAATCGCTCGGTCTTGCTGCCATTTTTCAACGGCTTCTGTGATATCTTTGTCATTTAGCCACCACTCTCGTGTTCCATCTGCTGATATAACAGCAGGACCGTCTGTTCTATGGCGTTGGTCATGGACCCACCATTCTTGTGCTCCATCTGCTGATATAATAGCAGGACCCGTGGTTCTATGCAATAGGCCATTTTGATACCACCATTGTGTTCCATCTGCCCATACCACAGCAGGACCCGCAGTTCTATGGCGTTGACCATCAACCCACCATTCCTGTGTTCCATCTGGTCGTATAACAGCAGGACCGTCTGTTCTATGGCATTGGTCATGGACCCACCACTCCTGTTTTCCATCTGCCAACACAACAGCAGGCCCATCTGTTCTATGGCGTTGACCATTTTGATACCACCATTGTGATCCATCTGCCCATACCACAGCAGGACCGTCTGTTCTATGGCGTTGTTCATGGACCCACCATTCTTGTGTTCCAAATGCCCATACCACAGCAGGACCGTCTGTTCTATGCAATAGGCCATTTTGATACCACCATTGTGTTCCATCTGCTGCTATAACAGCAGGACCCGTGGTTCTATGCAGTTGGTCATTTAAACACCACCGCTGATTGCCAAGGGAATCAACTCGCCGAACTGGTTTGGGATTCATACCCATGTTAATAAGAACTCTACCCGTGTTTCTTCATCAGGCCATGGCCAACTAATCGCTCGGTCTTTCAGCCATTGTTTAACGGCTGGGGTTATATCTTTGCCGTTGAGATACCACCACTGCTGTGTCCCATCTGCTGATATAACAGCAGGACCGTCTGTTCTATGGCGTCGGCCATTGAAACACCACCATTGTGTTCCGTCTGCCCATATAATAGCAGGACCGTCTGTTCTATGCAGTTGGCCATTCGACAGCCAACGCTGATTGCCAAGGGAATCAACTCGACGAACTGGTTTGGGATTCAAATCGTCCATGTTAATAAGAACTCCACCCGCGTTTCTTCATCGGGCCATGGCCAAGAAACTGCTCGGCTTTTCATCCATTTTTCAACGGCTCTTGTGATATTTTTGTCATTTACCCACCATTCTTGTGATCCATCTGCCCATACCACAGCAGGACCGTCTGTTCTATGCAATAGGCCATTTTGATACCACCATTGTGTTCCATCTGCTGCTATAACAGCAGGACCCGTGGTTCTATGCAGTTGGTCATTCAACAACCACCGCTGATTGCCCTGTTCATCAACTTCACAGACTGGTTTGGGATTCATGCCCATGTCAGCGCAAACTCCACCCTTGTGGATTCATCCCAGGGCCAAGATACTTCCCTTGCCAGCATCCATGCTTGCACTTCAGTGGTGATGTCTTGACCATTTAGGTACCACGCCTGACTTCCATCTGCACCAATCCAAGCAGGGCCATCAATTCTATGGCGTTGACCACGGAGCCACCACGCCTGACTTCCATCTGCACCAATCCAAGCAGGGCCATCAATTCTATGGCGTTGGCCATGGAGCCACCACGCCTGACTTCCATCTGCACCAATCCAAGCAGGGCCATCAATTCTATGGCGTTGGCCACGGAGATACCACGACTGACTTCCATCAGAACTGATAACAGCAGGCCCATCAATTCTATGCCATTGATCACGGAGATACCAACACTGATTGCCCTGTTTATCAATTTCACAAACTGGTTCGAGATTCAAATCGTCCATGTTAATAAGAACTCCACTCGAGTTTCTTCATCGGGCCATGGCCAGCTAATCGCTCGGCTTTTCATCCATTTTTCAACGGCTTTGGTGATATCTTTGTCATTTACCCACCATTCTTGTGATCCATCTGCCCATACCACAGCAGGTCCATCAGTTCTATGGCGTTGGCCATTTTGATACCATTTCTGCGATACATCTGCCCATATAATAGCAGGACCGTCTGTTCTATGCAATTGGTCATTTTGATACCACCATTGTGTTCCACTTGCCCATACCACAGCAGGACCGTCTGTTCTATGGCGTTGGTCATTTTGATACCATTCCTGTGTTCCATTTGCTTTTATAACAGCAGGACCCGCAGTTCTATGGCGTTGGTCATTTTGATACCAACGCTGAGTTCCACAGGCATCAACATCACACGAGGGTTCGGCGTTCATAGCCATGTCAACATCCACTCCACCCGCGTTTCTTCATCAGGCCATGGCCAACTAATCGCTCGGTATTTCAGCCATTTTTCAACAGCTTCTGTGATATCTTTGCCATTTTGATACCACCATTGTGTTCCGTCTGCTTTTATAACAGCAGGACCGTCTGTTCTATGGCGTTGGTCATGGACCCACCACTCCTGTGTTCCATCTGCCCATATAATAGCGGGACCCGCAGTTCTATGGCGTTGGCCATTTTGATACCAACGCTGAGTTCCATTTGCTTTTATAACAGCAGGACCGTCTGTTCTATGGCGTTGGCCATTTTGATACCACCACTGTGTTCCATCTTCAAACACCACAGCAGGACCGTCTGTTCTATGGCGTTGGCCATTTGAATACCACTCCTGTGTTCCATTTGCAAATACCACAGCAGGACCCGTGGTTCTATGGCGTTGGTCATTTTGATACCACTCCTGTGTTCCATGTGCAAATATAACAGCAGGCCCATCAGTTCTATGCAGTTGGCCATTTAACCGCCAACGCTGATTGCCCCGGGCATCAACTTCGCACCAGGGTTGGGAATTCAATTCGTCGCTGTCAACATCCGCGGTGCCTGCGCCGCTGCAGGCCACGGTGATGAAATTGTCGCGCTGTCCACTGCTGTGGCTGGGTTTACACATGAGTCTGTACCACCCGCACTTGGTCAAAGCCTTCGGAGATCTGCGGCTGCACCGCTGTGGCAATCATGGTCTCGAGCAGCTTGGCAGGAATGATCTTGCCGGGTCTTGCGGCCAAACGCTGTGTGAGTAGATCCGCCGGGGGTGTGGGAAACCACACAGCCACTCGACGATAGTGCTGAGGAACCTGCGCCAGTCGACTGCGGCGGCTTTTCACAGTGAGATTGGTCTGATCCCAGACCACTGACAGATTCTTGGCCACAGCGGCGGAGAATTCACTCTGCATTTGAGCCACAGCAGGCCCAATGGCTCTGTCAAAGATTTCAGAATAAGTGGTGTGCTGCTGTGCTGCCCAGCGCTCAATCACCGCGTCGCTGCTGACCACCACTGTGGTTTTGGTGTCCCAGGGCTGACTGCTGACCCAGGTGCTCTTGCCAGAACCCGGCACGCCACACAAGAGATAAAAAACTGGATCGGTCATGTAGCTGCAGACTCCTGATGATATTGTCTTGATAGCAGATGTCACCGCGGCTGTCAAGACACAGTGACTCCCGCTAGAAATTACCCTGAGCCACCTGCAGAACCCGCACACCCTGTGCCCTGATGGCATCAACCACAGAGTTTCTGTCATCCAACCACAGCCAAGGCTCACCCTGCTGGGCACGGATCTTTGCCAGCAGTTCAACCTTGACCTGATGGTCCGGCCTGTGGTCGGCCGCTGCACGCAGGTACAGTGCGGTGAACCCAATGCCCTGTTGGGCCAGCCAGGCTTGGGTCACCGCACGAGTTTCTTCGCCGCGGCCACTGCAGAGTATGATGTCACAGCCGCTGTCGCGCAGCACCGCGACCAAATCGCAGATGTCTGCATGCGGCGCATCCCTGCTGATGCCTGCTGTGAAGGCAGTCCAATTTTTGGGCCTGTTGGCCACCCAGTGGCGACGATGGCTGATGTCGGCCAGTGTGCCATCTATATCCACCACAATAATCTTGCTCATTTCTGATCCTTGCAGGGTTCACTGTGCATAAGATGCAGCAGGGAATTCACAACTGTCAACCTAAATGCCTGCTGAATACCGCGCCCAGACTGGACCAAACCCTCAACTGGTCACTGCGGTCTAGTCTGCAGCATTCACAGCAGCAATGAACTGCAGGATCTGCTGCTGAGATCCTGTGACCACCTGCATCAACTGGGTGATCTCCCACTGCTGGTACAACAGCACCACAGCCATGACCAGCACTGCCAGCTGCGGAATGGTCACACCTGCGGCTGTGCGCAGCACAGTGATGGCCAATTTCAGTTGGGGAATCGCCTTGATCATGCTGTGGTCCTGCTGTGTGGTTGCACAGCAACACTAGCAGATCTGCACCCGGGTGTCAACTGATCATGGCTCACACTGCTGCTGAGGTGATTTCTGCTATAAATATCTCCAAACCACGGTGTCCCCATGCAGATTCTTCCCATTGTCATAGTGGCCTGCCTGCGAGATGGAGCCAGACTGCAGACTCTGCTGGCCAGTCTTGAAAAATTCTCAGTTGAAACTCGCCAGATACATGTTGTATCAGGTGATCTTGATTTTGACACATTTGCCAAGGCCTGGCACTGCAGGCTACGGCCAACAGCAGCACGTCACTGCTATTGGCTGCACCCTGCTCATGAATTGGCCACGATCACATCAACTGTTGGTTGGCGTCACCAACAGGTCCTCAAGCTGTTGGCATACAAGCTGTTTGACGGTGACTGGTTGACCATGGACTGCAGCAATCTGGTCACAAGGCCATGGAGCAACAGTGACCTCAGCATCAACGGCCAATGGGTCACAACAGGTGACTCACCAGACAATCTTGGGAATCACGTTTTTATCGACGCCATAAGATATTACATGGCTTGGTTTGATTGCAGACCAACCATGGTAGAAGGTTGTAAAACGCCGTTTGTGCTGGAAGCTGGTGTAGTAGGCCAGCTGATTGAGAGATTTGACGGAGAATCAAGATTTGTGGAATGGTTTGTCAGCAGTGATTTCAACCCTTCGGAGTACTGCCTGCACAGCATATTCTCTCAGTCTCTGCGGCCATTCAATCGCTGTCGCAGGAGAACTGGCTTTTATGTATGGCAGCCCGGCGGCTGCACAGCTGATCAACTGCGAGCTGCATTTGACAATGACCAGTACAAGACCATCACTGTGCACCGAGCTGCTTTGGAGGATCACAACCTGCGCCTGGCCTATGACCAGTGTGTGGCCAATTTGAATCTGTGAATCCTGCTGACCCACAGATCAATCAGCTGGAATCGCAACAGCGACGCAGACGACCGCACAGCAGGGTGCGGAGGCGTCCGCTGCTAGAGCAGCAGGTCCTCAGCCGACACAACTGTAGCCAGCTGCAGACCCGCCTAGCACCCGCGATCCTGCTGGTGCGACCCTGTCAGCTGATCAGCTGGATTCAGCTGTGGCAGTGAAGTGTTTTTCTGGTTGACATCACAGCAGAACCTGCTAGTATGGATTCACCACAGCGAGCCGAAACCTGATCCAGCTGTTGCAGGTTCGTAGTGAAAATCCCAGTTGACATGCTGCTGCAACACCGCGGAGCAGTTTGGTCACACCTGACGAATCAGCTCTATGTACCTCTGCAGCAGTGCTTGGATATTTTCAGCACCAATTGGATTGGCACTGTGAACACGATACTCAAAACTCTTGGGCAGGCCTTGGCCGCCACTGTCAATCTCATCCAAACTCTTTTCAACAAGATAGTGAGCAAAGTCCATGCCCGAAGGAACTGCTTCACCCAGGTCATGGTCAAAACTCACATGACAGGGCCAACCCTGGGAGTTGACTGTGTCGACAGCAGCGGCATAACTGCGGCACACAACCCAGGAATCCACGGCCTCATCAGGATAAACCCAATCAGCACTACGGATATCATCCAAGAACAGTTTGTAAGTCATTTTATTTTCCTTTAAGCGTAAACGGTGCAGCGAATGATGTTGCCCGTTGTTGGGTCAACTTGATAACCATTGCAAAAAATATCCCAAGGAATACTACCATCCTTGGCGCGAGCCTTGCTGTAAAATTCTCGCTGAGCCTGAGCAAAAGAATAGCAAGTGTGTTGAACAGAAGAGCAGGTCTTGTGGATGAGAATCCAAGTCATTTTATTCTCTTCTCTCTTGGTTACATGTCAACTGGTTTGGCGCTAGCCAACAGCAGGTTCACTGCGATAAAAAATTCAGTTCGAGTCTTGGGAAGAGCCGTTTCCGCTTGAAAACTATTGGCCCAACGGTCAAAATCTTCAATTCTGCAACTGATTTGAAACATCCCATGACAATTGACTCGCCAATAGTGATTATGTCCCTTGAGATTGAAATAATCAAAGTCTTTGCGAGTGCGACTGCTGTGAAGTTTCATCTTGTTGATTCGCGCCCAATGCTTCCACTGCCGGGGCAACTTTGTATCAGCAACCATGGTATTCACTTTCACTTAAGGACAGCTGTTCAATTATGAACTGGGAAAGTTCGTTCCACATGACTCGATCAAGAAATGATTTGATAATTGTTTGCCTCAGCGGGTGACTCTTGTAAGCGTCTCCCGTGGTAACATGATACTCAATTTTTCTACGCAAAACCTGCGCGGTCAATGGCACGTAGAGTTCAATATCCAGCATGATTTCATTGTAGATTTCAGAAGTTTCGCTATTCATCCAACCTGTGTCTGACATATCACCCACTTGCTTTCATCATGATCTTAGAACTAGCTGCTATCAAACAAGAGAAACTATGTCAACCATCTCCCGCACTCCCCCGTCCACAAAGCTATCTTACAGGGATTTCAAAAAATCTGTCAACTGGTTTTTCAGCTGGGTGCTGGTTTCTTCATCGGAAAATGGCCAACGGATATTTCTCTCGTTCATCCATTTTTCAACGGCTTTAGTGATATCTTTGCCATTGATAAACCATGCTTCTATTCCATCTGCTAACATAACAGCAGGACCATCTGTCCTATGGAGTTGGTTATTTACATACCACCGTTGTGAGCCATCTGACCATATATGAGCAGGGCCATCAGTTCTGTGGCATTGACCATTCACCCACCATTCTTGGATACCGTCTGCCCATACCACAGCAGGACCATCAGTTCTATGGCGTTGGTCATTTTGATACCACTCCTGTGATCCACCTGTCCATACTACAGCAGGCCCATCAGTTCTATGCAGTTGGTCATTTAATCTCCAACGCCGTGTTCCCCATTTGTCAATTTCACAAACTGGTTCTTCCATCTCCCGCACTCCCCCGTCCACAAAGCTATCTTACAGGGATTTCAAAAATCCGTCAACCATACTTTGCCTTCAGACGCTCGTATTCTCGGCGTTCTGCTGCAAGAATATTGTGAATCTGGTCCCACTGTTTTTTGGATTTTTCTTCATCGGCAATGCGACTTGCCATTTCATCATCTGTTTCATCACGCGTGGAATTAATTTTCCAACATATAGCACCCTCCCCTACATAATCAGAACAATATAGTACCCTGCTGTCCTTACCACAAAGACGGATAAGATCGTCAACATAATCTCGAATTTGTCCTAGTGTTTCATTTTGTTCTATGGAAAATTCACCTTTTTCCTCTACCACTTTCGCGCGATTGCGATTCACTATCATTTTATTCACTCCTCATGCCCAAATAGCAATAGTGTATCTTTGGCCAAGCGTTCATGGAAAGTTTGTTCGCCATCATCGCATGACACCAACCAATCAATTCGCTGAGCATAGATTTGAGCCAAGCGAAGAACCTTTACTGCTTTCTTGAACTCGTCAATTGTATCTGTTGAAAAGCCACTCTCAAACGAAAGTGAACTCTCGTGGTTTCTAATCATTCGCTCAATATCATCGGCAATATAGCCAATCTTATACTGATTGTAGTCAAAATACCCACCACTCATTTTTTTTACCCCGCTGTCCACAAAGCTATCTTACAGGGATTTCAAAAATCCGTCAACCGGATTTTTAGGTCTTAAAGGCATTTGATAGATTTTTCCGGAAACTACTGGCAATATCACCATAACCATTTTTCTCGCTTTCCTTACGCCAAGTTTCTACAACCCAGGGTTCATAGGGGCTGGGACTAGTTGGGCGTTGGGGATTGTCAGGTGAGAGACTATAATAATCCTTCTCAATCTTCTTTCGTTGCCGCTCTGTTAGAAACACCTGTCGGCCATTCATGAAATCACAATCACATGTATGGGGTTCACTGTCACAATGGCCTGTGCAGTTGTCGAACCACGGTGTTGGGCCTTTTTTGGAAAGCTCGACGGTGTTTTCGCACACGGCCATGTTGTCTGCTCCTTGCTTGCAGGGCCATTATAGCAGGCCCTGCCAGGGTGTCAACCAGTGACTTTAGAAAATTTCAGCCCTGCATTGTCATATGGCCATTTCCATCGAATTGTCAGGATTCAAAAAGATTGCCTTGGCAAGTGTATGAAACTCAACATTCCCATGGTACGATCCAACATCAACAACACCATTGCCACCCGGCTCGGCAACGATGTTTTCAGCATCAAAGAAATTGACCCCGGGATGCCGCTGGCGGGCTAGTTCTACTTCCGGTTTGATGCGAATTGCTTCCTTGCGATAGTATTCCAACAGAACTTCTACTGCTTGTTCATCGGTGCTGTAGAGTCCCAGGATCAGTTTATCCTCCCACTCAACAACAACGTTGTCATAGTTCACAATAACTGCCAGCCACATGGGTCTTGCTCCTCATCCGGGCTGGATTGCCCTTGCCAATAAAGCCATCTTACAGGGCTTTGATAAATCTGTCAACCGGTTTTTCAGCTCGGTGCTAGTTTCTTCATCAGAAAACGGCCAACTAATATTTCTCTCATTCATCCATTTTGCAACTTCTTTAGTGATATCTTTATCATCAATAAACCACTCTTGTGTTCCATTTGCCCATATAATAGCAGGACCACTAGTTCTATGCAGTTGGTCATTTACATACCACACTTGTGTTCCATCTGCCAATACCAAAGCAGGACCATCTGTCCTATGGAGTCGGTTATTTACATACCAAAACTTATTACCCCACTCATCAACTCGATAGACTGGTTCTTCCATCATCCGCATTCCTTTGATCAATAAAGCCATCCTACCAGGCTTTGAGAAATCCGTCAACAGGTTTTTCAGTCAACTCTAAAGCCAAATTCCTCAAGAAAAGCCGTGATGTGCTCAATCGCAGTGTCATATTCGTTGGGGAAATCACTATTGCCGGCAATAATTTGAGCCTTGAGGTTCTTGAGGGTTTCTACCTGTTTGACAGCAGCAGGAATAATAAGATAACTTGGCACGCCCGAAGAATAATCGCGGCGATATTGTGCGGCATAGTCCAACATGTTTTTCATCTCCATCTGGGCCCATTGCTCTTGCTCACAACGCCAACTTACAGGGTTTTCAAAACCCTGTCAACCGGTTTTGTCATACATGTCAACAAACGCCCAGCCACTCATCTATTGCTGCCTGCAGCGAGTCCCAGTCAGTGTAAAGCTCAGCATCAGACTCAGTGTCACCATCAACAAACACCAAATACCAGCCATCATAGTCGCAACCAGCCCACTGAACACGACGATTATCAAAGTTCATTGCAGCTGTCTGCATCTGGCCCATCCCCTTGCTCACAACGCCAACTTACAGGGTTTTCAAAACCCTGTCAACCGGAAAGATACCCATAGGGCAATCCCAGCTGAAACTCAAGATAATCTGAATCATTGCCACAATCATGAGCATCCATCAGCCAGCGAATAGCCGTTGAGCGATTATTGGCCCCTGAAGCAATCAGGTTTTCAATCTTGGCCTCAAAAGCCTCAGCGGCCATTTCTTCATCCTGGCGCTCTTGGTCAATGGCCTTTTCCGCTGCCTTGACAAGGCCATCCCACTCGGCTTGCTTTTCGCTATCGATCTTGGATGACCAAGAAAAAACGTCCTTGCCACGGGGGCGAAAACCATACACATCCTTGAACAAATCGCTGTAGACAGCGCTGTCAAAAGTGTAGGCGGCGGTGGAAGAGGCGTTGATCATTTTCTCTATATCCTGTTGGATCATCGTGAGCACAACTTAGCAGGCTTGGGAAAAACTGTCAACAGGTTTTTCAGCTCAGACAGCGCGCTGATCTTCACCATAGATTTGCAGCAGCATGTCAACTGGGATTTTCACTACGAACCTGCAACAGCTGGATCAGGTTTCGGCCCGCTGTGGTGAATCCATACTAGCAGGTTCTGCTGTGATGTCAACCGGTTTTTTAAATCAAAATACCATTCTTGTACCAATATTCACGACCACTGGCCAAAATAAAGGCAGGACCTGCTTCACGATGCCGTTGGTGATTCTTGTACCATTCCTCAGTACCATCAGCCCACGTAGCAGCAGGACCTGCTTCGCGATGCAACTGGCCATTCTGCCACCAAGATTCACCGCCATCTGGCTGTATAATAGCAGGACCTTCTTCGCGATGCCTCTGGCCATTCTGCCACCATTCCTGCTGGCCGTTGGCTTTGACAACAGCAGGTCCACTATCCCGATGATACTTGCCCTTGCTATTGCACCAATACAGACTGCCGTTGGAATCAATTTTTGGATATGTTTCCTGATAGGTCATGATATATTCTCCACCGCTGCTGAAAATCAGTCAACTTGAGCTGACAACCTCAAACACCCAGGGCAGTTGACTGCTGGTGATTGTGATCATGACTTAGACCAGAGATAATCAAACCACTTGAGATCATCCTGCGAGATGTCCACAGCGGTGTTGGCAGCACCTGGCTCTACAGCAGCAGTGACCTGCTGTCGTGCCCAGCGCACACTTTCGATCTTGCCGCGGATGCCATGTCGAGTCAGTGCTTGACCGATGTCATGGTCGCTCCAGCAGTCAAAGATCGAGCCGCTGCCGCTGCCCACCACTGGGTCCTGTCGCACCGCGGCAATCCAAGCGACCATTCCACGAACAGTGTTATTCATGTGATCCTCTACAGTTGGTCAACAGATTCTAGCAGAATCTGGGCAGCCAGTCAAGTCCTAAACAGTGTCCTGCTCCCATTCATCCATGTCATCAGCAATGCCCCAGAGGTTGTTGATTTCCTCAGGAATATTGTTGCGAACCCAGTCAGCGTTGCCTTGGATGTCATAATGAACATTCTCACCGCAGTGATAGGTACCGCAGAAGGGCCAGCCGGGCTCATAGTAGTCAGCACTGACAGTGAAACCCAGGCTCTCCATGTGTTCATAGAATGCCGTGGGCGGAGCCCAGGCAGTGTCAAACGACAACTCAATGGTGGTTTGACCATGTAGATACTCAGCAACCTTTGTCTGAGGCAGCTTGACATCCCACTTGGTACCCCAGTGTTGACAATTCCACTCAGGCCAGTTGTCAGGGTCATCACAGGGCAGGAAATCAGAGAACAGTCCTGTGGTGATCGCAGTGGCCACTCGACCAATCATGTCAGTGTCGCTGTGGCTGAAAGCAACTCGATTGGCACACCACCAGTTGGGCATTGTGATCTCCTCTAGCTGTTGATCTCACGCGGTTGATATGTCAACGACCCCAGTAGGTAACATACTCAAACTGAATCTCAATCCAGTCTACTTGGCAATTGAGCGCAGTCTTTTCCCAGTCAATGACAATATAAGGAGCTAGGTCATCGGGCAGAGAGCAATCCTCGATCAGCTCCTTGATGTAATCGGTGAAGTAATTGTATCGCACCAGTGTTTCAACGCCATAGTCTTGCATCTCCTTCAGCAGCGTCCGCAGTGGGTTGTGATGATCACAGTGCTGAGCATCACTGACAGTGATGCCTTCAACAGCAGCCTCAAGTTCGTCCAGCTGGATCACAGAGTCTTTTGAGGTGATGACAGTCAACGACATGTTGTCTACTCCCTGCTTGATGACCAACTATAACACACAGACACAGCTTGTCAACCACTGACTGCTAGGCGCAGTCAGCCAGTGCCCTGCAGCCGCGGGCCCGATAGCGAGCACTGCTCTCACAGGCACTGGCACGAGCGCGTTCTCGGTTGCAGGCTCGCCAAGCACTGCTGACGCTGATGTTCAGACGCTGGGCAATCTCACCATAGGTGAAACCCTGGTTGCGAAGGCCAATAGCAGCGGTGTCTTCAGCGGTGTGAAAATTGGTGTTCATGTGTGGCTCCTGGGTTAGGTTTGTTTAGGCCAATGTAGACTCAGTAGTTCAAACTGTCAAACTGCATTTGCTGCGGTTGTATCTTGTGCTTGTTTGGAAGAATGTGACCCACCATGTCAATGGACAAGGCCATCTGACGTTTAATACGCAGTGGCAGGGCAGTCAACCCATCCCGACGCCGGCTTTTGACTTGGCGATCCCAGCTGCGTGGAGTCATGCCAGCGGCAATGACATTGGCCGCATTTAGACGGCCACGCTCATAGTTGCACTGATCATAGTCTGGCCAGGTTTCATATTCCGCGCGCCATGGTAGGTTCTGGCGACGATCTTCCCAACCCCAGCGCATCTTTTCCCATATCTTGGGATCAGTCAGCTTGTCCGTTCGCTGTTGTCTATTCATTGCTGGTGACCTCTATTGCGCTGTTGTTGTGACATGCTAGCAGAAAATAATCATATGTCAACCCTGTTCAGCACTGACTCACAGCAATGCCCGCAGCAGTCAGGGTGGCAATCTGTTGTGGAGACATGATCACTGTGACCCACAACGAACCCGCTTGCAGGATCCGCAGATCCACTGAGCCCTGGTATGGATTGACACGGGGATGGTTCAGCAGGGTCATGGCTTCAAAGAAATCTTCACGACGCAGTGTCTGCATGAGCTGAGTCTCCTTGCCTGCAGGGCCATTATAGCAGGCCCTGCCAGGGTGTCAACCAAAAAACGTCCTAGGCAGTTTGCTCAGCATGGTGAGTTTCCACCAGCTGGCGAGCAGCTTCCTTGAGGATACAGACTCCGGTAGTGAGGCTCAGACCTTCGCCGGTGTCCTTGCGCAACTGTTTTGACTGCGCTTGTGCTGCCATGGCCATTGAATCCCAGCGATGGAGAGGAATGGTGTTGAAGTAGTCTTGGTCGCTGCAGCGCACCAAACGCTCAACAGTGAACGCGCGCTTTACCATTGCGACGACAGCGGGGTTAACAAACTGAGCATAGTAGGTGCGATGGCTGCACTCACCGTTCACGTATTGCTTGCGAGTCCACATGGTCTGTATCTCCTTGCTTGCAGGGCCATTATAGCAGGCCCTGCATCTGTGTCAACCATTATTCTGCTACCACGAATCCCGTGGTATCACGTCGAGCACGCCGTCCCTTGGGTTTGAGAGCGAGGATCACGTTCTTGGGATCTAGGAAGCGCAGGTCGTCCTCGTCTGCGTTGATCACCGGCAGCCCAAGGTAGGTCTCGGGAAACTCACCGCCAAACACCACCGCCACGTTCATGCCCGCTGCAATGGCTTTGGCCACGTCGCGATCGTTGCCATCAGCCTTGCTGAAGGTGAGGTGGTAGTTGGAGTATTGTGCAACCTTTCGGTTTGGGATCTTGGTGTAGTCGTAGAACTGTATGCCGGGGAACAGCTCGAACACGTTCTGGTCCTTGACGCGGATGCGTTCCCAGGGAATGTCGCTAGTGCCGTTGAGGCGGAAGCATGGCGTGGCATCCTCGCGCTCAGCCTTGCGGATGCCGGCTTCGATGTCCAAGATCAGCTGGCTCATGAACAGCTCGCGATCCTCAAAATATAACCGTGTCTTGCGAAGCCGACCTGTCTGCACCTTTTTCATCTGCCCGCGACCTGCGTAGTTCAAGCAGGCAGCGGTGCAACCCAGTGTTCGCTTGGGACACACTTCGTTGCCCGAGCTGTCAGCCGGAGCAAGATGCAAGATGCAGGTCATGTAGCCTCGACCCGTGCCCTTGAGGATCTTGTAATTGTTCGTCGTCAACAGGTTCATATCTGCATCTCCGTCGCTGCCGTTCACAAGGTTAACATAGCATGCCGGCTGTATGTCGTCAACCGTTTGTTGCTAGATTGCCCACGCTGTTGTCCTAGCTGGACATTCCCGCCAGCTGTGCCGCGTGCAAAGTTTCAGCGTCATGCTGGGCCACCAGCAGAGCGATCTGAACGGTGGGATAACAGCGATAGTCAGGGCCATCGTTGCCATCACGCAGGATCAAACCACCGTCGCGGGTCCTGTAGACGTCGCAGCGCAGAGTCCGCCCTACAAAGGTGCAGCAGTCGATATTGGTGCAGTCATGGACGAACTTGGGACCCGTCATCGTGTGCCTCCTTGCTTGCAGGGCAATTATAACAGACCCTGCCCGCGTGTCAACCTGGTTGTCAGTCCTGCGGCAGCTCCGCCATGAGGATCTCGTTGAGCCGGTCCTCGGCCACGCTGTTGGCCTCGTTGACGGCGAACCAAACCTCGTCAGCTTCATCGGGTTTGACCTCGGTGGTCTCCATGAGATACATGGCCTCACCCAGGTGCTCGAGGATCTTCTTCAGCAGCTCTTTGCGGTCCATTCTGCTTGTTCCTTGCCTGCAGGGCCATTATAGCAGGCCCTGTGGATGCGTCAACCAATTCAGCAATATGAGTCGAAGTATTCCCACTCTTGTGCTTCGTCGGGCTGGCCATCATCTTCTTCGTCTTCTTCTTCCTCTTCATCGAAGAACCTGTTGGACCCGCACATGCCCTTGACCTCTTGCTCGCTCATATAATTGAGGGCAGCGGTGATCACGGTATCGCGATCGATCATGCCATCCTGGATGGCGTTGAGAAGCTTGACGGTGTATTCGCGCACGGCCATGTTATCTGCTCCTTGCCTGCAGGGCCATTATAGCAGGCCCTGCACCCGCGTCAACCAAAAAATGGTAGACCCACTGGGAATTGAACCCAGATCCCATGATTAAAGTCACGTGCTCTACCCATTGAGCTATGGGTCTGTTGTGTGGGTATTAGGTTTCGAACAGATCATGAGCTAGCTCAGACAGCTCACGTTCCAGCTGTTGTTCCACCGGCACCAGCCAACCACCGGTGTCACTGCAGCGTACCCTCCACGTGCCATTGATGAAGATGTAGTCATATTCCTCACCAAACTTTCTCCAGCTGTCAAGGTCATGCCAAGTTGTGGGCTCATGATCGAGCTGGCCATAAATGTCACGTCCGTAGAACCTGCAGACTCCTTCTTTGGGAGGATTGTCAACGTCGACGTGCTTGTCCCCAATCTCTGGTCCCAGACTGCTGATGGGACCCATGGAAATCAGCTCACGCACCCGCTGCTCGCTGTTGTAATGAGTGAGGAGGATGCGACCGTTGTGAGTGGCATGGCCATCCCAGTGGCAATAAACACTGTCGATTGAACCGTCGTCGTTCTGGATGGAGATGGTGCTACGGGTGGCCATGTTATCTGCTCCTTGCCTGCAGGGCCATTATAGCAGGCCCTGCACCCGTGTCAACCAGTGACTTTAGAAAATTTCAGCGCGGATCGCACGCTGACGCAGGCGCCATACGCGGTCAATCTTCCGCGCCCAGCGAACACTTTCGACCTTGCCCTTGATGCCATCCTCCAACAGCGCTGCTCGCAGCTGGTCGTCGCTGTAGGTCTCGTCAATCACGCTGTAGGAGCCAACACCCACCTTGTGGTCTGTCCGTATGGCGTCGATCCAAGCTGGCATGCCAATATTTCGTGTCACGATGTTGGACTCCCTGTTTGGTGCTGCCATTATAGCGGGTCCAACAGCGGTGTCAACCCCAAACACAGCCCCAACTGGGATTTTTCTCAGCAGCTGACAGGGTCGCACCAGCGGGATCGCAGGTGCTAGGCGGGTCTGCAGCTGGCTACAGCGCTGTCTGCTGCGGCCCTGCTACGCTGGCAGCGGCTGTCGCGGCCCCCCGCTGTGCGGTCGTCTGCGTCGCTGTTGCGATCCTGCAGCAGAACTGCCGCAGCACTGCTGGAGCAGTGCTGCGGCGGCTAGGGCAGTTTAGGCTCGACGCAGCATCACAGATTCTGCCATGCCCTGCCAGTCTCGATCACTTTTGACCAAGCTGCTGAGTTGGAGGATTGTGCGAATGCTCAGCGTGCGAATCCTGTTGACGTTGTTGGTCAACCACTTCATCATTGACGCGGCCTGTTCACGATCCAGGGCATTTTCAGCGAGGAACTCTGGTGAAAACACCACTTGCCCAATGCGCACTAGGATCTCACGACTGTTGTGGATGCCCAGATCGATATACAAACAACGGCTCAACAGTGCACGATAATGAGGAGTCATCTTCTTTTCTGCTTCGATCTCCGCAGTAAAGTCGATGTTGGTGATAAACAGCACCGAACCCTGGAACTCGAAACTACGCGGCACACCTTCGCCGTCCAAAATACGGCTTTCCTTGTTCCAGTGAACCTTGCGACTCTTGCCAGTGTCAAGCGCAGCTTTCAGTAGGTTCAGTGCGTCGAGATCACCAAAGATGCTGTCGCAGTCGTCAATCACCAGCACATTGCGGGCCTCACTGCATTCAAACAGCTGACGATAGAGTCCAATGGCACTCATAGCACCACGCACACTCTGATAGCGGATGAGGCCGCGATCCTCAGCTTGAACCAGGGCAGTTTCCAGCGTATAGGTCTTGCCACAGCCAGCAGCACCACTGACAATTGCCGAACGGATGTGCCCTGCAATCACGCCCTGTGCCACCTTGTTCAGCACAAAAAACGTCTTGCGAATGCGAGCATCGATGTCCGACATGGCTTCATCAACCAAACCCACTGCTGCCTGCTTGCTCATATCTCTGCTTCCCTGTAGGTAGAGTGTCAGTGGTTTCAACACCACATTTGAAGTTTAACAGCTGACCAGCTGAGCGTCAACCTGATAATGACCGGTTCATGCGCTCCAGTAGGTTTCACTGGCCGGGCTGCAGCAGCTGGGAATGTCATAGCGTTCTTGGAACTGCTGGCCCGACATGATGTTGACACGAGTCACCATGGTCTCGCGAATGACCATGCGATAGCCCAGAACAGTGGGATACAGTGTCTGCAGCTCCTGTCTCTCACGCTGCATTGCGTCCATATCTGGGAGATCGTAGTCATACTTGCCGCAGAGTCGTTGTCCAGCTTTGGTGCGACGATCCAGCTTGTAGATTTCCATGGTGTAGAGCATGTGAGTCAGACTCTCTGTTGTCTTGGACATACTAGCAGGTTTCTGCAGTCAGTCAACCAATTCCACACGGAGATCTGACCATGTCAGCAGAAACAGCGTGTGATCTTCCACAAACTGAAAACTCCAGCGGTTAACATACAGATCAAATTGACCAGGCGGCGGGCGATATTGTGGTTTGATGATCCTCTGGCCACAATAGTGCCAGTTCCAAGTGGCACCACAAGACCAGGGCCACTGTTGCTGGCACCATTTGACCACTGCGGGGTCATGCACGAGATAACTTTGATATGGCAACAGGGCCATGATCAACAGGTTCCTTCACAGAGAATCACAGCTGGACACCGCAGCAGGCCGATATTAGTCAATCGTCACTAGATCATGTGCGAAAACCATGGCCACGACCAGTGCAAACCACAGCAGAGCCATGACCAACTCTTTCAGCAGCTGAAAAAGCCAGGGTTGATGCTGATGATTCATCACAGTGATCCACCTCTGCTCAAGTCTTATGCCAAACAGTAACGGTATCAGTATCTGAAGATATTACTGACTCTCCCAGCAGCAGTTTCACAGACACGCTGACTTCGTCGCAGTCATCATAGTTGATACTGCCAACGGTCACAGCGATACTGAGATTTTCACGCAAGAAGGCAATCATTTCTTCGCGGGTCATGCCACGCTCCAACCATAATGATCCTGAGTCACAACAGTTTCATTCCCGTCATATTCTTCAATGCGATACAGCGTTCCAGATGCCAGTTCATGAAAGCGGAGTTCTGCGCAACTGGCATTGGCATCTTCACCAAGTTCTTCAATAACCTGGATCAGCGCAGGATCAGTTCGGGAAATATCACAGCCATCAAAGTATTTTGGAACATCCATGTTCTTCAGTTGACAATAGCGTGCAATTGCCTTGGTGCTGAGGCCAAATCCACCATAGCAAGCATTGTAAACAATCTTGGTCATTGTCTGTGCCTTTCACATTCTACTGCTGCAACATAGCAGATGACAGCACTGCTGTCAACAGGTTTGGGTTTAGAGCAGCGGGTATTTTTGTTCGCGTTTCACGGTCCAATTGTCGCAGACCACAGCAAATTTCACAGCAATGGGAATCAAAACAATGATCACAGCCCCAACAAGCAGATCATGCATGGTGTTATACCCCTGAAGTTAGAAGAACCCTGTGAGAGGATTATGCAGCCCTCTTTTCATTCGCTGCCTCCAACAGCTGGCCAGCATAGATCTCAATGCGCATCTTGCCGTCTTTCTGAAAATGCCTCCAATACTGAATCTGCCGATCAGAAAGCCGACCATACTTCAAGTGAAGTACTGGTGGTCTAAAGACCCACAGCTTCCTGCTTCATTCCAGTTCTGGTTTATACCCACGATTTTACTCAGGAGTCAGTTCCGGTCCACAGGCGAATTTTTTACAGACCCGACACTTCCTGCCGGGTCTTTGCGGAGTTTCCTCCCAGGTATCCTGAGATCTCTCTCTTGCTACACCACTAATTTATTTATACCAGATGTGAACATTTCTGTCAATATTTCTTCAATTATTTTGGCGAATCGCCGCTATCCATCCGCGCAGCAAGCTGTCGCGGTTTTCCGCTCGACGCAGCTAACGCTGCTGATAAAACTCAGCCATGGAAGTGCCCATTTTGGCATGACAAGGACGAAAACCTCGACCATTTGAATGTCGAGTGCACTCATCATTTTTCTCATCTTGAGTCTGCCGTTCGTTAAGAGCTACCAGAGCCCGGGCCACGGCCCGATCGTTTGAACGCAGCAGGCGGCGGATGGATTCAACCGAGTGAGCCATTGTGCCATCT
>Ga0209085_1000365_pt1 | contig 33678 bp, 27 predicted proteins | sample C_131016_EF_Meta_FD_187310 | JGI IMG/M metagenome (GOLD analysis project Ga0209085, IMG submission 187310) | Freshwater microbial communities from Lake Croche, Canada to study carbon cycling - C_131016_EF_MetaG (SPAdes) (version 2) | ecosystem: Environmental > Aquatic > Freshwater > Lake...
AGAGTGTCGTTGCCCTCGCCACCGACAAGTGTGTCGCCTAAAACGCCGCCGAGGAGGTAATCATTGCCGCCGAGTCCAGAAAGCGAGTTGCCGAAATTACCACCAGTGACGGTGTTGTCGGAGTTGTTACCCGTTAGGTTCGTCTTGGAAGTTCCAAGCGGGTTGTAGGTGAGGATTTCAACATTGGAGCCGGCTCCAAGGGCAAAAGTGGCGGCCTTTGTGAGAACGGTATCGAGACCACTGCCAGTCTCCGTGCCTTCGACAATCGTCTCGGCGGCGGAGTTGACGATGTAGTAGTCGTCGCCCGTGCCTCCGATGAGGATATTGGCCCCAGTGCCGCCGTCGAGGGTGTCATCTCCAGCGCCGCCTTCTAAGCGATCTGCTCCGGTTCCTTTGGAAGTGAGGCTATTGTCGGCATTACTACCTTTGAGGGTGGCAGCTGCGTTGTTGTCTTTGTAGAGCAGATGCTCGATACCCTCGATGCTCGATGTGTCGCCAATATTAAAGGAAACGGTAGTTTCGACAGTATCTGTGCCGCCGGAGTCGCGGATCACATCGAGAGTGGAATCGACAATGTAGCGGTCGTTGCCCTCGCCACCTTGCAACAAATCGCCCACGCCGTCGGCTGTGCCGCCATTGAGGATGTCATTTCCCGCGCCAGCGGTGAGCGTGTCCGAACCGCCGCCGCCGTCGAGTTGGTTGTTACCTTTGTTGCCAGTGATCAGATTTGCAGTGGCGTTTCCCGTGCCATTGATGTTGGCATCGGCCACAGCCAGCGAAGCATTGAGCGTGAGATTTTCAACATTCGCCCCCAAAGTCAAGGAAACGGAGGAGATGACGAGATCGATGCCCTCGTTGCTGTTTTCCTGAATGATATCCGTTGCGGTATCGACGACATAGGTATCGTTGCCTATCCCACCAGACATGATGTCTGAACCCGCGCCACCATCGAGCGAGTCATTGCCGACCTTGCCTTCAAGGGTGTCATTGCCGGCCTTGCCAATAATCGTATCGTTTCCGGAACCTCCAAAGAGATAGTCATCGTTGTCGGTGCCGAGCGTGCTGACCGACTCGCTTCCACCTCCGCTTCCGCCAGGTGCGCCGGTATAAATAATATTTTCTATGTTGGCGTAGGTGAGAAGAGTGATCGAACGATCAGAAGTGATGATCGTGTCCGTGCCGCCTCCTACGGCTTCGATGACCAATTCGGAAGCGCTCCCCACGTAGTAGGTGTCGTTTCCCGCGCCGCCGCTCATGCTGTCGATACCAAGACCGCCATCAAGCAGGTCTTCGCCATCTCCACCGTCGAGCAAATCCGAACCCTCTCCACCAAAGAGAGTGTCATTTCCCGCTCCGCCTTGCAGGGTATCTGCACCGCCGCCGCCATCGAGGACATTATTCCCAGAGTTTCCGGTGATGACATTGGCTCGGGCGTTTCCCGTGCCATTGATATTGGAGGCACCTGAGAGGAGGAGATTTTCGATCGGGGAAAGATTCTCAAGTGAAAAAGTGACCGAGGACTCAACTAAATCCGTGCCACCGTAAGAGTCATTGATCGTAACATTTTGATCAAAAATAACAAATGTATCATTACCTGGAGAACCCACGAGCGTATCTCCAGCAAGCTTTTGCTCGATGCGGAGATTCCCCGACTGGCTCGGTGGCAGAATGACAGAGCCGCCACTCACTAAGGGGCTTGATGAGGTGAGAGGCACATTACTGGGCGAGGGCTGTGGTGTTCCGCCACCTCCACCGCCACCACTGGTTCCCTCACCCGCGCCATAGGTGAACTGGGATTTTTTCTTACCTCGACCACTCCGACCACCCGATTTATTAGATTTACGGGCGGCCTCGACGAGGATTTCGCGGCCTTCGAGGACAACGGGAGCGAGCGAGTCGTCTTCGGAAGCGGCTTCCAGCGGGAGTCCAAGGACGAGAGCGGCGAAGCAGGAGCCTTCTTCGCCGGGTGTTTCTTCGGAGCAAAGTTCTTGATCAAGGAAGTGGCCGATCTCTTCGATGAGCACAGCGGAAAGATTTTCACGAGGGCAGTCTGCTGAAAGATAAATCTCGCGGGTGTCCCGGCTGTAACCGCCCCAGAGGCCGGGCATGTCGGCGGCGGGAAGTGTGTGGATGGCAGGAAGGAAGGAAAAGTCGGCCCGACGGAAGGTGGCGAGATGTTTGAATGCGGTTGCCCAATCTAAGCGAGGGCCAAAGATACTCTCCAGATCGGCTTCTGCAGAGGGTTTGGCGGCCCAGAGGGAGAGAGGTTGCAGAATATTTTTTAGCTCAGCAAGGAGCATGGCCTCGGGGAAGTTGGGGACAGACATGGTTCGTTAGATTGTTGTATCGGAAAAATGTTCAAAAAGGAAAGGAAGAAATGGGATTTTTTGGCAAAATGAGGAGCAGCAAAATTATTAAAACAGGTCAATAAGAGCATCCTTCGTGCCAAGCGCAGTGACTCCTGTAGCGGCGTCTCTATGAGCGCCGGGGAGAGGGGGCTGCAAAATCATGGACAGCAAAATCATTTTTTGGAGGAAAGCTGGTGGTTTGGGAATTTTCCAAATTCTGTAAATTCTGTCCAAGAACATCACGCGTTTGGGCGCGGAGGGGGAGGCTCACGCGGAGTCGCGGAGACACGGAGGGGCTATATAAACCACGAATTTTTCGAATCAACACGAATAATATCGGCAATGAAATCCTCCGGCGAAGCCGCACACAATTTGTGCAAAGTATTTTCCAAGAGCAATATTATGGATTCACGAGCTCCTCCGCCGAGAGGCTCCAATCCTTGGAGATGTGGAATTTTACTTTGCGGGCAAGCGTGCCGAGTTTCCGCTTCCCTGCTGGACGCGGAGGAGGAGAAAACAAAGCAACCGGCTTTCTGCTTCGCCCATAGGTGATGCAAACAGATCCTCGACGGGAGACGAGCTTCCAGGCTTCCGAAAACCGTGATTTAAATTCCCATACAGGAAGTTGAAGAGTTTTCATATTCGGAACCAAAGCCCCTGCCGAGAAACTTATCAAATTGTCATGATGCGAACGGCGCTCACGGGGGCGATCAACTCGAGAATGACATCAATTACCCCTGAAATCACGAACCTGTAAGATATTTGTATTGCAACACATTCTGTAATAATTTTGCTATCAATGATTTTCCCATTCCTTCTCGGCGCTCATAGAGACGCCGCTACAGGAGCCGGTCGGGTGATTTTATTCGAACAGGGAGCGGATTTTTTTTCTGAGGAGATATCCTGCGCAGATGAGGACAATCGCAAACATGCTCCAAGAGACAAAATCCGGCTGGGGGATTTTGCCAATGGAGATAGGGAACTCGACAAATCCCTCACGCTCCTCGCCTGCGACTTTCGAGATGATGCCGATGGCGTGGTAGCCGGGGGGCAGACCGGGAACCCTCCCCTGCCAGCGTCCATCGGGAAGTTTGGTGATGTTCGCTTTTTTGGAGTCAATCGGAACCCAAAGGATTTTTGGAACGGAAGTCGGAACCGATGTGGGAAGCGGGATAGTTTTTTCAAAAGGATTTTTGTCAAGGAGATTTTTGCGCCTCACTTCAGGTCTGACTATGAAAAACTCGACTGGTTCAGGGCCCGAGTATTGCCAGCTCAAAATGGCCGTGCAGGAGCTCCAATGCGGTTCGAGTTGGTAGGAGATGTCACTTGCTAAAAGTTTGAGAGTGGAAGGGTCACAAATTGTTGGCCCATCAGGGGGGTGATCACCAGTTATAGGCGGTGGCAGCGGGGGGGGAGGTGGCGGAGGCAATTGGACATTGGCTTCCCACGAGGTTTTCACGGGCGGAAGGCCATCGGTCTCGGCGACCAGTGAGACTTCGAACTGGCCCGGCGTGTCGGGGAATTTCCAGGTGGCGTTGACGGTCGAAGTTTGACCTGGAGCAATGGTGAGAGTGGCAGGTTGATCAGGAGCGAGGGCGATCCCCTCGCCCTCGAACCGGAGAACCGCATTGGCAGTGGCGCTGCCGGTGTTGAGGAGTTTTGCACTAAAAGTTTCGATACGGGCCGGAGATTTTGTGCCGATTTGTTTTTCCCCCTCGATCACCCACTCGAGGCGCGAGGGCGATGGCGGCAAACTGACAAGGATGTCGTGGGTGGCGGCCTTGTCGCTGATTGTGACCAAGACACTCTTTTCGGCAAAGGAACGGGAGGGGAGCTGTAGCAGCAGCTCGCCAGTGGAGTCGGGCGGGAGTGTGAAGGCATGAGGCGCCTCCAGCGGTAGTGGACAATGAATGAGGAGCGAGAGCGGCTCAGCGGTGCGGTTCTTAACGGGGATGCACAGTTGACTGGCTCCGACGCGCTCTTCAAATGCCGCTTTATCCGGCGCTTCGAAACGGCTCTCTCCTACCCCTTCAAGAATGATCTCGGGAAGAGGTTTAGTGCCCGAGTCGAAGACGAGGCTACCGCGTTGCGTGTCGGTGGAGAGGGGTGCGAAGGTGACAAGGATTTTTTTTCTCGCGCCTTCGGAAAGTGAGATTTCGCCTGGGCTGGCGAGGCTCCAAGGCGCGCTGACTTTCAACTGGCCTCGCAGGAGACCGACGCCGGCATTTTTAATGAGGACGGCTTTGGTGGAATTCTTGCCAAGAAAAACAGAACCAAAATCAAGAGCGGAAACATCGGCCTCGAAGCGCGGTGGAGGCTCCTCGATGAGGATCGTGGCCTTGGCGTAGCCCCAGGCTTTTTGAGGGCCGGATTGGGCTTTGAATCGGAAGGAATCTGAGGAGGAAATTTTTTTCCCATTGTGAGTATAGAAGTAGGAAACAGAGGATTTCGAAATTCTCTGCTGGGCGGAGAGCGATCCTGCACGAGGGCCAGATTCAGTGATGGTTTTGAATTCCACATCATAGCCCTGCGGGGAGATCGCACGGAGGCGCACCTCGCAGGTTCCTCCGCGAAGAACCTTCACTGTGGTGTCATAGACGACAGTGGGATCGACCGGCGGGGTGGCATTTTTTTTGGGGGCAGCAACAAGAAGCTGGGGAAGACAGAGGAGGAGGCAAATAATCCAGAGGCTCATTTTCCTGTAGCGGCGCTCTGTGAGCGCTGGGGACGCTCGGCGGTCATAGACCGCCGCTACAGAGAAACGGGCCATCGTCGTTGGACGGTCACAGACCGCCCTGTAGCGACGCTCTGTGAGCGTCGGCTCGTTTGTCCTTCGGCGGTCATAGACCGCCGCTACAGGTTTCGCCATCATTTGCGATACTCCAAATCCTGAATTTCGCCTGCGAATGGCCAATCTTCCGCGCTTTCGACCAACCCTGCGCGCACGGGGTTCTCGCGCACATAGTCCCACTTTTGCGAATAGGATTCTCCGCTGCGGAGAAGGTGATCAAAGAAACCCTTCTGCCAATGCGGAGCATCACATCCAAGCGAGCGCAGAGTTTTCGACAGCGTGTTCTTCAGGGATTTTATCCAGTTGGAGAGTGAAATTTCACCGACACTCACAAACAGGTGCAGGTGATCCGGCATGAGCACATAGCGCCCTACCCATGCACCGTGCTGCGGCGAATTCACACAAAATGTCCGAAACGCCTCATGCACCGGCTCGCAGTCGAGAATGGCCCGGCAGTCCAATGTGCAAGTGGTGATGAAATAAATTGGCAAGTCAGCGAAGACACGATCCAAGCGCCGAAGACGCGGTTTCTGTAGCAACTGCTCTGTAGCGGCGTCTCTATGAGCGCCGGTTTCGTTTTCCATTCGGCGGTCATAGACCGCCGCTACAATGGGAGCGAATTCGTTTTTCTCCGGCGGTCGCAGACCACCGCTACAACGGACTGGTTTGTGCTGCGGCGTCTCTGTGACCGTCGGGGACGCTCGGCGGTCGTAGACCGCCGCTACAGGAGGGGGCGTTTTTAGATTGCGAGACCTCACTTGGGGGCGGGTTCGACAGTGCCGTTTTGACGGACGAGAAGAACTCCACAACCATGAGCATCACCGATTTCGATGAACCACGGCATTTGAGGCCAAGTATTCGCCTTATTTGGCTCTTCGGAAAATGGTGTTGGAAGATAATGTATCAATGGCCGTTGCTTATCCGGAAGTTTGCGAAACATGCGGAGTAATGTAGGACACTGCCAACTTTTTTGCGTGAGACCCAAATTTTTTTTTGTTTGATCCAACCACCACTGCTGCTCCGCAAGAGATCCAATAGTAATGGAATCGGGGATTTGCGGCCAACCTGTCATTGCGTAATCTGAAAAAGCTATCCGAAGGTTTCTCAGATTATTTTCGCAAACGACACGCTCGGCGCGGGGGGAAATGCTTTCTATCGCAGGGTAAATCATGGCCCCGAGTATCAAAACGATGGAAATAGCCGCGAGCATCTCAAGAATCGTCATTCCCTTCGAATGCACAGAAAAAGAAGGCCGAAGCTCAGAACTTAATCGGCAATTTTTTAGAGGACTCAAAAGGAAAGGGGCTTTTTCGAATTGTGGCTACTTTCGAGCTTATTGATCAAATTGAACGCCGCTATGTTAAAAGCAAACCATTATTATCAAAAAGATTAAGGAGCGGGGGTAGGAGTAGGCGTTGGAGTAGGCGTTGGAGTAGGCGTGGCTGTAGGAGTGGTTACAGGCAGCCCGAGATACTTATTGAAAGAAGGCGGAACGATTGTGGCTGTAGCAAATGTGGAAATGTCGTTTGAAACCCTTACTCCTGTGACATTTATTTTTTTGAAGTATTTATTGTATCCTGTCCTGTTCGAGTAAGTAGGATTAGACAGAGATCCACTTGTTGCGAGGGTCTGGTCATTACCTTGTAAGAGAGGTATATCAGTATCAAAATTAAAAAAATTGAGGTTCACCTGACCGTCGCCCTTGAATGTTTGATTAGGGAAATCGTTTGAAACCTGACAGATAGCAGCGCCATCAATGTAGAAGGCATCGAAATATTTCACATTTATAGAGTTTTCAGTTCCTGCAATTTTTGTTTGAAACTTTTCTTCACCTTGACCGGGAAAAGATCCTTGAAACATGACAGTCATTTCCTCGGAAGCCGGATCATAAATTCCGTTGGAGTTGCCACGGTATGTCTGGCCCTCGTTGTAGATAACCGAAACGCCTGTTGACCCAATGCCGCCTGTATTGGAGATGGCGCTGGCTTTGAGTTGACTCACAGAGTGGTAATAATCATTCCCATCTGAGAATACCGAACTCCCAGCATTATTAGTTGTGCTAAACTGGGCGGTGCCGACAAGGTTTTTGCCTCGGATAACAGCCGAGAAAGTTCCAGTGTTTGGAAAATAGCTGCCGTTGCTGGAAGGCCCCCCGACTGGGCCTCCGAAGGCATGGGCTTCAGGAGCGGAAGTGAACTGGAGCAACGCGACGAGCGAGGCGATGAGCAGAGGAGTGAGTGTGGAGGTTTTTTTCATGGTTGGGTGGTTGGGATTTGTTGATTGTTAATGAAATGAGGGTTGGGAAGTCAAAAGGAAATTGGCGATGGATGAATTTAGCGCCTCAGCGGACTTCCTTCATTTTGTCAATGGGGCCGAGGAGGCTGTCCAAGAAAATATTGATGACATGGCGCTTGCGGACCTTGATGTTGACGCCCACGGACATGCCGGACTGGAGGGGGATTTCCTTGTTGCGGACGACGAGGGATTGTTTGGAGAGCGAGACTTTTGCGGGGAAGCTGTAGAATTTTTTGACCTCGTTGGGCGGGAGGACATCGGAGCCGACATAGTAGATCTCGCCGACAATATAACCGAATTCGCGCTTGGGGAAAGTATCCACCTCGACCTCGCAAGGTAGGCCAACACGAATGAAGCCGATGTCGCGGTTTGTGATATCCACCTTGGCGATCAACTCTCCGCTGGGAACGATGCGCAGCACGGGGTCCTTGGCGGCGACCACTGTGCCGGGCTTGGTGGCGACCATTTCAAAAACGATGCCGTCCGAGAGGGACTTGATTTCATGGCGGGTGAGGGTTTCGCGCGCGGCAGCCAGTTGGCTTTCAGCTTGCGAGATGCGCTGCATATTTTCGAGCCGGACCTTTGTGAGATTGGCATCGATTTCGGCAATGCGTTTGCCGTTTTCTTGAATGCGGTTGTTGGTCTCCGTCTTAAAAACGGTAGGTATGTTCTGGGTTTGCGCCTCGAGGTTTTTAACCTGGGCGGTGGCATTGAGCCACTCGGATTGGCGGGCGAGGTAATCAACGCGGGAGAGGTTGCCATCTTGGTTCAGCTTGGTGAAGGCTTCGAAAGCGAGTTTTTTATTTTGCTCGATTTTCCGCAACTCCTCGAGTTGCTCGCGGGAGCGGAGGTATTGCTCGGAGAGACTGGTTAGCTCGTTGGCAAAATACTTGAGGTTGTCTGAATCCGCTTCCAGCGTGAGTTCACGGGCGAATTCGCCTTCTACGAGACCCTTCATAGCGGAGAGTTGAGCCGCCACGGGATCGGCAGCTTCGGCTTGAGCTGGAGATAAATCGGATGCGAGGATGGCGGCGTGGAGTTTGCCGGTCTCATCGCGCAGGCGGCGCAGAAGTTTGTTCTGGGCTTGGAGCGCTGTGCGGTTTTTCGCGAGATCGGCGATTTCCCTCGGGACGCTCTCTGGAGCGGACTCGGAGGCCACAGCCTCGCTGAAGAGGCCCTCATAAAACTTCCGCTCCATCTGCATCGAGGCCAGGCGCTCTTCGAGGGACTTCAACTCGGCGGCAGCGACCTTGGAATCCAAGAGAACAAGGGTCTGTCCAGCCTTGACCGAGTCACCTTCACGCACCTTCGATTCCTCGACGACGCCGGCAACGGGAGCTTGCACGTCCCGCACCGAGCCTCGTGGCTCGAGTTTGCCAGTTGCGTGGACGACCTCGTCGATCGGAGCCAGGCAGGCCCAGATGACAGCTGCAATGAATGTGCCGATGATGGTCCACATGATAGACCTCGACCAAAAATGCGTTTGCCGCAGAACCATCGTATCGGAGTCGGGGCGCAGCACATGGCGCAATGCAGGCACAGCCTCGATCAGCCGCGCAAAGAGCTTGCCGCCCTTTTCCATGAATTTGTTTGTTTTCGATTTCATTCGTCCGTGCGCCCTCCGGTGTAGAGCGATTGGTAGTGGCCTTTGAGTTTCATCAAATCGTCATGGCGGCCGCGCTCGATGAGAATGCCGCGATCAAAAACGAAAATGATGTCGGCGTGCTGCACTGAGCGCACACGGTGGGTGACGAAAAAGACGGTTTTGCCTTGGAATTCCTTGGCAAGATTGCGGCAGACGAGATTTTCCGAGACGGAGTCCAGCGCGCTGGTGGCCTCGTCAAGTATCAACAGGCGAGGCCGCTGCAGCACAGTGCGGGCGATGGCGATGCGCTGGCGCTGGCCACCTGAGAGAGCACGTCCCTGCTCACCGACCTGTGTATTGTAGCCCTGCGGGAGACTCATAATGAAATCGTGGGCTCCGGCAACCCGCGCGGCGCGCATGATATCATCGGGAGAGGCATCGGGATCACCGATGGCGATATTTGAGAAGACCGAGGAATTGAAGAGCAGACTATCTTGAAGAACCGTTCCGATCTGCCGCCGCAGGGAGTAAAGCTCGACCTTTGCGATCTCGTAGTCATCGACCAGAATCCGGCCCGCGTCGGGATTATAGAGGCGAGGGATAAGTTTGAGGACGGTGGATTTTCCAGATCCGCTCTTACCGACAACGCCAACGAATGAACCCGCCGGTATCTCGAAGGAAACATTTCGCAACTGCGGTTGTTGGCCCGGAATGTAAGCAAAGGTGATGCTGTCGAACTCCACTTTGCCGGTAATGGCAGGCATGGGGATATTGTTTGCCTCATCGGATTTCTGCTCCTGCGGGCTGTCAATGACATCTGCGAGTCGTTCGACCGAGAGGGCGACCTCTTGGAAGTTCTGCCAACTCTGCGCGAGGCGCATGAGCGGTGTGGTGACATAGCCGGCGATGATGCGGAAGGCGATGAGCTGACCGAGCGTGAGATCGCCCTTGATCACAAGAACCGCTCCATACCAGAGGACCGAAAGGTCACCCAAGCGGTTGAGCAATGTGGTCGCTGAGTTCATCGCCGTGGCGGTGAGGACGGCATGAAAGCCCGCGCTGACAAAGCCAGCATAGCGTTTTTGCCACTCCCAGCGCGAGGGTTGTTCGATGTTGCCGGCCTTGAGCGTTTGGACGCCGGTGAGTGTTTCGATAAGGTGGGATTGGGATTTGGCACCTTCTTCGGAGCGGCGGCGGATTTGCGCCTGCAGGATGGGTGCTCCCAGAAGCGTGACGCCTGTCATGAATGGCACCACCAGCAAAGCCACAATCGCCAGCTTCACATCGTAGAAAAACATGATGCACATGTAGACCACGGAAAAAATAGCATCGAGGCCGACGGTCAGCGCGGTGCCGGTTAGGAATTCGCGAATATTCTCGAGTTCGTGCAGGCGGGAAGAAACCTCACCCACGGGACGGCGCTGAAAATAGCCGAGCGTGAGTTTGTAGAGGTGGTCCATGATCCGCGAACCGACAGCGAGGTCAATCCGGTTCGAGGTATCGACAAACAAATAAGTCCGAACTGCCGTGAGTGCGACCGTGGCAATGGCGATCAAAACAAAAAGCACACCGAGGACATTGAGGGTATCGATGGAATTTTGGACCAGAACCTTGTCGATGATCACCTGTGTGAGCAACGGATTCGCCAATCCGAGTAACTGGATGAAGAAAGATGCGACAAAGACCTCGATCAACACCCGCTTGTGCTTGCGAATGGCAGGCAGGAACCATTTGAAACCGAATTTCCCCTTCTCCTCCTTCGGAAGCGGCCGTAGCAAGAGCAACTCGACCTCCGCCGGAAGACGCGACAGGAAATCATCCACTGACAAACGCTGCAACCCAGTCCGAGGATCAGCAAGAACGACGCCTTTGGCACCGGTTTGAAAAAGCACAGAGACCATGCCGTCGAGCATAAGCAGTGCCGGAGTCTCCACGCGGCCCAGATTCGCGGACGGGAGCTTGACGAGCTGCGCGGCGAAGCCGGACATGCTGGCGATGTTGCCGCATGTATGCAGCGAAGGCTTGCGGTCGGCAGGAACCTCGTTCGACAAAACCCGACGCGCGGCCTCCTTCGGAAATTCCTTTTCAAAAAACTTCGCCAACATCCCGAAGCAGGCGATCACCTCTTCGAGCGGTCCGTTCTGCGTGGTAAGCACGGGATAATCGATCAGCGGGTCCAGCAAAGACTCGGCGGGCGGCAATGCAGGCCGCGCGGGGACGCCAGCCTCCGTAGGAACATCTGGAATCTCGCTGCGTTCCAGAACCTCGGTGGGTATCCCGATACGGCGAAGCAGCCCGTCAGCAGTCGTCCACCGCGTTCCGCGACCAGCCACCTCCGCAATCCAAAAGGTGAAACCATCGCGGTCATCCGCATTTCCAATCTCCAGCACAGCCTCGGGCAGAGCCGCACGCACGAGATCCGGCACTTTAGAAATATCCAGAGCGCACCGGGCAAAATCCATCGAAAGAAGGTTGAACAACTCGGCGGGGGTGACAGTGGATTCCACGCTCTTTTGAAGTTCCGGCACCTCGCTGAGGAGTTCGCGGAAGCGGGCGGTCTCGACCATCAGGCACACACAATCCACCGCTGCGGTGGCGGCCTCGACAGCCGCTCCGGAAATAAAAGTAGCCAGACCTGCAATACCACCAGGCCCGAGCGTTTGGAGCAGCTCCGGATGTGGGTCTCCCACCCGAACGCCCAGCAAGCGAACGCGGCCCTCGAGGACAATAAAAACATGCCCGCTCAATTTTGCGGGAGTAATGAGCACCTGCCCGATCGTGGCACGGGCCAGCCGACCAGCGGAAGCGAGGCGCGCGAGCCACTCGCGCGGAGCCTTGCAAAGGGGGCCCTCTCCTGCAGCTATGCGGTCGGCTACTTGGCCGGAGGTTGTATCAAGCGATTGGTCGGCCATGGGTGCGTTCCTCCAGCCATTGATGGCAGAGCTCCTCGATCATTTGGGATTTCATTTGTTCATCGAATTCGGCAGGCAAATGGTGGTCCACCCTTGCCACAAGAAACCACTCCGCGACGGCGAAGGGCTTCAGCAGTTCGCCAGCGCGCGCTGGTTTGAGCACACCTGCCAATGCGGGATGCATCGCTCCGAGTGCGACGGGACCGACAATGCCGGCCGTGTAAACCTCATTCCCACTCGCATAGGTGGGCGCGAGATCGGCAAAAGTGGCCTCGCCCTCCTTGATGCGGAACCACAGTTCGCGAGCCAGCCCGGCCTCTTTGACGCGCAGCAGAGAATAAACAACGCGATCCAACGCGGGCTTGCGGCGCTCGAAGTGTTCCTCCGCCTGTTGCTCGAAAAGATTTTTTTTCCAGAGCGAAATCCGGCACTCGCGTTCGATAGCCGATTTCAAGCGCTCCGGTGGGCATCCCATGTAGTCCTGCGGCACCGGGAGCGAGGTCGCTGGATCGACTTGGAATTTTTTGCAAAATCCCTGCCAGGCGGACTCCACCTCCTCAGGTTCGGGAGCAAAGCCCGCACTCGCCTCGTCCAGCAGGCGAGCTCGCAGGAGGGCCTTCCAGAGTCTGTAGGAGCCAAGCTCTACAGCATCAATCTTTGTTCCGTCCGTTCTGTCCATGTCTTCTTTCAAAGTAAGATGATCACACTATGCCTTGTTCAAGAGGTCTTCAATGCCTCGCCAAGGTAGCGGTTGTGCAGATGCTGGAGTTCAAAAAAACCGGCATGCAGCGCTGCGGGTTTGTGAATACGAAAATTTTTCATGATGCCCAGCGAAGCGGCACTCTCGAGCGGACCAGCAAAGCTGCAGTCCCCATCGCCGAAGGTCGGCGACTCCGCCCAACGCGCCATTTGCGCGGCGCTCAGAAAAAAACAGCCCGAGTGGGGATTTGACCAACGCTCGAAGGAAATTTCCTGCCCAAGAAATTCGGTGTTCAACATCCGCCGATCGTTGACATCCTGCCAACGCGCGGTGAAATCCGGTCGCACAGGTCCGTCGATGTAGAGCTTCTGCAGGGCTTCTTTGGACGAGATTTCATAGCGGTGCGGAAGCAACAAAACCTCATCACCGAAAATGCGATTGAACCACTCCAGCTTCCTCAAAAAAAACGAATCTTGAATGAGCAAGTCATCCTCGAGATAGCAGTAGAAATCGTATTTCCCCAAGTGCGCCTTGAGCACCTGCTGACACGCAAAACCGATCATCATGGGATCGGACTTCACCGGTTGATGATGAAACATGCCGCTCGGCACCGAGAGGCTGTTAACCAAATGAAAGTCGCCAACTGTGCAAACGGCGATATCCAGCGCATCCGCAGCCTGGCTGTTCACTTTCAAAAGCCGTCCATTCCCACGGCCCGGCACTGGCTCGTGGAGGCAATACAGAAATGCCTGACGCGGCCCGAGACTCTCATGTAGCCCAGCGATACTCCGCGAAAGCGCCTCCACCCGCCGCCCACTCTCCGAGCCAGTGGACCCATAAGCCCCACCACCCTTCGGATTGTGAAAATGCGGAATTGTGACAAGGATTTTCATACAAATTTAACCACAGAGGACACGGAGGACTCAGAGAATAGAAAAAATGAATCGCTCATGTTCAAAAATTGCTGTCCTCAATCTGCCCCTCTCTGTGACCTCTGTGGTCAATTCTACCTCCGGGCATTCATCAGGCCCGAGAGCCAGGCCAGTTTTTGGCGAAGGCAGGAGGTCATGTCGTATTTTGCAACAACGGTCTGACGGGCTTTTTCCCGCATCTGGTCGAACTCGCGCGGCTTCGCCAGCACGCGGTCGAGCGCGGCGGCAAGCTGGTCGGGCTTGAAAAAGTCCACCATGAGACCATTGATTCCATCCGTGATGACCTCCTGCACCGGCGGGGTATTCGAGCCCACTACCAGCGCGCCGCAGGACATAGCCTCCAGCATCGACCAGGAAAGCACAAAGGGCCGAGTCAGGTAGATGTGCGCCTTCGTGCATTGAAGGAGCTTTATATACTCACCGTAGGGTAGCGAACCCACAAAATGAGTGCGCGCTGGATCGAGCGGGAATTTTTCCATGTAGAGGTCTTTCCAAGTCTTTCCGTTTGGAGCCTGCTTTCCGTAGGCGACGCGGTTGTCACCTGCGATCACCACATGGGCATTCGGCCTGGCTTTTTGAAGCAAGTGAGCCGCCTCGATGAACTGCGGAAAGCCTCGATAAGGCTCCATGCCGCGCGTGGCGTAGGTCACGATTTCATCCACGCCTGAGAGATCGAGCTTGCCATTCGCCAGCACCAATTTTCCACCCGGATTCGGCTTGAAGAAATTCGTATCGATGCCCTCGTGCCCGATCACGAGATTCGAACGCAGATGCACCGGGAATTGCTCATACTGGAAACGCGTGGCGCAGACTCCGCCATCACAAGCCGCCAGATCCGCCAGAAGCGTCGCATTCTTCGTGCGAATCCGAGCCTCGTCATCTGCATTGATCGGATCCGCAGGGTCAAAATCGCAATCCGTCCCGTGAGCATGGTAGAACCATTCGAAATTCAGCCCCATCGACGTGCGCGGAAAAGCATCCTTTAGAAACAGCGTTGGCCCCCACCCCGCGTGACCAAAAATCAAATCCGGAACAAAGCCTTGGTTTTTAGCCTCCATACAAGCCATGTAAGCCGCTTGCCCATGCAGAATCGCCTGCTCATATCCCCTCAAATAATGATGAGTCTGCGGCGCTGGATCCCGCTTGGGCTTGTAGATAATTTTTTTGACGCCCGCAATCTCCCCATTGTCGGTATTGGTCAAGAAGCGAACCTCATTGTTAGGATTCGCCGCCAGCACCTGAGCGACAGAGCGGAGCTGGGACGGAAAATTAGGGTGAGTAAGAAGGAATCGCATGCGGTTTGTGGAATAAGAAAATTATTAAAAATTGTTCCGATGGAAAGACCCATTAGCTTCGAGCAGTTTCTTTTCTAAGACTACACTACCGACCTCGGGAAGTAGGATTTTGGCAAAATCAAGGCTTCCCGAAAACAGCGATTCAAACCATAACATTGAAAAGAAATAGGGCTCCAAGGCGTGAACCTTGGAACCCTATATTCTGACAATTGCCTTAGATAATGCTGAAGTTTGATCCTGTGAGGTTTGAACCAGATCCAGTGAATCCAGTCAATTCAGCAACAACTTTTGTCGTTCCAGCCACATACAATGTGCCTGTATCGGCAGCGTTATCGTAGTTGAAACGATAGGCTTGCAAGCCACCAATGCTGATATTCACTTGGTTAGCAATGGTTCCGTCTGCGGCAACCGTAACAGCTCCAGACTGGTCTGCGTCCCATAGTTGGAATCTATCCGTTCCCATGGCGAATCCAGTGATCAATGCTCTGTAGTTGACCGCAGGATTTGAGTCGAAGCCGTAGGCGTTGCCGGAGGCATCACCCAAGACAAAGATGTCGGTTCCAGCACCACCGGTAAGGGTGTCGCTAGAGACGTTAACAGTTGAGGTTCCCGTCCAGCCCTGTTGCCTGCTTCCACCGCTACCGCCGGTGAGAGTATCCGCACCGAGGCCACCCAGGAGGGTAACTGCGGAAGTCATGGCGGACGCATTCAGAATATCGTCGCCTGTTCCGCCGGTGACAGTTTCTATACCAGCTTCTGAAGCTTCAACGCCGAGAGCGATATCGTTGGCACCGTTGGCTGTTTGGAAGCTAGCGACCGAGAGCACATTAGTGAAGAAGCTATCTCCCACCGCAACTGTTTCATTTGAAAGAATGAGCACATCAACTCCATCAGCACCATTGAATAATGGACTGCTGTAGAATGTCTCATCCACAGTCAACGTGTCATTTCCATTGCCGCCGTAAACTTTAGCGATGCCTGCCGTAGCGGCTGTCCCCGCCAAAACTGCTGAACTACCTGTGCCGTCGGCGAAGGAGAGAGCCTCCACAGAAAGGACATCTGTGAAGTCGGCATCCACCACCGTCTGATTGTGCGCGGCGAGCGAGATCGTGTCGTTACCGTTGCCTCCTGACACCGTTGCCGCCAAGTTTAGCGCAGCCGCTGTTGAAAAGACGAACTTGTCTGTGCTACCGCCTCCAACCAAGGAGTCAACTCCACCGTTGCCTTGGAAATAGAGGCCTGTGGCGTTATAGGCTGCGTTCGAGGCGTCGATGGTGTCGTCTCCAACTCCGCCGAACACACTCACGATTCCAGCTTGTTGCGCTTCTGTTTCCAGAATCGCACTGCAGTTGCCTCCGGCAGTGAAGACCAATGCCTCCACCGTATCCACATCGTCGAAATTGGTATCGACTACAGAACCACCCGCATTAGCAATCGAGATCGTGTCGTTGCCAAGACCCCCAATAACAGTCGCTGCAGTGGCTAAATCGAGTGGCGTTGCGAAGATAAGCGTGTCCGTTCCGTCCCCACCAAGGATGTTGTCGGCTCCGCCGCGGCCGCTGATTACATCGTTGTCGTCTCCGCCAACAAGCGAGTCGGCCTGATCGCGTCCCAGCAGACTGTCGTCTCCGGCTCCGCCCAGCAATGTCACTGCTTGGTTGCCGTCGTAATCGACTCCGATGTTAAGCCAATCGGCATTAATACCGCCCACAATCGTGGCGATTCCTGCTGTGAGAGCTGTCGCCCCAGCCTCAACGATGTTCGCTCCGTCGGCCAGTTCCAGCACATTAATCGAGTCGAATCCGCCGAAGTCGGCATCTCCGATGTTTTGCGCGTTCGTTGTCAGGGCGACCGTGTCGTCACCCGTTCCACCAATCAGTGAGGTGAAGGTCGTCATTGTCGCAACCTGGAGGCTGTCATCGTTGGCTCCGCCCACAATCGTGGCGATGCCTGCCGTGAGCGCTGTCGCTCCGGCTTCAACGATGTTCGCTCCGTCGGCCAGTTCCAGCACGTTAATCGAGCTGAATCTACTGAAGTCAGCGTCCGAGATGTTTTGAGCGGTCGTTGTCAAAGCGACCGTGTCCGTGCCAAGTCCACCGATTAGCGAGGTGAAGCTCGTCATTGTTGCAACCTGGAGGCTGTCATCGTTGACTCCGCCCACAATCGTGGCGATGCCTGCCGTGACCGCTGTCGCTCCGGCGTCAACGATGTTCGCTCCGTCGGCCAGTTCCAGCACATTAATCGAGTCGAATCCGCCGAAGTCGGCGTCCCCAATATTTTGCGCGTTCGTTGTCAAAGCGACCGTATCCGTGCCAAGTCCACCCGCAATTGTTGCTGCTGCCGCCATCAAAACTGCGGTCGAGAACTCGATCACATCATTACCACCTCCTCCGAGGATCGAATCGACCCCGCCGCCGCCCACGATGCTGTCATTACCATCGCCACCGAGGAGAGTTTCCGCGACTGCGTTACCAAATAAGCTATCGGCTCCGGCTCCGCCATCCAGGGTATCCGAGCTGCCATTGCCAACGATTGTGTCGTCATCCTCGCCTCCAGAGAGGGAGGCGGCTCCTGATGTATGCCCAAAGAGGCTGTCATTGCCAGCGCCACCCAGGACGATGTCGGATCCTCCACCGCCGGCAATGGTGTCATTTCCCACTCCACCAAGGAGACTATCGGTAGCCGTGCCACCAATAATGCTCTCATTTCCATCGTTGCCAGAGATCGTAGTGGCTTGGTCTGTGTAACCGGTGAGGGTATCACCGCCATTGCCGCCGAACAGGAACCCGATACCAGACGCGTCAGCGTTTCCACCAGATGATCCTATCGACACGGTGCTGCCAACCCCATCGGCGACTTGGAAGGTCACAATGGAATCAACTTTGGCGAAATTCCTATCATCAACATTTTGGTTTTGAGATGTGAGCTTGAGAGTGTCATTATCCGCTCCTCCAGAGATCGTGGCGACTGCGAGCATAGCTGCAGCTGTTGAAACACGAATATCGTCATCACCAACTCCTCCAAGAATGGAATCGGCTCCGCCGCCGCCAGAGATTGTGTCGTTGCCTGCATTGCCGAGGATGGTTTCGGACCCGGTGCCACCGTAGATGGAATCCCCTGCTGCGCTACCGATGAGCAAGTTGTCACCTCCACCGTCTCCTACCAATGTTACAGAAGAATTAAACGCACCTGCATCGATTGTGTCGTTGCCGGTGCCAGAGATGACCGTTTCGAGACCGCGGGCATTTGCTAGGAGGCCAAGCTCGATGTAGTTACCGCCATCAGTCGGGTTACTCGTCAAAACAAGCTTTTCAATACCGCTGAAATTGACGAAGTCTGCATCGTAAAGGCGGACCTTGCTATCGACCTTAACCGTATCGACGCTTTTTCCACCAATGATGGTAGCCGCCGACTTCATCTGAGCAGCCGTGCTGAACACAATGGTGTTGTTACCATTACCTGCATCGATTGAAATATCGGTGCCTTCGGCAAAGATCGCATCATCACCCTCTCCACCGACCAAACTGGATGACGCAGCGCCGCGAAGGGTGTCGTTGCCACTGCCGCCGATGAGCGTGTCGCGACCGCCATTACCGGAGAGCGAGACGGCATTGCCAGTATTTGCCGAGGAGGCATCGATATAGTTATTGCCGTTATTGCCGCCAAAAGTGGCAGAAGCCGTGCCGGTATAGGTCAGGTTTTCAATATCGCTGCCTAGGGTGTAACTGATCGAACTGCGGACTTCGTCGCTTCCCGAGGCATCGTTGATCACATCCGTCGTGCTACCCACAACATAGGTGTCGTCGTTCGCTCCGCCAACAAGGATTGAGCTTCCGTTACCAAACAGGGTGTCGTTTCCAGACCCGCCAACCAGCGTGTCTGCTCCAGTCCCGCCAGAGATGGAATCATTATTCGCTCCGCCCACGATGGAGTTGGCAAGCGCATTGCCCTGTAAAGCGACTCCAGCAGTTCCAGTGTAGACCAAGTTTTCGATCTGGTTTCCGCCGGCAGCGTAGGACCCCGCGAGATTGTAAGCTACAGAGCTTCGCACAGTGTCATTGCCAGCGACTTCAAGTCCCGATTTTGTTGGAATGGTCTGATCGGATGCGGAAACCTCGTAGGTATTGTTGCCCGCGTAGAAATTCCGCTCAACAGCGTCAGCAGAAGCCTGGGCGACGGCGACAGTAATTTCGTTGGCTTTGTTTACCTGTGCCTGCAAAGAGGGCTTCTTGGATTTCTGACTCTTAAGTTTGTTCGAGGGGGGGTTTTTCGAACCGGATTTTTTGCTTGGGTTTTTTTTGGCTGACATAGTGTGTTTGGTTGTAACTGCTGGGTTTAGTCTAAGAGTTTTTTGTTTATAGATTTTGCGAGTGGAAAATTGGTAAAAAATCTGAACAGATTAAAAATCAATGATTAGCTGTTTATTTGGAGGGATTATTTAAGACGAAGGGCGATTGAGTTGGTTCAGCTGGGTTGAATCAAAGACTTTGGCTGCTTTTCAATTCACGAAGTAGAAGCCGTCTCACGAATTTGGAGAAAGACATGCCATTGAAAAAAGCATGCATTCTTGCTTCCCGAGCCAACCCGAGTGGCTGCCAGATTCCCCTAGGCTTGGCTTTGAGCGCAGATTCCTTACAGGATATCTCTGGTTCCTTGGTTGGAGGCAGTGGCATGTCTCTCAAAATTTCCTTGGAGATGCTTTTTCTGATTTGCGGTGCTTTGGTCATAAATATCCCGCACACTTAAATTCTGGCAGCCTGATCAACAATGGGGTCAACGCCCCATGAACCCAAGCCCAGCTCATGGGTTCCAACCGCCTCGTCGAGCCTCTGAGCCGATGGACCCAGCACGCTGCTGTGATCGAACACAAAATTCGCGCCCTCCAAAAATGCCACGCCCGCTCAGCGAGGTTCTACGCCTTCGAGCAGAGCGCCGCGCGCCTGGGAACTTCGTAACTTTGGGAGCTCTGCGTGAGGCTGCTCAAGGCCGAAGCCAACTATTGCCACTTCAAGGGCACGCTCGTAGTGATGCCACTGGCTGGTAGGGTTTAAATTTTGGTAGGCCATTGTCAGTTTTAGCGGCGTCTCTATGACCGCCGAATCGTTGCACATCGGCGGTCGCAGACCGCCGCTACAGCATGCGTCGAAAAACATTTATCTTTTGGCGTGAGACTGAACTCTCATCAGTCGGAATCCCGCGTCGACGGCCGAGATGTTGGTGACTTTGCCTCTCGGCTATAAGGCCTCCTTCGGGCAACCTGACGGCAGCCGGTCTCAGAGCTTGCCAAATTCCTCGGCTGATCAGCGCGGTCGCATCACCTCGCCGCCCTCCGCTCAAACAACTGCAACCTGCCCGCCCTCGGAAACCACTACCGCAAACTCCTCATCAAAGTCCACGAATCGGGCATTCGGCTAAAAGTCGCAAAATGCGTGAAATCGAAAAACCCCTCGCCCACTCAATCCCCGCGCGGCAGCACGAACTTAAAACTTCTCTCCCACCCAGTCGAAGCGCATCTCTTGAGTCACCTCCGGATGCAGGCTCAGGTGGACCGGGCAACTGCGCGCCGCATTTTCCAAGAGCGTGCGCTGCGGATGCTCAGCAGGAAGCGGGATTGTAAAAACAACCGTGAGCTTGGCGATGCGCCTCGGCGGCTGGGCAGTCATTTCCTTCAGCACCTTCACCGTTGTCTCACCGAGATCGACTGCATGCCGACGCGCGGCGATGCCCATGATTGTCAACATGCAGGTTCCGAGCGATGTCGCCGCAAGATCAGTTGGCGAGAACGACTCGCCGCGCCCTTCGTTGTCCACCGGCGCGTCGGTCGTGATGATAGTTCCCGACGGTTCGTGCCGAGCCTCGCAGCGCAGATCTCCCAAATACTGAATCGAAATTTCAACCATGCGTGGAGTCTAAACAAACGCTGTCCCCCATTGCAAAGCCGACTTTTTCGGGCTTTCTTTTTGCCTTATGCCTTTTAAATTAGAGCACCTTGGACTCATCAAAAAAATCTTCTAAAAAACAAAGCGCTAGATCCCACAGCGCGGCCGAGAATGACACCATGCCGACTCCTGCATCACCCGTTGCCGGAACGTCGCCCCTCGCGCGCATCCTCTCCTGGAGCGGATTCTACGCCATTCTGCTCGTCTGCATCAGCTATGTTTTGTTCCACGCCTTCCTCATCGACAGCGTGACCGTGCGGCTCTGCCGCGAACTCGATGGCCCAAATGCCAAGCCCACGGAAGTCCTCCCTGTGCCGCTTCTTGAGATCGCCTTCGATGGTTACGAATGGTGTAATCACGCCGAACACCTTGGCGAGAACGGAGAATGGCAAATGCGCTACACGCATTTAGACAACGCTCCCGAGGGCCGCGAGATCCACTGGAGTTCTGGCTTTGCTTGGTATCTGCGAGGCCTTGGCGAAATCTACCGCCACTTCACCGGCGACACGCTTCGAAACAGCATTTTCCGAATGTCGATCTGGGCAAATCCCCTGCTTCTCATCGTCGCTCTGGCCCTCTTTGCAACCCTCTCCGCCCGCCGCTTCGGCCCACTCTGCGGATCTGTTCTAGCGATCGGCATGATTACCACCGCCTCGTTCTACGAAGGCTTCCTGCCCGCCTACCCCGACCATCACGGCATCACCGGCTTCGCCCTCATGGGGATTATTTTTGGAATCGCCTGGGCCGGCGCGGGCTGGGTCCAAAAATCAGAAGGGGATGCATTTCTTCCTCCCCATTCTTTGAGACAAGCCAAACACGGCATGATTTTTTCAGGCATCTGCGGGGCTGCGGGACTTTGGATTAGTGGATTTTCTGCAGGCATCGTCGCAATTGGGATCGGAATGGGGGCCATTATAAGCGTCGCAATCTTCTCTAAGAAATCATGCAGATCAGATTTTTCATATCACCCCAAACTCTGGAAGCTTTGGGCTATCTCTGCGGCTTTAGGCAGCCTATTTTTCTACCTTCTCGAATATTTTCCAAGTCACATGGCTATGCGCCTTGAGGTGAATCACCCAATGTATTCTTTAGCCTGGTTGGCCGGTGGCTTTGCGATCAGTTATATCACATTCTGGCTTTATAACCCCGAAAGGGCATGGGGTGATTTTCCTTGGGGCAAGGTGCTCTGCTGTGCCGCAGTGTGTCTCTCCTTGCCTTGCACGATTCTCTTGGGTGGGGCAAAATTTTACACATTACTTCAGCCGTTCATGTATGGCATAATGAACAATACAGCCGAAGTTCTTCCTCTTTTAACGCGGATAAATATGGGCGCCATTACCTGGCAAGTAGCATTTGGGTGGTTTCCTTTCTTCGTTATCCTTGCCTTCGTATTGATTGGAAACAAAAAAATCGATAGCGCCAGCAAAGCTATCCTTCTTTTATTGGTTTGCCCGATTTTTTTAATAACGGCGCTACAATTCCGCCAAGTTCGGTGGGGCATGTTAAATGGCCCAATGTATATCGCTTTGGCATCGCTTGTTATCCCTCAATTATGGCGACTCGTGCCCCGTATTCCAGCATACAGAATTATTTCAGCACTTGTTCTTGCTGGAGCAGCGTATCTGTTTGCGGTCGATACAGTCAAAGGCATGCTCATGCCGTTTTGGAATCAATATAATAGCAAACAAAACATGCAGGTTGGTTCCGGGCAGATTCTGGCCCTTCTTCACAGGGACATGGCCAAAGCAATTCTCCAAAATGCGAATGGCAAACCTGTTACTGTTCTTAGCAGTCCCAATAGTTCGTGTCTACTCGCGACATTTGGCGGATTCCAAACCTTGGGCACCCTTTATTGGGAAAATGTCGAAGGATTAAAAAACGCAGCCAAGATTCTGAATGCGCAGTCTGATGAGGAAGCACTTGCGATGATTAAAAAGCAGGGGATCACGCATGTCTCTTTGATGACATGGGAAAACTTCATTGGCCCCTATTTTCAAATCATTTACCCGAATCCCGTTCCGGGAAAATCTCTTGAGAATTCATTCGGACAACGAGCCCTTTTCAAAAAAATCATCCCGCAGTGGGCACGCCCCATTCCTTATCCCAAAAACTTCCTGACGAACGCGCTGAAACAAGATGTCCTCATGCTCGAAATCGTGCCGGACCAAACCAAGGAGGAGGCTGAATTCCACCTCGCCCGCTTCCTGCGCATCTCGGAAGGCAACCCCGTCGCGGCCGAGATCATGCTCAAGGGCATCCTCGACCGCTCCCCCGCCAGCAATGCCGTCCGCATGGAACTCGCCGACCTCTACGTGGATCAAAAACGCTTCAGCGATGCCCAGAACCAGTTCATCCTATCAATGGATGGCGTTGCACCCGAAGTCCGCCGCCAAATCGCTCAGCGCGGCGCCCAACTCCTCGCCCAACGCAGCGCCAAAACCGAAGCCGAGGCCGTCTTAAAAGCAGGGGAATCCGCCGGAAATTAATTCCCACTAAAATGATTTCACCTTTTTTTAGATAAACGCGGAGCGTAGCGTAGAGCGACAAGCGAAGCTTGCCCGCAGGGCGAGCAAAGTGGGGCAATTAACAAAATTTCAGAAAATAATTCTGCCTTAAACTGCCCAACCTCCGTGTCGCTGCGCCTCCGTGTGAGCACTTAAAAAACTTTCTCACTGAGCCACAACGACACGGAGAAATTTATAAAACTCTCGACCCAATACACTTCCAAGGTGCCGCAACTCGCCAGTCGTGGTTTTCAAAAATTCCTTGAACACGGCTCATCCTCCGCTAATATAACTCGATGCGCATCAGCCAAGACGAAGCCCTTAGCATACGCAAAACCATCCAGGCCCGCGACCCCTCCGCCACTGTGAGCCTATTCGGTTCCATGGCTGACGACAAGGCCTGTGGTGGTGATATCGACCTCCTCGTTCGCTCAAACCGCCTTACCCTCTCAGACCGCTTGGACATTGCCTGCGAACTTGAAGATGCCCTTGGGCTGCGCAAAATCGACCTCGTCATTGATAATGGCCGACCGAATGCCTTTGTGCGGTCTATCGAGTCTCGAGCGATTCGACTATGAAATCCGAGTCCTCTGAGCTGCTCCGCGCCGAGTTGAATGATCTGCGACGCATGTCCACCCATCTCAACGAGTCCCTCAAGAACTGCACGGACTTACCAACCAATCCGGCAACTGAAGATCTCTGGAGCGAGCGTGTCGAGGCGTTCATGAGCCGCTTCGCTCGCACCGCCGACCTCCTTGTTAACAAATCCCTCCGCACATTGGTAGCATTTGAACTCGAGGATCCCGGAACCCTTCTCGACATCCTGCAAAAAGCCGAAAAACGCCGTATCATTGGCTCATCCGCAAATTTCCGCAAAATCAAACAACTTCGGAACATGATCGTTCACGACTACGCCGGTGAGGATTTGGCCGAGTCCTTCACCCTATGCCGCCAGTGGACTCCCGAACTCCTCGAAGGCATAATCGGCTTTGAGAAATATCTGTCCGCCAAATTCCAAATCGATTGATATCCCTGTCGAAAATATTAACTATATGCCAGAAATAAGCCGCTTTTTGGGAATTGTGGTCAACATGTATTACGATGAACACAATCCACCGCATTTCCATGTAAGATACAATGATTTCCGTGCTATTGTCTCGATTAGAGAATGCAATATTCTTGAAGGCACCCTACCTGGAAGAGTGAGAGGATTTGTCGCCGAATGGGCTGAACTCCACCAGCAGGAACTCCTCACTATGTGGGAAAGTAAAAATTTCCACAAAATCGAGCCGCTCGTCTGATACTATGCTTTTCATTAAAAACGCGAAATATTTAAAAGATTACTTGATATTCATCGAATTTTCATCAGGGGAAAAGGGCATTGCAGACTTCAAGGATATCATTCAAAAATACCCTGCCGCTGCTCCGCTGCGGGATACAGCGAAATTCAAAGTCTTCTACTTAGATGATTGGCCCACACTGGCTTGGAATTGTAATTTTGATTTATCGCCAAACATGATCCTTGAATTATGCACCGGCAAACCACCTCTCTGGGTTCGATAAACTCCCAACACAAGTTGTGATCGCCTCCACAGCAAAACCTCCGCGTCTCCGCGTCTCTGAGAGAACCCCTGAACCCTTCTTCTGCCTACAGTCCGCGCTTCCGAATATACAGCGCCAACTCTGGATCTTAAAACTTAATGAATTTCTCTCCGCTTCGCCCCGCTCCTGAAAACTGAAAACTCCACACTGAAAACTTTTTAATGTATTTCCCCGTCCTTCTTTGGCGCAAACCGCCCGCCGCAAAGGTCTCTCAAATGAATTCATAGGCGACATTGAGGAATTGGTAAGATTTTAAAAGTTATAGATTTTTATTCTATACATCCAAAGCCAAATGTTTATATTGATAAAAACTATTCCGAGCTAGCTATCAAAATTGAACTACTTTGAACACACCTCAACAGTATCAAGTAGAACTGAAGCCTAAAGCTGTTAAAGATTTGAAATTATTGCCCAAAGCAGATCAGGCGAAAGTTGCGATTCGTTTGCAGGCAATGGAAAACAATTTGGAGGGAGATGTGAAAAGACTTACGAACCACACTCCAGAATTTCGAATGCGCGCAGGGAATTATCGTGCTTTATTTGAAATTGAAGGAACGAAAATTGTTGTTTATCGAATCCTGCATAGGAAAGAAGTTTACCGTTAATGTCACAATGAGCATACATCCGCAAATTATAGAAAAAAATGGGATTAAAGAGTTTGCAGTTCTTCCTTACCAAGAGTTTTTGGAAATTCAGCAAATTCTTGAAGATTTTGAAGATCTTCAAGACTTGCGCGAAGCCAAGGCCGAGGAGTTTAACGCGCCAACACGCCCCCTCTCTCAAGTTCTAACTGAATTCGCTCAGAGCTAATCATCTGAGTTGCCGAGCCAAATCCAAAATCCAAAAATCCAACATTCAAAATTTTGGCCTCCCCCGCTCCTGAAAACTGAAAACTTCAAACTGAAAACTTCCCATGTATTTCCCCGTCCTACTCTGGCCCCCTTGCCAATGCTTGGCTCCTTAATTTCCCAGCAGCTTGTTGAAGGATTTTCTTGCCTTTTCCATATAACCAGCCACAAGTTAGAAACATGAGCGCCGAAACCATGGAGAGACTGAAAGTCTATATTGAAACAACAATTCCAAGTTTCCTTACCTCTCGACCTTCAAACAAATTAATTCTTGCAGGTAAGCAGGCATTAACTCGCCAATGGTGGGAAAGGAGAAGGGGGAAATACGACCTGTTCATTTCACAATATGTTCTTGATGAGGCAAGCAAAGGTGATGCTGAAGCCGCAGAAAGAAGGATGAATGCAATCAGTCATATTGAGATGCTTGAGGTTGATAATGATGTCATTTTGCTTGCTGAAAAAATAATGCTGTCAGGAATTATTCCACCTAAAGCGGATACTGATGCGCTTCACATTGCGGTTGCTTCAAGGCACAGCATCGACTTTCTTTTAACCTGGAACTGCACCCATATTGCAAACGCCGAGATTTTAGTTAAAATTAACTATATCGTTACCGAATCAGGTTATTTCCTGCCTACAATTTGCACGCCTGATGAACTTTTTGGAGGAGAAGATTATGAATGACCCAATAGTTGCTGAAATTCGTGAAAACAGGATGAAAATTCTTGAATCCTATGATTGGGATTTCAAAAAGATGTCGCGCGATGTCATGAAAAGACAGTTTGAGAGTGGTCACAAGATTGTCAGCTTTGGAAGAAGAACTCCACAACAAGGCGCTGCACCTAACGCCTACGCTCCATCTGGGCATCCCTAAAAAATGATTTTGCCTATACTGCCCTTTCCTCCGTGCTCTCCGTGTCCTCCGTGGTTAAAACTTGCTGAAAACTGAAAACTTCAAACTGAAAACTTTTTAATGTATTTCCCCGTCCTGCTTTGGAGCCTTGTGATTTTTGCCTCGTTTTGTAATTAGTCGGCCCTGAAAAACTCCTCACGCCGGGAGAGGGTATGGGCCATCCTGCCATTTTTTCTGGAATATGCGGTGGGCTGAAACAAGGCGCAAAAGAACCTGCCTCATCCAGAGGCTCAGGTTCGAGGCGGCAGCGGCCAGCAGCAGGTTGATCGCGTCGCCGATTTGCCCTTTGAGGAAGTTGCGGCCGAGTCGAAAGTCACTTTTGAGGTGGCCGATTCGCGGCTCGATCGCCGCCCGCCTACGGAACCTCTGTCGTGCCTTTCTCTTTTCGTAGTTGGTTGCGCCTTTTTTCGGAGGTTTCGGTGTCACGATTTCCGTCTCTCCACACCTTGATTTTCCTCGATAGCCTCGATCCGCAATAGCGACCTCTGGCCGATACCTGGCTATGCGTTCCACTTGTTTGAGCGCCCGATCAAGCGTGTGCCCGTCATAGTCGTTCTCCGGCAGGCTGTAGGCTCCAAGGATAACGCCATGGGTTTTTCCAACAACGAGCGATGCCTTCGCTCCAAACTCATATTTTTTGTGCTCCTTGCCTTTGGACAAGCAGTAAACTTCTGGTTCATGGAGGGAATACACTTTCTGGCTGTCGCCCTTCTTTTGTTTCAAAACCCGCTTGGCCACTTCCAACCAACGTCGATCTCCCGCGTTAGCATCCAGACCTTTGTCGAGTTGTCGAACCACGCGCCAGGCGATTGTTTTCAAACGACGTGATGCCTTCCTTGCCCTCTGCGCTCCGTTCTTGTGTCGACGCCCACGTTGCGCAGCGAGAAGTTTCGAAACCGTTCGCTCGAAACTCTGGCGCAGAGTGACGCCGTTTTTCTTGGCCAACTTGACTCCCCCACGCACGATCTTTGCGGCCAACTTTGTGTCCGTTGGATAGGTGATATTTTTCTCCTGTGTGGTCGTGTCGACGACAACCTCCTTTTCTTTAGCCTTCTCCCCATGAAGCTCAATGGTCGAAGCAAAAATCTTTTCCGCTCCATCAGGACCGATCCGGTTGCGAAAGTGAACCAACTCGCTGGCTTCACAAGGCAACCCCCACTGCATTTCCCGCTCTCCGCAGAAAAATTGGGCGTAAGGGCTCAAACTCCAAAAATCCACCACCCGATCATCGCTCAGATTTTGCAGATGTTTGAGCATCAAAAGTCCCACCATTCGGCGGATCGGCAAAGCCGGGCGACCCTCCGCGCTGTAAAGAGGTCCAAAGGCATCTTCAAAAGACTTCCAGTCGATAGCCATTGCCAAGCAATACAGCGCTTGGCGGGGGTCGAGTTGACTGGCGAGATCAGGCAGAAGAAAGGATCCTTGAGCGGAATTGGTGCGGTGCGGTTTCATGGAATCGGATTGCAGGGGTTTTGAGCGTTGAGGCAACTTTTACCTGCAATCCAGCACAGCAGGAATCATGCCTATTCCATTAACCAAAAACAGGTTGATTTGTTTTTAAGGGACGACTACCTACAGTCGATTCACTCATTGCCGCCACGGCGTCATTTCACAATATGGTCCTTATGGAGAGACTCCCACTTTGAATCCATTCCACGCAAAATACTGCGTCAGGTTTCCCTCTGCTCGACTCCCGCGCCTTAATCTCAAAATGTCGCATCCATCCTTCGACTGGCCGCTCATGCGGAATAACATTACTCGTGCCGACTTGGACGCCCTCATAGAATTCCTCAAGCAGGATGATCCTATTCTCACCCAGTCGAAGAATGTGGAAGCCTTCGAGCGGGAGTGGAGCGAGTGGCTTGGTGTGAAGCATAGCGTGTTCGTGAACTCCGGTTCAGCATTGCGGCTCCTCGAAATCGCTATGCGTCACCCAGAAGTCGTCTTAGAAATGACGTGAACCCTGGAAAATTGATTCGCTTTGCAAAGATGTGATAGTGCCATACCAAAAAAATTAATTTTCCTCCATGCTCTCTGTGACCTTTGACTCGCCAGCTCCCGCTCGGCTCGCCCACCGGGCCAACCTTCCGTTGCTCTTTCTCGCATCCGCCGCGATGCTCGATTGTGGTTAAATCTGGTTGAAAGAAATACTGCACAGGCAAAAATTCGTCAAATAAAATCTCTATGTTGTGGTTTATTTTTCACAAGCCAGAAGATATAGTGGTTCCATTTAAGCAAGAATCGCGCCATTTTTTCTGGAATATCCCTACCATGATTCTCTTGCACAGGATTTCAAAAAATCCACATCGCAGACACATTGGAGGAAAATTTTTAGGCAAGATCATCTACCTGCGTGCCATCACGGCGCGGTGATGAGCGGATGAGAGCCTGCGACATTTAGAATCTCCTCTGGATGCATCATGGAGCTTGAAACTTAAAAAATTTCTGAAACATTCGCGGCGCGAATCTCCCTGCAACAGGCTATGTCGAGCAACTTGCTAGTGCTTTTTCTCAGGTGGAAGCTGCCGTTTGCAATCGGCTTGCTGCGTCTCTGAATGCCGCGCGTGAGCGAAAGGCCAGTGTGTTTTTTTGAGGTGGCAATTGTGAAAATAATGAGCTTGTAGTTTTGATGCGGTTTTTTTAAATGCTTTCCCTCACTCAAAAAAATTTTGCAACCTGAAAACTCTCTCCTAATAAAAAAAACGAAGCTTGATGGCGTTCTTCTCGTGAGTCCTCCCACTGTATTTGAAGACTTCAGGGGAACATATGTTGAGACTTACAATCAAGACCTGTATTCAGAGGCAGGAATAACGCATCGATTTATTCAAGACGATATTTCCGTTTCTACTCGCCATGTTCTGCGTGGCATACATGGCGACGGGGAAACCTGGAAACTTGTATCGTGTCTCCATGGCAGATTTTATCTTGTTGTAATCAATAATGACAAGGACTCGCCTCAATTTGGGCAGTGGGATGCCTTCACTTTATCGGATCAAAATCGACTTCAAGTTCTCATTCCGCCAAAGTTTGGCAACGGGCATTTAGTGCTCAGCGAGCAGGCCATCTTTCACTACAAGCAAACAACCTACTACAACCAAGCTGGTCAGTTTACTCTGAAGTGGAACGATCCATCCTTGAAACTATGGTGGCCAATTCAAAACCCCATCGTATCTAAGCGCGACGCCTAAATCGAAATATGAAGGTTCTTATTACCGGTATCACAGGTTTTGTCGGAAGCCATTTGGCAGAATACATCCTAACTAATCACCCAGAAGTAGCAGTTCATGGGCTTAAGCGTTGGAGGAGTCCTAAGGATAATATCCGCGGAATTCTTGACAAGATACAACTGCATGATGGTGATCTTCGAGATTTGTCGTCGATGGTGGGAGTGCTTCAAGTAAGCAAGCCCGACATTGTTTTCCACCTCGCGGCACAATCCTTCGTTACCACCAGCTATTCTGCTCCGATAGACACACTCGACTGCAATATCTCTGGAACCGCAAATTTGCTCGAGGCCATTAGAATCTGTGGAATGAATCCAGTTATTCATATTTGCAGCTCATCGGAAGTTTACGGACAAGTTGCAAAAGAAGACTTGCCTATTCGTGAGGAATGCCCTCTACGCCCGGTTAGTCCCTACGCTGTTAGCAAGGTAGGCGAGGATATGCTCGGCTATATGTATTGGCAGGCTTACGGTATCAAAACCATCCGCACTCGCATGTTTACTCACAGCGGTCCACGCCGTGGGGAAGTGTTTGTGGACTCCTTTTTCTCCTTGCAGGTTGCCCGGATAGAAAAAGGCATGCAAGAGCCTGTTATTCGCGTAGGAAACCTCGATTCTGTTCGCACATTTGCCGATGTCCGTGACACTGTTCGCGCATACTGGCTCCTTGCTCAAAAGTGCCAACCTGGTGAGGTCTATAATATCGGCGGTGATGTGACAATGACGATCCGCGAGATGCTTGACATGCTTCTTGGAATGACTTCCTACAAGGGTAAAATTGAAGTTCGAGTCGACCCTGCCTTGATACGACCGGCTGATGTGACCCTCCAGATTCCTTGTGCCGATAAATTTAAATCCGAAACTGGTTGGACTGCCGCAATACCATACGAGCAAACACTTCGTGATATGTTGGATTTTTGGCGGCATGAAATCCAGCGCTGAGTGTCTCAAGGAGATTGATGCAGTTATATTAGCCGGCGGGCTTGGCACGAGGCTGCGTTCTGCGGTTCCTAACTTGCCCAAGTGCCTGGCTCCTATATCTGGGATTCCATTTTTGAAGTGCTATTTAACATGGCTCCAGAAGTTTGGACTGCGACGCGTAGTTCTTTCCCTCGGATACAAATCTGATATTGTTGAAGACTACATTCTTTCGGAAACCTGGCCGGGATTAGAAATCGTGACCTCGGTAGAATCACTTCCACTTGGAACAGCTGGAGCCCTCAGATATGCTCTATCCCAGATAAAATCCCAAACTGTTCTTGTGGCAAACGGCGACTCTTTTACCGGCGTTAATGTATGCAAGTTCCTTTGGTTTCATAAAAATAAGAATGCTCGAGTTTCAATGCTTCTGACAAAATCTACGGAAACAAAGTCTAGCGGACTTGTAGCGACGGATGAAACCGATGCCGTGACTTTCTTCAATGAAAAACCACTGGACACCCCTGAAGTTTCCAATTATGTAAATGCGGGTATGTATTTAATCGAGCGGGAAGCTATCCTTGAAATTCCTACAGGAAAACCCACATCGCTTGAGCGTGAAATCTTCCCGAACCTTTGTGGGCAACTATTCTTTGCGCTAAAAGGCAACTTCCCTTTCATAGACATCGGCACACCCGAGACCTATGCCCAAGCTACTGCATTCTTTAAGGAGCAAGCAGTATGATCATCAGCCGCACACCATATCGTGTTTCGTTTTTTGGTGGCGGAACAGATTATCCATCTTGGTATCAAAACGAGGTTGGTTCTGTCCTATCAGCAACCATCGATAAATACTGTTATATCTCGTGCCGCTACTTGCCACCATTTTTTGATATCAGGCATCGAATTGTTTGGTCGCATATCGAAACGGTTGAAGCGATCTCCGAAATCCTGCATCCAGCAATCAAGGCAGGTCTTGATTATTTGGGCTTTGATGACTCCATTGGATTGGAAATTCACCATCAAGGTGATTTGCCGGCTAGGAGTGGAATCGGCTCAAGTTCCACTTTTTCCGTGGGACTCATCAAGGCTCTTGCATCCCTCAGGGGACAGCTGATTAGCAAGCGCGATCTTGCGGTTAAGGCGATCGACCTTGAGCAGAACTATCTCAAAGAAAGCGTGGGATCACAGGACCAAGTTGCGGCTGCTTACGGTGGTCTGAATGTCATTCGGTTTTTGCCGAACGATACTTTCGAGGTCAACCCTCTTCCTATATCCAAGAAGCGTGTCTGCGAGTTGGAAAAGAACTTGCTACTTCTCTACACTGGCGAGAGTCGAATGGGCGGCGCGATCGCCGCACAGGTGATTGCCAACCTACAAAAAAAAGCTGCTTCTCTGCGAAAACTCTCTGCGATGGTAGATGTCGCGGCCGACATCCTTTTGGGAGATGGAAATCTAAATGACTTTGGGCATCTGCTTCATGAATCGTGGATGTTGAAGCGCGAATTAGCTGACTGCGTCACCAACACTTTGGTCGATGATATCTACCAAAGCGCCCTCAAACATGGGGCCGTCGGCGGGAAGCTCCTTGGCGCCGGGGCTAAGGGGTTTATGCTTTTCTACATCCCTGCGGAAAAGCAGGATGCTGTGAAGAAGGCCCTGCCCAATTACCTGTGGGTTCCGATCCAGTTGGATTGGGAGGGAAGTAGCATCATTTATCATGGATCAAAGCATTAAAATACCGTATATGAAAACACTGGGGCTGGAACTTTATTCAAAACTCTACACTGCACGCCGCTCCGAGCAGCGCATCGCGGAGGAGTATTTGCATGATGAGATGAAGACGCCCATGCATATGTCCATGGGCCAAGAGGCTATCCCAGTAGCGGTTTGTCAAGCGCTTCACGCCGATGATCAGATCTACGTGACATACCGGAGCCACGCCGCGTTTTTGTCAAAAACTAATGACATCGAGCGCTTTTTTGCAGAGCTTTTCGGCAAGGAAACAGGAACCGCACAGGGAAAAGCGGGCTCCATGCATATTGCTGACCATACCAAGGGACACATGTGCTCATCGGCGATTGTGGCCAGTTGCGTTCCCTTGGCAGTTGGTGCTTCTTTTGTTCACAAGCAGCAAAAATCCGGCCGCATAGCATGTGTCTTCTTTGGTGATGGAGCCGTTGATGAAGGCGTTGTCTGGGAAAGTCTGAATGTCGCCTGCGCCATGCAGCTCCCAACACTTTTTGTCTGCGAAGACAATAATTTGGCAGTCCATACTTCGAGGCAGGTCCGCCAGGGTTACAAATCGCTGGGCGACGTCCTGCGAGGCTTTGAGTGCTCCATTTTCGAGTCGGCCTCAACAGATGTCGAGGAACTCTATCAAACGGCAACGGAGGCGATCGGGGCGATTCGGACATCCGGACGGCCATCGTTCCTCCACCTCAAGTGCTACAGGTATCTGGAACATGTCGGCATCAATGAGGATTTTGATGCCGGTTACCGAACTAAGGAGGAATTCGAGGAATGGCGTAAGCGGGATTCTTTGGACATCCAAAGAAAACGGCTTGTCGATGCGGAGCTGAAGGAATCTGTGGAATTACTGGAAGCCGAAATCAACGAAAGGATCGATAGAAGCATTCAAAAAGCACGAGAAGCGGACTTTCCGAAAATCGAGTCTATTTATCAGGGAGTGTATTATGAGAAGAATTAGTTATTGCGAAGCGCTCAACGAAGCCACCCGACAGGAAATGGAGCGGGATCCTAACGTTTTTATTTACGGGATCGGCGTGCCCGACCATAAAAAGATTTTTGAGAGCACGGCGGGTTTGTTGGAAAAATTCGGGCCGGATCGCTGTTTTGACACCCCTCTTTGC